>Ga0181612_183045_pt1 | contig 23317 bp, 13 predicted proteins | sample HoacroProtozoa21_FD_119630 | JGI IMG/M metagenome (GOLD analysis project Ga0181612, IMG submission 119630) | Hoatzin crop microbial communities from Cojedes, Venezuel. Combined Assembly of Gp0051906, Gp0051904, Gp0051908
AGCAACCTGGTCTAGTGGAAGATATCCCTGCTCGTGGAGGGGGGGGGTTGGAACCAGATGATCTTTAAGGTCCCTTCCAGCTCAAACCATTCTGTGACTCTATGATTCTTTTATCTTTTACACAGCACCAAAAAGCACCTTCTGCAAAAACAGTAAGCCAGCACATTTAGAAAGATTACTTTTTCTCTCCATCAAGCTGAAAAACATTAACAACTAACCTGTTTTTCGATGTCTTCCAGCAAACTACTGGCACCCAGGCGAAAGAGCTCTGGTGTTAGCCATTCCACTCCCAGTTCCTCCTTCACCAGCATAAGCCAAGTAATAGCTTCTTTTGCTGTCCGAATGCCCCCAGCAGGTTTAAATCCAACCTTCATATAGAAAAAGGAAGCACCATACACATTTTTCATCCATCAGCAACCCTAGAAGAGCAGTCAGCATTTGGGCATCTGCAGTCTCAAAGTGCCTGTGGTGTATGTAACAGCTCTCCTCTGGTAAGCATCCGACTGCAAACAGTGTAAGCTCTGGACTAGTGCTGGGAGCTATCAAGCCTCAGACAGCCCTGCGAAAGATAACATTTTCACCCCCAGGGACAGCAAGCGAGGGAGCAATACTTTTGACCCCAGTGCGCTTTCTCAGGGGCTGGGTGTAAGGTCCAATGGGAGTACTTTGCCCACAGCATGGACTAGGCCAAGGGAATTAGGCAGGACCTGGGATATCTATGGATCACCTGCTGTCCATGTCGCAACCTGATTCCAGATAGATAACAGCAAATATACACGCAATAACGTAACACCAAAGATGCTGAAATAAAGCACGTGATGCAGCTGACTCTCATGGAGAGCCAACAAGAGATGGCTGAACTTTGCAAAAGGTCTCTGCACCACAGTTATACGTGATGGGGCTGTACATTCAAACGTGCCAGAGGTTTACTTTTCACTAAAATTTTCCAAATGCGAATTTAATTAGGTCTGTCTTTAGTAAAAATTGAAAGTTTTGTGCTTCATGGAACTGCCAAACTTCTCCCTCAACACACGCTGGATATGCTTTCAGTAACTGGACGTGAGATACGTGTTGTATTTGGTCAGGTGAACTGCAATGTAGGTAGAGGTACACACACACCAAGAAAAACCTGTCTCTGAGGTGAAGCATGTCTGGAACCCCACGATCAACCTGCTGTGCAGAGCCAGCACTGAGGCGACTTGGCATGCACCCCTAATGCCAGTCTTACAGTTACATGACGTTTAAATGCATCGCATGCCAAGACACAGCTTGTGACACACAGCTATCAAACCCCTCCTCAAAAATTCCGTCACCCACATTAGCCAAAATGTTGGTCAGCAGCAGCTTACTAAACTCTTGAAAAACAAGGAGAATTAGGAAAAAAGTGTTTCTGCATCCAAAAAAAAAAAATCTGAACAATTTGTACACAGTGTTTCTTTCTACATTTCCCTCTGCTATAAACCTTTACCCTCGGTACTCTGTCCTGTCAACCTCCTTCTGCAAGAATTACGGTTCTGATTTCTTTATATACATTCCTGAAACCTCACAACATTGAGGATTTCTTTGTACCTTATGGATATAATAGTGGAATCAAAAAGTATGTTTTTAAATGTGGTACCTTTCTTTTTATAGTGAGTTCAGGACATACAAACACAGAATAAATCCTTCTCTCCCACTGAAGCACTGTGATAGCAACATATTTCCAATAAGATTATAAAGATCAGTAACAGGAAAAGCCTGATAAATCCAAAACACAAAGACTGTGGTTTTGTGGATGGATGGATGGATGGATGGACGGATGAATGGAAGGATGGATGGATGGATGCGTGAGTGTATGCATATATCTGTTAACATTAGATTTCCAAAAGGAATTTAAACCACTGCAAGTGGAAAAACATTTTCTAGACAATAAATTAAAATAGTGGAAATGTGTTTTCCCTCAGAAAGAGAAATTGTAATCAAACTCAAATTTAGATTTCTTCCTAGAAATATTACAACTCTCTGAGATAATCTGTGGCAAAAACAAGTAAAATACAGTTAATAAGAGAATTTCAAACACCACGCAGAATTCCTTGTCCTTTTAGCAAATTCCAAAAGCTCTTTTCTTTGCAAAAAAAGCCGACAGACAAGACTGTCCTCTCCTCCATTTACCAGCTTTCCAAACGGCACATCTGGCTGCCATAAAAACGCAAAAAGGATAGGGGGATGGAATGTAATTCAAGAGCAGTACAAAGTCCAGCTACCACTTTCCTGCTGTTTCACAGCATTTCATTATTTTGCTTAATAAGTTCATCTCCTCAAGAATTTTCTCTTCACCTTATATTATTAAAAGTAATAAGTTTTTCTGGATTGGGGGTTTTCCCAACAGAAAAACCAATTTATGTATGTCCTTCAATAATGACAGGAAAAGATTATTTTCCATTATATTGCACACTTTTCATATCACCACCACAGCTTATCATTCAATAAATGTTACTCTGCAACTTGTTCCTTTCCTCGAAGAAGTTTAATTTCTGTATTAACCTGGTTTTCCCAGCCAACGCCTTGCTAGAAAGCATCCCTACAGCAGCAAAATTAGTTTGTTAAAGAAACCATTTAGAAATCTCTTGTCACTGATAATATTGTCTTCAGTTAATAAAAGCACGCAAAGTCAGTTTACATCTAATTCACTGACACACACATGCACACAGACATAAGCACTCGTTCTTAATAACACATTTCATATCATGAATGCATCCTTTTAAAGCAAAAGGTGAATTCAACATTTATATCCAATTATAGGTACAAAGCCGTGCTAATGCCGCAGAGCCCAACCTCTGGCACCTGGCTCGCGTACGCGGCGCTGGTGCCGAGGCGAGTCACCCGGCCCCCGGGATCGGCCTCCGCTTGGCAGCAGCGATGATGATCCCGCAGAAGCAAGGCTGCTGGAGCTGGGCGAGGTGTTGCGCGGCAGAGAGGGACGCAGGCTGGGGAAGGGGGGTGAGGACAGCCCAGGGATCCACGCTGGTCTCACCTAGATGACTACAGAGAGCAGACGGACACCTGTCTAACCTGCTGTCACATGTCCTCAAGCTCCAACAGCCCCAGAAGTCATCTCAGCCCCTGTTCCACTGCTCATGCCATGTCCTAACATCACACCTCAAAAGGCCACCTGCAAGAAGGGACAAAAGGGCGCGCTGGAGAGGACGGGAAGGTGGCCCAGAAATGGGAAGACACGGTCTCCTTCCCCGAGATCTAACTGGCAACCTCCACTTGTCCACGGATAAAGGAGGTAAGCGGTGGCTTAAGCCCTCCTAGATAACCTCCTCCTTTCTCACCGCTTCAGCGCAAGGATGGATGCACGGCTACTTCATCACTGGCTCAGCCATACGCTCCCCCCTGCTCCTTGCCTCCACTGACCTCACTTGACAGTGACCTGACGGATAAATGTTGTGCACCAGGACACAACTTTCTTCTGGCCCCTGTCCCTCCCTCTGTTCATCTCAGACAACAGGATACAACTGAATCTGCTTCCTCGTACCCTTGGAAAGCCCCCTCTGGCAAGGGAGGAAAGAGCAGAATTTATCCCTTGGGTGGCCAGAACAAAGAAAATAGACTTGTCTACACTGGACAGACTCTCAAAGGCTATAAATTTGTACAGCTCCACTGAGGTTTACGGTGTATGCCAATCACTGCCAGCTTGAGATTTGCCCTGTTAATGGAGATGACCATTTAAATACCTTAAATGGTGAAACAAAACGGAAACCCAAATGGAGCACAGCACGCATCAAGATTGCACGAGCTTTTAGGGAATGAAGTGACAGTTATTCGAGGGAGGAAAGCCAAAAGTGCCCCACTTTTATTTTTTTTAAAGTATACAAATATTAGCAAATGAAATGAGGAATACAAGAGAGAAGTCTCGTTACCTGTTGCTTACACACCCACGGAAGCTAATATATGTGGATTTATATGTTCTACACTTTGAAACTATTACAGTCTGATTTCTTTCTGAGTGAGACTGGCTAATTTTTATAAAGGTAGTGAGAATTACCTTGTTGCCAGTTTGCCAGTAGAATTCTCTAATGGCTCGCATCATGACAACTCCAACTGGAAAGGTCGCGTTTTCCACCTCCTTTCCTGTAGATGTCTTTATAAAATCAGAGCCTGAAAAGCAGTAAAAAGCTTTATGGTAGTTTTACAAAAAGAGCCACCCTGCATATGCATAGTTCACACCCTTCCAAAGACGTCCTCATGCTTCACAGCAATTACGAAGCGCACGTACATTCCAGCAGTGTCCGTGCTAACCTTGCTCTGGTCAAGGTTAGGGAAGGAGGATGATACCCATCTGGTTTCAGAGCAAGTCAGACATCCCTGTGGCTAAATGAACACCCCAGCTCTGAATTCTTCGCTCTAGCAATCAGACCAACAATCTCTTCAGGACAGTCCAATGTAATATATGTTCCCGTATGGACACTCAATATATCTGTATAAATACATTAATAGAAATGCGTCTGACTAACTACAACGATGGAAATTACTTCCTCTGAAGAAATTTTGCATATAAGTCAACTTTTTAGTATTTCCACAAGGATCTTTCTGAATAGAAACCAGTCTTACAAGCCTTTTTAATTTAACTTTGCATCTCTTTAGTCTCCCATTTGACAGTCTAGTACTGCACCTCCTGCAGCTGTGTAAAGTGAAAGGAAAGAAATCTCACGTGTATTTACGAAACCAGCTGTGTAATATTGTAAACAGGGGGAAAACCTTCTTATGCATTTTGCAATTGTAGCATTGCAAATTACTATACTTCATGCCATTGTCTGATATAATGCAGTAATAAGGTCAAAACATCTGTGTTATTTAAAGGAGGAGAGTTAGCGTTGGCTTATTTTTTTCCGGTTTCTCACTTATGAACAATATTCTCCACTGCCTGTCCTGAACACTTGCGTAGTGTTCTTGTGCATTCTTCCTGTCCTAGGTTGGCTTAAAATGAATCCTGCAGCACAATATTACAAAAAGGTAAGAAACTAACCAAAAAATTTGCCTTGCAGTGTATGATCCTGCATTGACACAATACAATGACAAAACTTCTTTAATTGCATTAGGGCGTACTTCATCCCTGGAAACCTACATCTCAGAAAAGGTGTACTGCAGGATCATTAATTATCAAAAGTAATCGGGAGAAGAGGAGTGATAATTCAAACATCGTGTAGTAGTGCATCATCCACTTAAGTCAATTGGAACTGCATCTGCTTCCACTTCAAATTTGGCTTAGGGTCCATTTTGTCTCTTATTTGAATGATGATGCCTCCATAACATCCCCCAGGGTAAGCCGGGAATGTTTCACTACTGGCTCAAACTGAAGAGTTGCCTAGGCTACATTTTGACGGTGTTCTGAGGCACGCTCCAGAGACCCGTCCTCCTGACGACACAGCTGACTGGCACACAGCTCGGTCTCAGCCGGATGGAAAGCTAAGACAAAGCCAGGCATGCTTCTGCGTCCTGTGATTTAAACACAGTTGAACGGCATCACTAACATTGTGTCTTGTAAGACCACGGTTTTCTCTGTAGGCTTCCTGCCCGGGCACTAACTCAGCCCGTTAGTGATTAAACCGCACCCTCCTATGACAATTCCCATTCTAAAGAGAAACAATTATTTGCAAAAAAAGTTCTAACTCCGGAGAAAGTGCAACGTGCAGAAGAGGCAATTAATAATTGATTGAGCTTTGCAAAGAATGAAGCACGTAGGATAGACAATTGAGTTACATATTTCAGAGGTACTCCCTTCCAGAGAGACACTACGGACATCTGATAGTCGCATTAAAACAAGTAACAGTGGAAGTGAAACTTCAGCATCGCCAAATTATATTTTTAATTTCCCTTTCGAAATGTAGCACTTAAAGTCCTTCAGTGCAATACTTTTCATTTTTTCTAGTATAAGGTAAGTCAAAGCTTTTATAAGTCTTATAATTACAAGTCTCTATGGTACAGTTTCATTAAAAACTTTCATTAAACAACAGCTGCCCTTGTATATGGTCTTCTAATCAATTTGGTCAAACAGAATGACTTCTAATCAGCTGTTGATAAAAATAGAAGATGAAATTTTAATTCTAATAGATTAACCACAAACTCAAGATAGTCTTCAAAATCCATCTAGCTCTATTCTCCAGTGGATTTAACGACTATTCAGCAACTCATTACTAAATAGAACAAGATGAACATTTTCCAGTTCATTAAAGAAATGTACTATGTATTTTTGCATTGTCCTCATGATTCGTTACAGGGAGTCTTAATTACAAGATAATGGATAATGGTTATTAAATGCAGACTCCAGTAATGAAGCTCTATTCATTTGCGAGCCTCAGAGACTGCAAAGAGGGGAAAATAAAATTACTAGCTTCAAAAGATTAACGGATCAAATTATTATTCAATTTTGAAAATCTCATTCAGACTTCATAGAAACAAGAAGAGATTAAAAACTAGTATTAGTACAAAAGTAGTGCATTTATATATTTATTTTTAAATAATATCTTACGGCTATTACCAGAATAATCAGCTTTAGATGTGATTATTAGACAAACATACAGCCAATTTAGTAGCATCCTCTAACAATGAAAACAATACATTTTTATTTCTTGAACAAATTCTATTTATGACACAAGAGCTTGCTAGCAGGACTGCATGCAGCCTCTTGCAGAGAGGAGGATGCACGCTAGCAAAGAGTGCCACAATGGAAGGTGCTATCAACGCTTAGATTTCAGGAATGAAAAGGGGGATTTAAAAATCAACCACGGCCGTAAAAAGCACCTCATTAGTTGACTTTATGCTAACCTTGCAATAATAAGGGAGTTTCATGAAGTCCATTTCTTATTCAAGTTTTCAGAAACAAGTCTAAGGAATGAAGTTCAGCAAGAGTTTCATCTGGAAATCTAAGCGATGATTTAGAAACTGGGTTTTATCACCCATCTTCTCATCTTCCTATGAATGTATACACTCAAAAAATCAAGGCTTGTATTAAAATACACGCTGGATGACTTTCCCCTTCGTTAGAGTAGGTTACATCATCCAATGAAACACTAAATCAAAGACTTCTTCTTCAGGGCAGATTTCTTGGCCCAGTGATCCTGGAAAAGGCCACCCTTTCTACCCTCTTCTAATGTGCAGCCAGAGCAGTACATTGCCTTTCAAGGCAGCAAGTCATGTAAGACTCCTTCAATCAGTCAGGAGTGGAGACACGAAAGCCTTTTTGAAACACAGCAGCATTACACGCCTGTTTCAGGCAGGCTTGCTGCCAACCTCGCGACCCACCTGCGCGTGACGCATCGCAGCACCACAGCCTGGCAAGCACACACTGCATCGGCTTACCATAACCAGAAATGGAAATCTGAATAAAGCTTAAGAAATGCAAACAGTGCCGCAGCCTCTGCTTGAGAGGTTCTCTGTGGCCGAGAGCAACCGAGCTCCGCGCCGTTAGGAGCCAGACCGCTTGGGTTGCAGTCACGTATCTTGTGAAGTCTGGTAGAGCATTATAAGATATTAAATCCCCTCTTCCCGTGCGCTCTCACCCCCCATACACACACAACCCTCAGCCACTGCACTCCACCAAAGACCAAAGCAAGCCAGCTGAACGTGCACATGCTAAAAAGAAAATTGGTGTGTTCACGGCTTGCTGCCCGAGTCCCTGCCTGGAGGTCAAGATGAAGTCCATTGCATTATTTCTATTCCAGATACTCCCGCAGCCGTGTTTATGGTAGCGCCTGAGCAGAAGCGTAGAGCTGAGGTATACAGAAGCTGAGTGACTCACCCAAGGCCTCTCAGCAAGCATTTGGCAGGGCAGGGATTGAGTGCCCTGGTCTCCCAAAGGCCAGAAGAGCTGCCACAACTGGCCCAGCCTATCGCTGTTCCCTACACCATCTTGAAATGCTACAAAGCTTCCCAGTCCACATAACATTGAAGCAGAGCCTGTGAACCAGAGCATCTTATTTAGTTGACAGCATCCAGGAAACACACTCTGGTTCCATAATTAAGCAATAAGGAATAATAAGCAGTATAGCAATCATGGAGTAATCGCAACCTTTTGGTTGTGACGTGCTTCAAATGCCCTTGGGGAATGATTATCTCCTGATATCTACAGACTCTGTGTTGTTGCCTTACTCTTAATAAAGAACAAAGATACGTCTGCTAGTTTTAAACAACAGTTTAGAGAGAGATGCTTGTGGAGGGACAATTAGGCCATGCTACTTTGTAAGTACCTGCCATGAGCACAAATATGTCCTGGTTGCTGCAACTCAGATATAACAATATGCGGTGACACAGGGTGAACACATACCCTTCCAAGACTTCTAGGACTGGTGGCAAAAAGAGCCATGCTGCTGAGGGGACCTGCAAAAGCCCCTGCTGTTTTTGCTGACAAGGTAGCAATGATAAAACAGTACATTATCAAATGTGCATAAAGTCCTATTAGCAAGTCATCTTTCTATTTTATGAGTACCTAAAATAAGGGTCTTAAGATTCACACACAATTAGCCTGACTAGGGGTGACCAGGTTATCAACCCTCTGAAAATAAAGCAGCAGGGCAAGATATAAAAGGCTAATGTAGTAGCTAATTCTTGTCAGTTGAGTCATCGTAATTGTCCACTTACATGTCCTTATCCTACTCCAGTGGCAAGATAAAATACATTCCCTGCTAGCTTAACTTTGCTGTTGAGGAGAACAGAATAGGAAGCTGTGACAACTCACTTTAGCTGTAGCTCACTAAGTAGCTTTAGCTCCATCACACATGGCTACATTGCCAGACCACTGGCTTCGGTGCCTATGCACGTTTTCACATGCCTGCGTCTAAGCTACCATTTTGAAAAATGCTGGCTTACATCTTGGTCTTTTGTGAACTGCCTATTTTTTGCAGTTCTTATTGGAAAAGTGCCTGCATGAAGAAAGAAAAAAAAAAATCACACCATAAGGCTCCACGTTTAAAGTCTGTTTACAAATAAGACAACCTTTCTAGTGACCCATCCTATCCCCTCAGCTTGGTTTTCAAGACTCAGAATGGATGCTTCCTCCCTTGTACACCACCTCCGGTAACAGGCACTCTGCAGGACAAATGATGCCCTTATGAACACTTGCACATGCGCACAAAGGGACAAATTATTAAGTCCATACTTATGCAAAAATCCCTGTAGATGATGTCTGAAAGAATTCAGCATTGCTGAATTATGCATAGCTTGCTAATGCATTATTATAGTGTCTACCACAGGTCTCCATAGAATACTATTACTTAATTAGTATTAGTTTCTTGTGTGTTCATCTAAAATGCGTTTCTTTAGAACGTTCAACAGAAAGATCCATACCACCTTCTGTTGCTCGGCTATACAGCATGAGCTCTTGTTATTTTTAGAGCATTCCTTTCAATCCGATCCCTATCTGATATGGTGAAAGAGAAGATAAATCAACATGTGCTGCAGGCTCAAAGGCCACAGCTGGAATCCCTGTCAACGGTGGCTCTTGGCTTTAGGCTTCAAACCACACTAAACGCAGGAGGAAGCATGGTCCCCGTCCCCTCCCATATCGCCAGGCAGAAGCAGTGCTGGGAGACACCAGAGTGCAGGAGCAGTTCAGGCAATTACGAGCTGCTGGAACAGCCATTCCTTTTCCTCTCCAAAGGGGAAGCAGCAGGACGTCCTCCCAAGAGCAGCTAGAGGAACCATAAGGAAGCTTAAGCCCTGTGTTATTAAATTTCATGTTTCTTTACCAAGATCTCATTTTTCTTCTTTAAAACTGTGTACTACGTATTACACTCACGGGCTTTACAGAGTATGTCCTATATTAACCTTATTTCATTTTGCAGATAACATTAGCAGAACTGGTTAAGCAGTTTGCCTCATGACACATGACGAGCCAAAGGTAGAAAGAAGAAATCAATCAATGCATCCCAAAACCTAAGCCTAACCTTACTATAATCACTGAGAAAAAATACATCTTTCCTCTCAGCTTATTCACTCCCAATGCTGTTCTCCTTTACAGACTATTCTGTGGGCTGTTTTTTGCCACACCTCTTCGGGTTTTGAGCAAGACTCAAAATAGAAGAGAGATCTGTGCAAAACCCATGGCATCCTCTGGCACGATACCCACGACAAAACAGAAGTGGGCAGCCGCGGCGCATTTTATCCAGTAGCAAGAAGAGTGAACAGGGTCAAAGGAGCAGCAGAAGTAGCATGTGGAGATAGAAGGATGTCAGTTAACATTAAGATGTGGCTGTTCCATCAGCTACCAAAATACCTGAAGAGTAAGGGGGAAGGGAGTGGAAGAACCACAAACAGCTGGTAAAAGCATGGACAGTGTGGAGAGTAGCTGCAGCACCTGCATAAAACCTAGTGGCAGTGCTCCATGGCATGCATGGAGGGGCAGAGCAGCAGACCTGCTCCCTCTCATTGCCGCCACCGCCATCATCTCCACAATTACACAGCAGCAACCTACAAAAAAGGCAGTCATACCTTTCAACACCTCGTTCTGACACATTGCTGCACAGATAGCGATGGCTGAGTTCTGCAGATTGCCCTCATGTCCAAAAGTCACCATTTCCATAAAACAAGCTAAAGGTTATAAAATAATACACTGTATCTGTAGGGGGATATGGATGTGGCCAGGGGCTAAGAGGGGGATGGCGACGTTCCCTGCCTTGGCAGAGCGTTAGTGTCCCACACACAGCAGCTAAAGGCATGCGGGGTGTTTGAGAAGGAACCACGACCTTCATTCTCATTGCTCTGCCAGTAGCACACAGGTTGCTGCTAAAACAGGTTGTTGCTCCTTTATGGACCAACACAAAGGTTGGCTTCTGCTTTCAGCTTAGATGCAGGCACTCTGGTTCCCAGCACTGAGCCACGTGCTCCTGCTGGGCTGTGTGAAAAAGCAAAATGCCGTGGGAGAAACTAGACGTGATATGAAAATCCCATTAAGCTTCCTTTACAAACACTGAATTGCATTGCATCATTTGCTTGTTCACATTTAAACTAATCTAAACAATGATAAACTATCCTAAACTGTGACATAATTGAAACAGCACGGATCTAGGTCAGGCTTTTTCCCTCTTGGCATTCTTGGTTTTGGATCAATACATCTCAGTCTCTCAAGATGTTGTCCAGTACATGACATATTACAGACTGAGGCTGAAACCCTGATATATCTACCTGTAATAGCATTGCAATTTGGAAGAAAATAATAAATATGCATGACTGCTTAGAATCACAGCACTACATGGCATATTGCATACCACGTTTTAGCAACCACATTTAGCTTTGTGCTTTTTAATGTTGATAGCAACTTTGAAACAAATACGTTAACATTAAAACTCAGGTACGCTTATGTATTGCCTATTAGCTTGTAACAAAATTGCTCAAATTGGAGAAATAGCTGTTTAAAACACATTTGGAAATACTCCGTGCTGAACAAAGCAAGTAGAAAATCAGTCTACTTTATCAAGAAGGTGTCATGAATTTTAAAGATTTTTTAAAAAACCCATACATAATACAGCCAAAATCACGACACTTCAATGTCATTTTGAGTGTTTTTCAACACCCCACGATAAAAGCAGTTTAAGATTCTGTTCTGGCTCTAACCCAGAGAAAGGCAGGATTGATTTTTGAGATTTAAAAGTCATGTCTTAATGCCACAGTCAGAATCTGTCCAGCATCCACCCTCTTTGTGATGCAGAGGACAAACAGTCAGCATCAGCCCCTCTTCCACGCTGCTCCCTACACGTAAGCAGGCAGCTGGTACAGGTGGAGACTTCAGTACAGGGGGGGTTTCCAGTATCAAAGCCGTTTCCCAAGAGCACTTTGTGGCCAGTGTCAAGCTTTCGGCTTTCTCTGAAGAAAATATAAGGTGCCAGATCTCACCAGATGATGTCTGTGATGTCTTTGTTTCCTCCTGGCTTTTATAAATGAGTTGGAAGAGGTTACTTATGGGCTTGCACAGGGGGTTGAATGTTCCACTTTCAGTAACCATGAGATTACCGGGAAAATGCTAGGCACTTAGTTTAATTTTTATGATACTTGAAAGTCTTCAATACAATCAACTTACAAACACGTAGATTCTGTCATGGACTTCCTGGGTGCAGGTGCTGGGCATTCTCCTGATGAAACAAATACCCAAAGGGAACACCCTGGAAGGCCTCACCTACACAGAAGGCAGCGCAGTAAAATGGCAAGCTACGGCTCTTTTTACAAGGTACTGATCTTACCTGTAGCTCCTGCTTCCCAGATTTTTTTGCCCCTCAGAGCGTTTCCTTCTTCCCTCCCCACCTCGATAATATGACATCTGGCAAAAGTGCAAAAGCCCGTGTGTGTAGGCTGCAACGGGGGTGAGAACTTCCAGCTACTGACAGATGTTTTTGTCACTGTCAGCAGGGTTGTTTTACAAGGTTTCTAGCTCTTCAGGTAGACTAAATACCAAAAAGCCTGCCAGCCCCCTCCAATAAAAGAAAAAAAAAAATCAGACCAAAAGCCCTGACTGTGCAGCCACACTCTGAGCAAGAGGCACCTCGCTGCTGGGGGTCAAGGAAAAACATACTTCTGGTTTTTTAAAACAACTTTTTTTCCCCCACTGTATTATTGATGATGCTTACATGGCAAAACTAACAATTTTATTTCAAAGGGATGCTTCATGCAGGCATGATGCTGATAAATTCAGCCAGACTTGCTTTTCTGGCATAACAATCTACTGAGGACTGCTTTAAAAAATGAAGGAAATCAAAAAGACCCTTAAGCACTGTCAGAAATAGGCAGCAACTCACAAAAAGGCATTTAATATGCTGCGGCATTGTTTCTCCACCTCCATTTGTCAACAGCCTGTCCACTGATCTGGTCACCGACTGCAATCATGGTGAGCATCTCAAACCAAAAGTACCAACAATCTGATTAAACAACTGCCTGGGTTTTGGTTAAAAATAATTGAAACTGATACAGAAATGCACATTTCATTAGTCCACTGGCAAAATAAGGATGATATTTCAATCTTCAAATCTACATTTTATATATAGGTTTTACATTTTTGAATACCAACACTAAATATATATTATCATTTTCTATTCTGGCATTTCAGTCTTTTTACTGAAATACCGTGAATGAAAGAATTTGACTATCAAACTCTCTTTGTTCTAGATGTATATATCCTCAGAGGTATTCAGTGGCAAGTTATTAAATGTCACTATTCATTGAGACAGTATATTTTATATTTTTCTTACAGAAAAAAAAAAAAAATCTATCTAAAGTTTGTAGCTCAGCAATAGCAGTATTGCAGAGCCTGACTTTGATACCAATGGCTTCTTCATCCACACTTACACATTCAGAAATAGAAATGGTCAAGCAAAACACCGCCTGTGTTTTACCGAGTTATCACTTGGCAAACTGCAACGGTAGCAATGGTGTCGACATCACACCTGGAAGCATGACCACCTGCTCTACACCTTTCCTTCTGTCCTTCTCAGCTTCTGACTTGGTAAAAAGTCACAGCACTGTCTCTCTGTTTGAGGTTAGTCCCAAGCATCCTCTGTGTGGGTCATACAGAGCATAAGCAAAGATACCCAAGGCTGCACGCCAAAGAAACAGATATTTGACGTGAACAGACTGACCCTAAACTGATGAAAGTAAAGCTTTGCAGGATCCACACTTTCTACTATGACTTCTAACAACATCTAAATTGCTATTCATATTTTCTGTAGTGACTCAAATTATTCAGTGTCAGGAGTGGGATCATCAGATGCGCTACCGTGTTTTGTGTTTCAGACATAATCTGAAAAAGAAACATGAAAGTTTAAACATGATCTGTGGCTGGATTTTTTTTTTTTGATGGCAGTCACTTTTAAGTACGTAAATCTTGGCCACGCCACAAGACTAAAAATCAGGAAGTTTAAAAACCTGTCACTTGGCTCTTCTCCCCCCCGTCCCGATAGAGATGCACACATTTTAATAAAGCAGCTGTTTTTCACTGGTACTGAATCACAGCTGAAGTCACAGAGAATGATGTGTTCAGCTTTTCTCTACATCAAATTACATACATAGGTATCTTGTAATTATTTACATGGGAAAACAGTGGTCTGAAGGCGAGTACAGCAGTGTTGCATATCCCTTATCTATCAACTAGTACAGTATTCAATTTGCTAGCCATCTTCTGTAGAGTGCTTTAAGGCCCCCAGACATTAGCCCAAAGCAAAACCTCATTATCTACATTTAATTACTTATTTTTTCAGACTTACAGTGATTCAGATGACTGAATTAAACAAAACAGTTACAAGTAACAGGAGACTGTTGTTAACCAGCAAGCTAAGGCGGCTGTATGTGCATAGAGTTCAGAAGGAAAAGATGATGCTGCACGCTGTTTGCTTCTGCAGTGTGAATTTATAAAGGAGAGTGAAAGTGCAATATCAAGTGAAATAGCAAGAATTAAAAGAATTGAAAACCCAGGAACCAATGGAGTCAAAGACAAATGGAGAATGGATTCAGACCTAAAAAGATAAAATTATTTAACAACTTATTAAAACAGTTCATCATCATAATTAAAATCCAAGTGCCTAGAAAAAAGTGGCACAAGAAAGGTAATTATTTATGACCAGACTTTAAAAAGCCATTTATTGTGAATTTGGGAAAGAATCAGCCTGAAAGAGTTGGTAGTAAAAAGAAATTGTTTATTCATAACACTTATTTTGGTCTAGCATACCATTAAGAATCCCCCACATCTGCTCAGGGCAGCTGTAAGTTACATTAGAAAGACTCAGCCAATTTATATCTTTCCTTTTTATTAAAAAATAAACAGACCTTTTTAAATTATTCAGTAGTAAATTAACACAAAAATCGGTGCTGTAGCAACTCACATTTTGTGGAAAGGCGTCTGCAAGCTTTGCCTGATCATGATGACCTAAACCTTTCTATGTTTCACTGACTACTTTACTCTTTATGTGATGTCCCACCTAATTTAGCAAATGAAAACGTCAAAAACCTACAAGCCATGCCAGAGTCACGGCCGTGAATAATACAGAATGCATCACTGATACCTCAAATGCCATATTAGTTGCCTCCTTCCAACCTGAATGAATTCTGTTCTTACCTTCCCTTTGCCTTCCACCATTTAAAAATTCCACCCAAATAATCTCAGCTCCTCTCTTGCTTTTGTCTTTCATGAACCAGACATTAGACAATGATCTTAACTGGCAGAACCCTTCTCTGGATTATTTCTGAGTAACAAAATGCAGTGATGTTCGTAATTAATAATTATTTGTTCTCATTTGCAGCATTTTCATACATAGATTGCAAACTGCTCTGCATGTTCCCGTGATTCACTCCAAAACTGTGTTCTCAAGACAGTAAAAAAGGCACAGGAACCCTTCAAACCTAAAGGCTTCTCTCTGCCTCTCACACTTTTTTTTACTTACTGTCTTGAACATTTCAGCAGAAAAATATATTACTGTCTTCCTAGGTTTCTCTCCTGCCTTCACTTCTTTCTTCTTAACACAGCCAAGTCCCTGCAAATGAACCCGCCAAGAAGTTGTTCAAATGCACGGCGTAGCTGTTTATTTTACTAACATTTTTTTCTTTTACTTCTAAGCAACAAACCAGCATTTCTGCAGTACACTCTGGAGACAGCTAGTTTAAAGCTGTGAGCTGTAATTCCAACCCAGGCGCTGGAAATGGCATCACTACAATAGCGCAGGGTCCATCCAGCTGAAGTTCCTGCAGGAGCTGCCTTGAAGCTGCCACCGTGCTGCAGCTGGCAACCAAGCAGACTGCTGGGAAGCTGAATTTGCTTACATCCAGAGAAGGTACGCAGTACCCCATTACAAAATAAATGTAACCTGTTACCTATCAACAGCATGTGTATGCTATCTTGTTATCAGAGGACCACCTGAAAATGCTACTTCCTCCTCTTGCTGGGGACCAGAAGTCATGAGAAACATGGCACCCCCTTCCATCACACCCCACCAAGCTGCTTTCTCATCTGGGGCTTGGGTTCATTTCAAAGCTCCATTTGTATGTGAGGCTTTGTGTTTCCTTCGAGCTCTCTGCAGTGGGCAGGAAGCTCTTGAAGATATGTGATTCATAATGTTGCATTGCATAATTTAAGTTTCACGAGCTGCCCAGGACATGGAACATTGTCATCTCTTTCCTTTTTGGTCCATTAGTGATGAATTAACAAGCCACCTGGATAAACTACATGACTTCACCTCTGAGACATTTGGGATAGGCTGTTAAGTTGGACATTAGATTGGCCGTGTAACTGCAAAGGTGATGGAAGGAAGACTTTTTGCTTAAGAAAAGGTCCTGCCATCATCAAGCAGGAAGTTTTTCTACCTCTTAGATTTAGGGAGAACTCAACTCGAGAAACCAGCTGCAGTTGTACCCTGCACGGAAATCACAAATGCTAGAGGGGTAGAAACATCAAAGATGCAAACGACAATCAGATGTCAGATCTCTGTTGACTTGCCATGAAGACTACGGACTTCGCTGTCATCTTTGTCTTTCAAAATATCCTCTCAAAAGCAGGACTATTACAGGCAGTTCTGGGAAAGCTACTGGCTCTGGTAACTATAAAGTAAGCATGGTCGGAAACTAGAAATTGTCTTATCTGAGAGATGCTGACAATAATTTCAGAAAAGGAATTAAAAATATATATAAATCAGGCATATTTCCCAGGGGCTGAAATTCCAGAGTACAGTATCAAAGAAAGGAATATCTTCCATTCCTTTCAACATCTTCCCAACACAGTCTGCACTTTGGCAACACGAATCAAAGGAGCACAGAAAGCCTGGGAGACAAGCTCTACATAACCCAGGCACCTGCCGTGGAAGTTCAAGTCCCTTGTGCAACTCACCAAAAAACAGTGCAAGCAACCACAGAGGCAAACTGGAAAAAGCCATGGAGCTCTCCTTCCTACCACCACTGAAGTGAGCACATTCCTGAAGAATATTGCTGCATCCTATAGTAATATTCTGATAGAAATATTTTCCTTTTGACAAAGTTTATTATGAAGACCTTTAAAATTCTGGTTAAAAAGCCACATTTATGAGGAAGGAAAAATGTTAAACACCAGCTTTAATGTTTGAGTAGTCAGTCCTGTTTAGCTTGGCGAGGAGCGTGTTTATAGCACCCTGAACCCAACAGTTAGCATGGGTATCCAGCCTATTTCTCTGCACTTAATGAAGTAACTCTTTGAAATACAGCACCAGCACCGTTGGGATATGAGCTGTTAGAAGCTAGTGGATGTCTTTATACTGGTCTCAGTGCGTTTTAAGATTCAGTTTATCAGTAAGGAAACTACCCACAACCTCCTTACGACTAACTTCTTGTTTCATACGACTAATTTCTGTCCCACTTTTATGTCTTAATATGTATTTCGCTTATGTTTGTGTTCATCTCTTGTTATGCTTTTTATTTTCCACCGCATTCCTGTTCTTTATGATTAAATGGATTTATTCAAATGAGTGCCCATAGCGTTTGACAATAACCTATTGATGTTCAAGATCACAATTCCTAGCGCATTTTTCCATTCAACATCTCTCTCTTTAGGAGTCTAATTTCACATTTCTGCTGTCATGAGCATATACCTTCAAATTAAATAGGCACAATCACTAGGCTTTGACACCTTAAAAAGCAACCAAAAAATCCCAGGACCTACAACCCTAAAATCATGCTTAGTTTATCTCCACTTCTATATTAAGTTTCTGTTAAGGGACTGGATTTTCTAACTAGTGTTCCTACTTGCAGTCTCTTAAAAGATACTTTAATATTTCATAAGCCGATTTGTATAATTGATAGATATAGTAAATTAAATATTTATTTCTATTTTTCACTGGTTTAGCAGAATTTAACACCTGCTGCTAACACAATAAAAAAACAACCTGAAATAACAGAGAAATAAATAGTACCCTGTACATCTATTGATTTTACATAATATTTCCATGTTTTAAAATTGCATTCTCTCAAACCATTACCTTCAATACCGGAGCTTCACAGATGCAGAGTTTTTTGCTATGAAGCCGTGCTATTTTGATGGCATGTTTGACTAGAACTATTCACTGTGCAACAATTTCTGAGTCTGAAGTGATATGAAACTTTAGAAGTTTTAACTCAAATTCTAACAAATTATTTAACATAGAAACAAGGTTTCATTCATGGGGAAAATTAACGCAACAGGGGTGCTTTCTCACCTCTCTGCATCAGTTGTCCTAAATTGAAAGTATACCATTTAGGTATTTCTTAATTAACATGCTTTGCAAAGATCTTGACTATCAGCACAAGAAAAACACCATTCAGGCATTTAGGATAGTTTGTTAATGGAAGGTTGACCCCTCTCACCAGTACACTACACTGTCAGTACCCGCCTGCTCGCTGTAACCTACTATTTCACCACCGGTTTCAAAGGCTGAAGTGTAAAGAACAGCCACTTTCTCACAGGTCAAGCAGCAGAAATCTGCAGATCTGGATTCAAACCCTTCTTCGAGATCCAGTGACAAGTCCTGGGATTTCTGAGGAGTTACCACGCTCCTGCTACTCTACGATTTCTTGTAGGGGCATACTGCTCAGTCCATTTTGCTCAGTGCAAGGAGAACATCGAAGCACAGCAAAAGAAGCATACGGGAGGCACGGCAAAGCTCTTTCATCTAAAAGAACATTTTGGGTGGAGTGCTATGAAAACAGCTGAAGGGAGGTGACCTCCCTGCTGCTACCAGTAGTGCCAGTCAATCATGCAGCGCACAATGCCATCAGCCTGGAGTACCACAGCAAGGCATGCCAGCTCCCACCTCCACTGTCGCTCCCAGGGCTGGCTGTGCTAATAAATCCAAGTGAGCAGCTCCCACCAGAAAACTTCCAGGCTTTCTTGCTCCATTTCCCAATTTCAGTCCTGACCAAGGGTATTCCATCTTCGTGCACAGGCATGGAGAATTTCTGCCTTCTGAGAGGAACATATTTCTGCTTATATCTTAATTTACTAGATCTCACAGAGATCCTATAAAATGTGGAATGTTAAGTTTACATATGGAAAAACAGAGAAGCTAACAGAGCTGTCAAAGGTGATGATGAGCTAGAAGTAATGCCGCTACCTCAAACAACCCTACCCATCTTCTGGCTTCATGATTTAACTTGCTGTTCTTCTGGTGAGAAGAGCTTGGAAACAGCACTGTTTCTATTTGTTAATGAGGATGGTGTAGAGAGAAAGGCAAGTGGTGGTGTGCATAACATAAAATCAAACAAACAGGTACAGAGCTGACAAATGTCATCTATTTGACATTGCTATTTCTTCTTTGACTTGAGTAAAGAGTATATGTTGTTATTTTCTTATTGCAGTAGAATATCATTAATAGAATAACCCTTTCACAAAATTAGCAAACTGAGTTGCCAGGCATCCTGGTATGACAAATATGAACATCCTGGTATGACAAATATGAAGTGCCCCAGATGACCATCTCCCCTCAGACACGGCTGTATAAGCTAGTGCACAGTTCAGTAAGCACATAAATAAAGGCATAACAAAATGTGGCATCGCATGCACGTCTGGGTGCCTAGCTTACAAACTGCAAACAGATGAGGTTTTACTGTATACACTCTAATTCTGTTCTCCCTTCACAGACTCTTTCTACCTTTTTTTTTCCCCCCAACATCTCTGCTTCTCTTATGGATTACTTCTGTCCTCTACTTACCCATACAGGATTCTGTAGCTCTTTTGACTCTACTGAAAAGACTTTTCATTAGAGCCTGCCCTAGCGTTTCTCAACCACTTTCCATTCTTTTGCTTCTGATTCCCTTTACACACATTATTTAGTTCCAGACAGTTTTTTAAGTCTCACTTTGCATTGCTTCAAGGTCTGCTTTACTCAGCCCAACATTTTTTTTCTGTTACTACTCTTTGTATGGACTCTCATCAGTAATTCAAACCTGAGGATATTGTGATTGCATTGTCAGAACTTTTTAACTCCAAGCTTATCTACCACGCCTACATTATTTCTAGTCATTAGCTGCAGTACCACTATAAAACTTTTAGGCAATTACTTCATTCAAGGGAGCAGCCTGGTACTGCCTTACCGGACATGCAGCAGCTATCTGCATTTTTATATCACCGGCTTTTTTATTACCCCCCACACTCTGTACCAGAATAAATGAAGTCACTTGTTCCTGTAGAGACTTCTTTCAGATCCATTGTAAAGACCATCCATCCTTTGATGTAACTCCTAATTCAGAAACACGTTTAGTCCATAATATCACTCAAGATTTTGAGACAGATAGTGTCACTCTGACCCGCCCTGTATCTTGGTTTTCCACAGCCTGTTTTGTGCTTGTTCCTTGCACTTAACTTTCGGTGGTGTTAACCAGAGCTCTGAAGACGCAGAACAACCGCAGACTATGCGGAATGCAGGACATCTGCTGCAGCAAACAGACAGGAAAGCTATCAACCACCAATATAATTCCATAGCATTAATTACTGTCCTGATGAGCCTCTTACAGCAGCCAACTGCAACCACTTCTGTATTTTCAAGACAGTAACCAAGGCTATGTTTCTAAAACGACACACAGCACTGCATCTGCATGATGCAAAGTGCTGAAGTAGTACAAACTCTGCAAGTTCAAATTTATCTAAAAATTCTGAAGGAATGGGCAGATCTTTGGACAAATGAGGTATTGTCTGCATGCATGCAGACAGAAGAGAGCTGACATAAACATAATTTTATGCACTCTCAGTAAACCGACAGAAATTCAGAAATGTGCTCTTGCGCACACTAGATCTAATCTGTACTGCCAGAAGATCACAGCCAAAGAAAACTGGGATTATTCTCTACCATCTGACAATGCAGGTGGGAGAACTCTCGCTGCACTGCGCTTTGTTCTCTGAAGACAAGCAGCCAGACACCAGAGCCCACTGCGTTTCGGCATCCACCTTCCCCAGCCAGCGCGCGCAGCTCGGCCAGGCTGGAACCGCAAGCAATCCCCACCGCACCTTGGGCTCGCTCTGCCTCCCGCCCGGTTGGAGGGAGAAAGGGCTCCGTCACAGTCTGGTGGCCGTCAAAGCCTTAGTCACCGGTCAGCCGCCGAGTCCTCTTATTCACACATTCAGAAGAGTAAGGACTTACTAGTTTGTCCCCAGCCTTATACTGGACCTCCAGATCAGAGCTTAACATCATCTGTCGCCCCAGAAAGCACTCGGAGACAATTCACATCTGTAAAAAGGACCTGCCAGTTTTGACTTGGTCTGCTTTTAGAAGATGACAACCATGCACGCCCCTGATTTCAGATGGACCTTTTACAGGGTAAAGCGTACCCCTCACGGATACACCGTAAATTCAATTCAGTTGGTTGTATTTCAGACATGCAAAACGAGACGCAAACTGAAATCTTGTTTTATGTGTGTTACCAAGCCTCCTCCCTTGGTTTGCCTTTCCATTGGAAGTGCTCTGGGCTCTGATAACTGACTGATTTGGTATCAGATTACAGCTGAAGCTGTAGATACCTAACTGCATCAATACATAATACAACTCACATGCTATTAAGGAGATCCTCGACTTTTGGTTTGAGCGTGGGATTTAAAGCCAGGAACTTACAACTGATCTCAGCTTGACTTTTGACTTGTCTGTTATTATCTTTGTCTCGTACTTCACAGGGCAACTGTAAGATTTATTCTGCTACTGTCAGTATGTGCTTTGAAGACATAAAGTGCTATCTAAGTGCCAAGTACTATTACTTATTCAATAGTCTTGTCTCCTACGTTAGTTGCATTTGCGCAAAGCATGCCTAGCTTTTCAGTCAAATTTTGCTAGTTTGGTTTCCTTTCTTCTCTTTGATTTTTCATGAAACAGTTGCTTGGTAGAAGTTTTGGATCGTGGTGGTCCACATCCAGCAATAGGAAATTCACCTCTTGCATTTAGACAGCTGTTAGCATGTTTACAGCCATACCACCTAACCCTGCTCAGAACAAATCTTTGCAGGACAGTGCTCAAAACAACAGCTATTGGTACCTTAGAATTTGTCCTCCCATTATTCATTCTAAAAACGGATCTGCAGCAATATTAACTACAGTATAAAAACCTTACTTAGAGCTCAGGTAAAAGCTTTGTGTAGCCAGGCATTATTTTGTGATGTTCCAAACCACGTTTCCTGGACTCTCTCTTCTTAATCATTAAACTGTTACATCTTTTCTTAATTCAGGACTAGGCTTTTGTGCAGTGGGATGTTCCAGTCTTCAGGATTTTTGAGGAAACCTCTTCATGCAGTACTGCCATGTCCTGAGTTTTCCTTGGGGGAACCTTGTGGCACTGCCCTCTGCTTTTAGAGACAAAGACTGGGTGCTACAACCCTCAGCTAGCCGCTCTCTGGGTCCAGCACAAGGCCAGCCTGTTCGTGCCTTTAAGTTTTGGTAAGGTTTGCTGTGAATACGGTAAGTGTACATTAACTGGAACCACTCCTGTCAAGCAAGATGAAGCCTGGAAGGATTGATAGGAGGCTCTTCTCTCCAGAGAACTGCAAGACACAGCTTTTCTGCACCAATTGGCTATATTGTTTCGGTTCATTTTGGAATGAACAGCATCACAGCATTTAAAAAAAATCTGCTCACAATTTAATGTGTTTTAATTGCCTACTTCTAGACTATCAGCATCAGCGACCTTCCTGCCTCAGCCATCTTCTGCTACTTTTTGCAGGGTTTTCTGTGCTAGAGACTCTAGAAGTTAGTTTGGTTTAGCACTAACTCATTCCCTTTCTAAATTCAATTTTTACATTAGTCAGTATCTCAACTTAGAATTTCTTTGACTAACTGCTTAATGACCTATGGAAAAATTGGTTTAAATACATACATTAGGTAGAACTGCAGCACAACATACCTCACGCCTTCCTGATCTTTCCACAGGTACTTGTTTAGATATATATAATGAAAACAAATACCTTTCACATGTCACTGCTGCATTTCCCTTAGGTTCCCAAAGAGCAATGTAAAAGGAGCTGTACTATCAAGACCACCTTTCACAGTCAAAATGACACAGATGAAGTTGTCACTTTTAAAGTACATTTACTTAATCACTTCCTCGACCTCTCCCCCCATCTGCATATCTTAATTAATGTGAATTGTTACTCAACACAGTAAAGATTTTGTAATAAGGTTATATGGTTTAAATGTGATTTTTCAAAAAAAAAAAAGGGACAACAGGCACAAACTGAAGCATAGGAAGTCCCAACTGAACATGAGGAAGAACTTCTTCACTCTGAGGGTGACGGAGCACTGAAACAGGCCGCCCAGGGAGGCTGTGGGTTCTCCCTCTCTGGAGATATTGAAGACCCGCCTGGACAAGGTCCTGTGCAGCCTGCTGTA
>Ga0181612_138259_pt1 | contig 23310 bp, 18 predicted proteins | sample HoacroProtozoa21_FD_119630 | JGI IMG/M metagenome (GOLD analysis project Ga0181612, IMG submission 119630) | Hoatzin crop microbial communities from Cojedes, Venezuel. Combined Assembly of Gp0051906, Gp0051904, Gp0051908
AAAAAAAATCACCATTTCCCTTCTCTCTCTTATGTGCCTCAAGAAAATATGCTGGCGGGCTGCCAGCATAGCAAGTGAACGTGAACGTTCTCATTAAATTGAGCCCAGGTTGTCACCAAAGCAGCCGTCCAGACTCTGCTGGGAACGTCTGGGGGCTTCCAGGGCAGCTGCAGCAGCAGGAGAAGAGTTGCAGGAGACCCAGCACCATCCCGAGGAGTTTCCCCTACAGGAGGAGGAGGCAGAGAGGGGAAGGAGCTCCTCCTGCTCCCCCTGACACTGATTTAAAAGACCTGGCAAGCTGTTCTCCATGCCCTGGGGCTCCTGCCTCTGCTTCTTAGGCTGGGAAGAGTAGAGCCGAGTTCTTGCTCAGCCAGCTGTGAAATAGCAACACTAAGCTATGCTCCTCTTTCTCCGGCATCTTGCTCTTCTTCTCGGGAACAGCAATCTTAACCTGCCCTCCCGCAATATAATTAACCCTGTGGTCCTAATTGTATCAGTCTGTTCTGTGATGCTGAACAGAGAATAGATTTGGTGGTTGTTGGGGGTTTTTTGCAGCACTGGAAAGGGAATAGTCTTGGAAAAGTTTCTGGTCTACAGGTTGGAATGGGACCAGCCCAGAAGACTGTGCAGGAAGAGACAAGAGCCCAGCAGCCAGACATACTAGGGAGGCAGCTTCCAAACGGTGGTCAGGAAATAGAAATGGGACCATGTGTACCGAAATGAGCCCAGAGACCTAATAGGAGTGGAACGGGAAATGTGAAAATTTGGACATCATTGTGTGGGAGACCTGGTGAAGGCCAGGAGGATCTTAAGTAGCCAATATAATCTACTCCTGGCAGAGGAGGCTGTATTATGAAAGTCAACATTGAGTGGAATATAGTGAGAGGAGCACTAAAGCAGAAAGGAATATAGAGATATATCATTTGGTGGTCCCCCAGTCTAGTTATTGGCTTCCAGGAGTGACACTGGAAAGGATGGCATACAGCAGCTCTGCAGCCAGCAAATTCCTGCCATTTATGAAAACCCTAGTTCAATCCTAAGTAGCAAGAAAGTGGTTTATGCCTCAGAGTATCAAGTTTTACAAGTCTTCCCAAATCTGTTAGTATTAACTGAAAATTGGATTGAAAGCCAAACGTCGGAGTACACCACGCAGAAGAAGTTCAACTTGCCTGTGCAGATCTCTTCATTCCCACAGATGCGTAGCTGTCAAGAATCTAGTTGATTTCGCAAGCGAGGTGCTTGTCCATGGAAAAGCTGTTAGTCCCCATGTGAGAAGTTTGGTTGTTGCCTGTAGACAACAGGGAGAGAAGAATAGAAGGCCACCTTAGCTCGGTCATCCTTCCCCTGCTCTGTTGGCCGTGCGTGCAAGGTTCAGGCAGTCTGACCCTTTTCTCCACCCAGAGATGGAGCACAGTGAAAATCCACTACCTAGGCTCATCCCAAAGCTGCGCTTTACCAAGAGGTGTAACTTCTTCCAGTGGGCATAGTGGACCAGGGCTACACTACTTTTGAAACCTGTGCTGTTGTGTGTGCGGAGCATGGATGCATGAGCCAACGGGCTGGGGCTGACTTACAGTTCTTTGCATGGTAGTCCATTGTGCCAAGTAGACGCAGTGGTGAAGATGCTGGTAGAACATGAAAGAAAGACTGAGTGGTAGCAGTTGAGAAGGCAAGAGTCAGTACACTCACCTCTGCTTAAGCATTTGCTTTACCTGAAAGATGGGTTTCTAAGTTAAATGAGAGGTGGGTGGCCAAAACTATGCCAAAGCTTGGCTTTCCTTTGCCCCCCTTTCAGAAATAAAACTCCACTCTCACGTCTGAATTCAGACAGAGTCAAACTTGTGCCCCTCATGGGAAAATGCCAGTTCAAAGATGGGTCTTGGTAGTGCTTCCAATTTAAATAGAAAAGACTGTGTATTTTCCCCTTCAGCTGGATACTGTGTTAATTAGCACAATAATTTCTAGAGTCTATGTTCATTGACTTTAGCAGTAAAAATGATCGAAGAAAGCATCAGCAACTCTCGAAGACAGAGACAACTATGAGTACCTGAAGACTCTTTCTTTGGATTGCAGGAGCAGGATAACTTGTCAGGAATGAGTAAACTGGAATCAAATATGTCTATAATTCAGACTAGCTAAAGACGGAATAATCAAAACCATCAAAGCTTGGTGCATAATGGTTTGAGACAAGTGGTCCGGCAAATATTGTTCTAATATCATCTTAACCACAAGGGCTGCTCAGATGTGTTTCTTGAAGACGTTTAAGTTAGCAAAGAGTACTCATCATTAATCTTTTATAATGGCTTTTGGGAGCCACAGTTCATTTAAACATTTTACATTTTTATTACTTATGTATGCAGGGCAGCAATTAAAGCTGTCGTGGTCATATAATGAAGACTAATGAAAGCAAGATGAAGGCAGGTTTTCATTTTCTGTCAACCTGAATATCCATCTGCTTCTGCCATCTCCCTGCCCCCTCCCCTCCCCCTGAAAAATTTATTTTTCTTTGCTTGAAAGCCAGCTCCCCCGTCCCCAGGCATTTAACCAAACACCTTCACAACTGTCCAGGACGAACTACGAAGACTAAGTGGTCCTTTCTTTTCTTATATGGAAGAAGCATATCTCTTGGTAATCAGACAAGTGCTGTAAAAGGCTCAGTCTTGCTCAGTGCAAGTATATGTGAGTGATGCAACAACAACATCTTTATGGTATGTTTTCTTGGCCACTGTGAAGTAATAATTTTGGAGGGGAGACAGGGATTAGTCACCCCACAATTAGTCATTCTGCAGTGTAGTTTGATACTTGAGAGATGTGTATTTCAGAAATGTGGTTCTGCAACCATAGGGCCCATTCTCAAGTACTTTCTGCTTTCTCTCTCTTTTAATTGGGAAGAGTTTGTGGAGAGAAAAAACATTCAGTTTATGTTTAATGTGCTTCTGCACTTGTGTGTCTCTATTTCATCTTCATACAAACTTTGCTTTCCCTTCCTTGGCAGCTGTGACCAAAACCTCAGTTCGGGAGGTGCCTCCATCCTGGCTTGTCTAAGAGAGAGCCCATCAGCCTGGCCAGACGTCCTGATGCCAGTGCTGCAAAGGGCTGGGGGGTCATACACGTAGGGCCGACGCTCCCTCACGCGTGTCTCCAGCAGCCCGGGAGCTCAAGGGGCCGGTGCTTGCTGATGTCTACGGAGGTGTGGAGGGGCTCACGGCCACCACAGCTTGCGTGTCTGGAGGGAACTCTCTGGGGAGGGAGCCGTGAGCTGGGGCACCAGGAGACACCTCCTCCCCAAAAGCGATTCACTGCTCTGGGAAGAGTAAAGGGCGGAGACAGCTGAACTAGAAGTCTCCTCTTTTGTAACAGTCAGAAACTTTGCCACAGAAAATTGGTTCCCTTTAACTGGAATTCAGAAAGGCGATGCAGATGTTTTGAAGTGTTAATCATAAATATCAGGGAGAGGGAGCTTAATGGCAGAGCTCCCAATGAGTAACAACTTCATGTTTGGCCTCAAATATTTCAGAGGGTAAGATGTTTCTTGCTTCACTGATCTGTACATGGCAGCTCCGTGGCTGTCTTAACCATTTCATTTTCAGACTGAGTACCTGCAGTCTAGCCCGTGTGTCACAGAAAGTGTGCTGTGTGGCAGGGTTTGCACTAAGCATGCTTTCATCTCTGGCTCAGGCACCTAGACCGGATATAGTCCTTTCCTTACAAGATGGCTTCTTTCATCAAATCTCCCCACCACAGCAAGAACCTGGATCTTCGTTCCAACCCACCTTCCTCCCAGCTCATTGGTATTTCTTCATTGCCAAACTCTCGTCTCCTGAATGTATGTTCATGCATACCAAAGCCTGCTTGAAATTTGGCACCAAAAGCCTTTCATAATTCTGCTTGCGCTGGTATAAATAGAGTTAATATCTTCTTGTTTCAGACATGTTGTTGTCATTATTCCTTACCAGCCCAAACTCCAAACACAAAAATCAAATCTGGCAAAAGAAATACAGAGCGAGTCATGGGCCAAATTGATTTGACTTAAAACAGCGTTGAAACACATGAAATACTGTGTTTCATTTGGAAAAACAGCAGCTGTGTCTGTACAGTAACTACTGTGCTTCTCCAAAGGGTTTTTCCCACATGCAGGGCCAAACTCAACCAAATGTAGCTTGGAGTTAGAAGGTAAAGCTCACATGAAACTCCTGGATCAAACTGTTTGAAGACGGGGTTGCTTGATTTGAAGTCAGCCGAAACCGGTATGCATCGCACCAACTACAGGAATTCAGCATCATGTCTCTGCTGCTGGCAGTCAAGCACTGAGTAGGAAAACTCCAGCCCAGAGGACACCAGCTAGACAGAGCCTTGCTCCTCTATCCATTCCTCTCTGGCTGTGAGCAGATGCCAAGGTCTGTACTCTGCAGAATAGCAGTCATCGTAATTTGCAATGATTTAGTACTAAAATGTCAGCACCAAAGTGCAAGGAATTCTGTTTCTCCCCAGTCCCAGCATGTGGTAGCTATACACAGTTGGCATCTTCCCACAGCCCTGGCATGGTGTAGGCCTCTCACACTAAATGAGTGCAAACACGCTACAACTGCAAACGAAATTGTTTTCTGGTATGCTGGAGAACCTTGTTTGGTGCGAGCGTGCTGCATAGTCATCTTTCCACCGGTGATGTGGTTTAAAAGCGAAGCTAACCTGAACCAAAACTCTGTGAGCAGACCTAGCAGGGCTGGCAGCTGCCCGTGTAACTCAGCAGGGAGTTTGGTTGTGTGGTTCTGTCCCCAGAAGCAAAGTCACCCGGAGCAAGCGTGATCCAAACCTGCTCTCAGTGACTCCTGTACAAACGCTACCAGGGCTGGAGCAAGCACCTCGATACCATTGTGATGGAAGCAGCATCTGAACTGATTGTTCTCTTAAATGTGTTCTGAATTTTAAATCCTGATGGTTTCTCTGAGAATAGGATAGCTGAAATAGCTTGTAGACCCCAAAGGTGAAGTTTTATGGAGGGTTTTGTGACTGAGAGGGAAGGGAGACACCAGTTTTCTGATGACACTCACAGACCATGTTTCCCCTTACTCATCATGGTGCACGCTGCACGCCTGCGTTCCTGAAGCAGAACACTGCGGTCCAGCTGTCGCAGAGTCCAAAAATGAGGCATATCCTCAAGGCAGCTCTGGTCCTTTTACACAGGAATGATGCGGGGGAGAAAATCAAGGCAGATGCAATTAGTGCAAATCAGAAACTGCAGTGTGGCTTCTTTCTCTGGCTGTGTTCACTCAGGGCTCAGCACAAACAAAGCAGCCTCCCCTGAGCCTTGGACTCCCAACAGCTGAAAGCAGGAAGATCACTACAAGCACCAGGTATTTCTGTTAGTGGGAAGCCTGGTAAAGGCTCTTTCCGTGCCAACAACACCTCCTGTTGGCAGGCTTACTTGGCAGGCTCCAGGCACTGAAGCAAACGTGCTCTCTGTTTCGCAAGATTCACCAAAGGGGGGCTTCTCCCTGTCATACCTCTCAAGGGAGTCTGAGGATCCGTTTGTGCCCCTGCAATGTGAGGGGATGAAGCGGCCAAAAAAATGGAACTGGCTGAAAAAGAGTTGTCCCTTAGTTATGCCAAGCAATATGGAAATCATTTCAGAGTGGGTTGTGGGTTTTTCTTTTTATAATCTCACAAAGTTTTAAGTCTAGGGGTTGCTTTACATTTATTTTATTTCACAATCTCACTGTACATTAAAAGAACGGAGAGTCAGTACCATGTAAAGAGGGAGAGTGGGGAGCAGAGACAGGATGCAAAAAAGCTGGGAGAAGCAGCAAGAGCGAGCTGGCCGCTTAGTGATACCCAGAGGGATCACAGGATCACTAGGGCTGGAAGGGATCTCGGGAGGTCTCTAGCCCAACCTCCTGCTCCCACCAGGGTCAGCCTGGTCAGATGGAGCTTACACCGTCTTCTGGGCTACCCTGAGCCCAGCGCACAGGCAGGCTACCTGTTACGAAGCTGCTTCATGGGGAGTAATCCGTGGTGTGGAAGATCAACCCACCAACATGTCATTAGGCATGGGGACCTACCCTTTCCTTCCTGGCTTCTCTAGGAGCCAGCATGCCATGTGTTAAGAGGATTTAATTTAGCCTGCCAGTTTTCAAGTAGTGCAAGGGAAGGGGAGTTGTTCCCCCACACCAAGACCAGCTGGCGGTGAGCTGTACTCCCTCTCATCCCACTCATGGCCATGCCCTCTGAGGAGGACCCGGCCGAGGCGGCAGTGGAAGCGCCCATCAGCGCTCTTCCTTCAAGCAGACATAAGAGCACTGAGGGCTGACGCAGCCAGCAACATCCTTGGCACGCCTGGCTGATGATAACCAGTTCTCCATTCTACTAAAGCCAGCTGGTGGTAAATGTTAGCACCACGCACATACCATTTTACCTTCTACTTGTTGCTGCCTCCTCTCTCTTTTAATATGTGAGTAAGCAGAGGCACTCCAAACCCCGGTGACTTGCTTGAGATGGTCGATCCCAGTGAAAGCACAGGGCCCATACCCAGCAGCTGCCAGCGCTTCTTCCTGCCTTCTTACGGTTAGGCCATTCTGCTGCGAGCACACCCCTGCACAGAGCACTGCAGAGACCGGGGCAGCCACGGAAGATATTCCGGGGCAGTGCACAGGCTGGGATGGGTGGTCCTACAGCGCAGCATCCCTCCTCCGCCTGGTCTGGACCTGGCCTGGCTCTCCTGCCCCTTCGCCTGTGGCTGCCCAAAGACAAGGGGCCAGAGGAGTCACCCCAAAGTGGGTTATCGCTGCAATAAGCTAAACTTTGCCTTAGAGTTTGTTTGGGAAGGGTGGGAAATGGCCACCCAGAAAAGAGAGAGGCAAAAAAACCCTCTAGAAAAATAAACAGCAAACAATATCTCATTGAAATAGTGTCTGGGGCTGGCACTGTATTTCAGGCAACACGCAGAGGAGGGAGGAAAGCCCTGGCCTTTGGCGTAGCCCATTATTTTCACTGGTTCTGCCCGTGCTTCCCCGACTGCAGGCATCGCCCAAGCTGGCGGGGTGCCTTCGGGAGGGCCACAGGGGCATTTCTGCTGCTGCTGCTTTGCCCACTCTCCCATTACAGCGAGACCGCTTCTGTCTGCTGGGGTGCTGCGGAGGGAGGCTCGGGCCACGCCGCAAGCCCATCCCTGCGCCCAGGGCTGACCCGAAGGGCTCGGCCGGCAGCCACAGCCGCCCGAGTGGGGCCGTACGCGCCGCTGGCTCCTGTGTCGGCTGAGTCACCCTGCTGGCTGCTTCTTTCTTGTTGCTTTAGCTAAATCAGGAGATCTGCCCTGCCCTCGCAGGGCTGCCTGGCAGCTGCCGAGGAGCCCAGTCAGTGCCAGCCGGCGAGGGGCTTTGCTTGCTCTCGGGCTGGAGCTGCTGCAGCCAAGAGAACAGGCAAAGCACACACAAGGAGAACTGCAGCCTTGTATATCCGTCGTATAAAACTCAGAGCCCCCAGTCTGGCTCTTTATCAATTATTAGCCTGCTGCTAAAAGAAGAAAATAGATTTCATAAGTGTGTTTCTGTTCCACACACCAGACAGATAGTCTGGCTAAATGATTTACGGGCGTGAGTTAGTGTGTGTGTATGTGTATATGTGCATATGGTTCAAATCCTATAAAGCAGAGTCCTGCCTGTGTGTGCGTGTGTCTGTATTTAATGCTTTATATGGTACATCATTTCTTTTTCGTGTGTGTCTGTCTGGTTTTCTTGGGCAGCACCAGTTAAATTTCTTTTTCTTTTTTTTTCTTTTTTTTTCATTTCACTTCACATGAATTGTGCAGTGGAAGCCAAGAGCGTCTGCCAACTCTGCTGTCCCAAAAATAAAAGTTGACACTCTTCTCCTAGAAACAGTTATCTCCCCAGTGTAGTCATGGTCAGACACACCCACACCCATCCCTTGCTTGAAACTGAGGCCAAATTTAATAATGTGCTTGGCTGCTTTTGTTTCTGACTTAAAACGTCAAAGATTGAAAAGACCTTTTTGTAAGAGTGCAGAGGATTTAAGCAATCCCAGGAGACGGCACTTACTATTATGAGTGTGCATACAGGAGCGGACTGCTCTCCTCCATGCTGGCAGCTGGGAACAGCGCTGCAGAAGCCAAGAGCAAAGGTGGAAGCAGTTATAGGAGAGTCACTCCACCTTCTCTCCGAGTTAAAATTCGTCTCTTCTCTCCTGTGTGGTAAATGGGCTGGTATAATTTTCAAATTTCCTTGAATTTTTCATTTTGGTTTTTGAGGTTTGGGACTCCTCCTCTTTCCACACCCCTAGTTTACTCTGAGAAAGTAAACAAATATTGATTTCACCCCCATGGTAAGTGCCACAAACAAAGTCTGAGGAGGGAACGTTGCTCGGCTGTGAAGCCAGTCCACGTCCCTGCCTACCAGAATAGCAGGGAGGGGTTGATAAGAGTCGTGCAGGACACGTCGTCCACTCTGGAGTTATACTTGCCCCGTGCAACTTGTTTTCTAGGTCACTTGGCAGAAAAGTAGCTATTCAGTGTTGCTGCCATAGGTATTTCAGAAACGGTGCTTTTAGTAAGAGGTGGCAACAGCCCATGGAAATGTCTGGTTCAGATAGGAAAACATAGTTCGGAAAATGAATGGACAATTGGTTTTCCCAAATCACGCCCATTTCCACATGTACAATACCTAGAGAGCAAGCAAGGTTCTTATAAAGCGATCATGAATGCGAAGTGGCTTTTACCACTGGAGCTGTGAAGAGCCATGACAAAATACATTCCTTCTTAGCTTGCAGAGACAAAATACATTCTTCCTTGGCTTGTGGAACTCCCACATTTGTCTCTCTCAGTTTAGGTGTAGTAGTTTCAAGCTCTCCTATCATGAAGACTCTTAGGCTAAACAGCTGATTCTAGTTTTCCTGTCCATAAGTTCAAGCAACTGTAGCTGGTTGGTTTTTTTTAAGCTTCCAGGGTTGAATAGTTCTCAGTTACAGGAGTTGCTCCATGTGGTCAGACCTGTGAGTGGTTTGAAACCATGGGTCAGATGGAAAACGGCTGACGTCATGATTGAAGAAGATATTATGTTTTTCACTGTCCAGGTGATTGACAGCTGGGTGAGACCATTGGATATAGAAGCCACTGACAACAGAGATTTGTCAGTCTAAGTACCTGAGGAGGGTTTTGTGATCCTTCATGATGGCTCTCTAGTGTGGTTGTTGGTTGATTGCCTTTGGAGAAAAGGTTGTGTGTATTTAAGCCTTTGGGGACAGCAGTTTGTTCAGCATCAATTTTGGAATTTTTTCCCCCAGTGAGCATGTGGGAATAAAGCTCCAGAGCAAAGGGATGTTGTCTGTTTACCCTACAAAGCAATATTTTCAGCACTGTCAGTGCCATCAGAAGAGGTGCTTTAGCTCTTGTGCCTGTGCTCAGCCTCTGCAAAAGTAACACTGAGTGTGTTGGATCGTTATTACTTACATGTTCTTGCAAACAGACAAGAATTGCATTATGAATTTGTAAAAGTCAAATACCAGGTTAACCTTGGCACACTTAGAAACCTGGATAAATTAACTTTCTCAGCCATGGGAGATTTGCACATGTTGTACAAGAAGCAGCTTGGATTCCAGGCAGCCCTCTGCGTAACTGCCTGTTTTGAGGGCTGGGTTGAACTGATCCATCTGAGTTGGAAATTATCAGATTCCATAGGCAGATTGTGAAAACCCAGAGAGATCCAAGCTGAGATGAATACTGCGGTTTGACTGTAGACCAAGTGTCCTTTCATGCATGCATCTATGCTCTGAGCTGCTGTCTGAAAATGTCTTTCTTCTTCCCTTTACAATAAACCTGGGCTTCTAACTGTGGTTCTGCATGGCACTCAGGTGTCTGGAGGAAAGGGTATGAGTAGTAGTCTGAATGCATGACTCTCCTAACGACTGTATAGCACAGCATCTTGCCTGTACTGGGTAATAGCTGCTCATCTTTCCCATTTTTTTAATATCCTATCCATGTTTCAGAGACATTAAATATGTAGCATTTTTGAAGGGGAGTGTTTTCTTCCTCAGAACATGTTTGTTTTTAATGAAAGTGGTAAACATTGTGCTGCATGCGTCTGTTCATCATGGCTGGAGTGTACAACAGAGATGGTTAGGGAGACAGTAGGAGTATTTAGAGCGTGAGGATCAGTAAGCAGAGTCTGCATCAAACTTTCAATCTCTGAGAGGTTTTCCATGTCATTTTCCTGTTAAAGGTGTCGAATACTGCTTTCACTTGGAGGTATGACCATCTTCATATACCAACCCATCCACATATTGATGTGGTTGAAAGGAGTATGGGCATTACATCTGAGTGCTAGCCCAACATCTAGAAGACTTCAAGTTGGTTTCCTGCTCTGGGGAATCTCTGGCAAGTTGATTACTCTCTCTGCACTGTTTCTGTCTATCAGAGGGCAACTGCATGCAATACATTAAAGGCTGTGACTGTGAAGGTCAGCCAGGTTGTTGTATAACTTCTCAGCACTAAATGTTGAAGAGAGGGCAGTAAGCATCTGAACGTGGCATCTCCATCTCTGAGGCGGATAGCTAGGGCAGATAACTTGGTTGTGCCTGGAAGTCACAGTAAAATAGAAATCAGTGATGTTATAATCTGGAGCATTGTGAGGAATAGGCCTAGGCTAGTACTGGAGTCACAGAAAAAGACTTGCACAGATAATGGTACCAACAAGCTGTGGCACCTCTTGAGTGAAGGCAGGCCTCTGGGACCAGCCAGCCTCAGTAACTGAACCTGGCTTCACTATGGCCCAGTGGTGACAGATGATGAGCCTACCCTGAGCAGGAGACTCCATGCTATCAGTATAGTGAATTAGCTTCCCTTGGAGAGCTATACCAGAGTCAATGGGGTGGGTTCCCATTTTGTGAGTTTCAGTGTTCCCCATTAACTTCAGGAAGCCTTTATCTGAGCAATCAGGGAAGGCCAGAATAATCAAAGTAGAGGTAATGCATAGGGAAGTCCACAATACTTGGAACACAACTTGTTTGAACGTAGTTTGAATAGCGTGAGGCTGAGCTAACCCTCCATCTCTGTGCACTTAGGAGACTATTGAGCTGCATGCAGGGGCTAATGCAAGAAACCACACTGGTGGGTGGGGTGGTGCAGTGGAGAATTGCCATGAGCTGGAGCTGATCTCTGCCCTAGCAGTGCCGTAAGCGCCTGCTTGCAGGAACGTGGGAACTCAGCAGGTATGGGATACTATGAGAGCCCAAATGCTGATACAAAGGGTAGCCAGAGGAAAGCCAATTGCAGTGCACAATAATGTGTTTTATCAGTCCTGCAAAACCAAGGAGCAGTTCTAGCATAGAGACCAATTGCTGGTGTCTCTCTCCTGGCATTTTATCTGTTAATAACTGGTTACTTACAGAGTGATACAAAGCACTCCTGTAATGAAAACTGATCAGGATGGAAGCAGAGACTGCTGCTGAGTTGTGACAGAATCCCTTTTAAGGAGGAAATTTCTTTCCAATTTGCAAATGCTAAAGATGCAAGTTTTCCAGTGTGTGTACACCATATGACAAGCTGTTTTACAGCTGAGATTCCCACTGAATATATTTTTTGAGATGGGCAGGTACTTACCAAAGATGTAGCCTTGTGTTGGCTTCTCATGGTGTCTCGTTAAGTGGTTAGTGAACCTGAAATTTTAGATTCACTAACTAATCACGCAGTACATGGCTCTGGTGATCTGAATGAAGAATAGCATACATGTCAGAAACTGAAAAACGTGTGTCACCAACACTAAAATTCAGTGACTGGGAGAAAAGTCACGAGTAAATGCTGAAGTCATGCTGAGACAGAGAAAGAGAAGAAAATAGAAAGCTCTCCAAAAATGGCAGTACTTACACACTTATTTCACAAGGTTTATATACAAACATACATATGTGTGGGTACGTGTACACATACTTTGACAAGAAACGTCTTTGTATATGGAAGGTCTGCCTTGGAAACTAACAAAGGCCAATTTTTTCTGGGGAGTATACCTGGAAAAAGGGAGAAACGCAACTTTTAAAAATTGACAGAAATTGTGTAAGCATCTAATTCTAAGCATGATTGTCCCCTACAGTTACTTATTTTAACAGTCTGCATCAAGGTACTGTGGAGTAAAAGAATGTTTTCCTCCCCTTTTTGTATTTATTTTGTACTCAGATAAATACAAAACCAGTCCACAGCTTTAATACAAAGCTGATACAAGACAAAATGCTAATAAAAACTAATCATCAGACTGATTTTTCGGAAGTAAATATACACAACACTTTGGGTTGCCAATTTTTATTGTTACTGCAAAGTAAAATCCTGCAAAGTCTTCATTCACAATCAGAATTACTTTCTAATTGTGTGGACTGTTGTGGCCTCTGCAGTTGCACAGCACCAGGACATCTGGGGTGCACACTCCTTGTCTCTAACAGCCTGGACTATATATGCAAAGCTGCAAGAAGGACCTCCTTCTTAGTGAGCTGTGTTTCAGCCACAGTCAATATATTTTTTCTTTCCAGTTTCAATATTTTAATGAACTTTGGACTCACAGCAGCAATCGTCATTAAAAAAAATTAGAAAGGCAAAAAGCAGTAGAGAAATCTAATCCTAGATTATCTCACCCATTCCTGAATTGTGCTCTCAGGGTGCTTTCTGCTAATCAAACCAACCTGTGCTATAAGAGCTCCCACTCACCCTCTTGCTGCTGCTTCTTTCTAGCATCGCTAATGTAAACAACAAGGGAGCACCTAAGTAACAGCAGGGGTAAGTGCTGGGAGAGAACATTGCAGTGGAACAGACATAGCAAAAGAAAATGCATTTTTCTGAAGAATTCGAGTTTGGGATGTGATCCTTGTGCCTCTTAGATCAGCATGAATCAAGAGAAGAGGCTCTTAGCATCATAATGTTGTATGACATTGCACAGAACTTCATGAGGACAAAAAACATCCCACACGCTATCTATTGATTTGGGTCTATAACGGACACAAGGAGAGTGCTTGAGAGTACGTGGGAATTGCTGCTTCATTTCAGTGCATCACTAGGAAGTTAGCTTTGTCCCCTTGTGGACCAGTATGAATTTTATAAAAGGAAGGAAGGTTAGTTTCTGTTTGTTTTCAAGAGAGAAAGGATATTAGAGAATTTAAAGAAAACCTAGGTGAGACTTGAAGCTACCTGTTAAATGCAAGTGAAGTATCAAGGGCTGCTGACCAGACTGAGCCTACTCGCCCCATGGAACTGGTCTCCAAGGAGCTGCCACAGGCCAGAACGGCTGCTGTGGTGGAGGCCGCGAGAGCCATGATTCACACAATGAGAATGTGAAGCGAGTCGGCTGTTCTTTGAGAGTTTCACAATGGCAAAGAATGGGAACCAATACACTGGCCAAGAACACAGGCAACAATGGATACCAGTATAAACATGTAGGGCAGATGTATAGGGGGCAGGCAGCCAACAAAGAGGAAGGAAGAAGCTAAAATAAGCCGATGAATGACCAGGCAGGAAATATTTAGCAGTGAAAGAGATAACGTGTGACTTAGAGGGAAATAAGAGGAAAGAGTTACAAGGTTAAATCTATAAAATAATACAGTGGTTATTTAGGGGAAATTTTTCTGATGTCTTGATGCAAACAGAAAGGACAGAACAAAGAAGTACAGGGGAAGTGCTGTAAAAGTACCAGAAAACAGCCGCAGTGGCTCCTTGCCCCAGCAAAGACCAGCCAACCCCTGCTGAACTCTGACTTACCTTGGGCGATCGCCCTGCTGCTCTATGCCTTCTCTCACCTGGCTTGTAAAATGCACGCAGTGTTTTTGGAGTCTTTCGAGAGCTGCTTTGCTGCCTCAGGTCTAAATCCTCTCTTGCCTACGTTTTGTATAGGTCACACACTGTGCTTCATACTGTGCACTGGGGTTCTGGCAGGAAGGGTTCCTGGAAGTGGCAGGGTGGGGGTCAGGTGGTGGTCACAGAGAAGAGGACAGAAACAACCGTCCCAGATTCAGTGAAATTCAAAGGAGGTGGAAAAGTGCTTGGGACTAATTGAGGAAAAATACTTTTTCAGAGAGATCAGGCTATATCAACTGCCTTAGCAGAGCACATCCAAAACCAGTTTGGTAGCTCTTCTTGGGCTGGGAAGAAGTAATGGCAGCTTCTTGTCTCTGAGGTCCTGGTGTGTCTCCAGCCCTGTGCTTTCCTTCCCTATGGATGCTATGGGCTGGTGGAACTCTTCTGTAGGCTGGATTCAGGCAGATCAGAGAGAAAAAGAATAACCTGAAAGGCCTGTTTTTACAGGTTAGTAAATAAGGTAATGAACTTTTATAGTGGAATAGAGCCACAATTCTAGGCAAAATTGCATTTTATAAAGCCATTTTTTTTAGACAACTTAATAGAAGAAACAGCTGGGTCTACACAGAACTCTATTATTTTAGCATAAGGCGATTCATGCAAATATGGGGGGAGTTGTCTTTGTAAGATTGGCCTCCCCTATCTTTCTGCATTCCTTCACATTGACTTGAGTTCACAATTTGAATAAACTTCAACTCATAAAATCTTTAAATAGTTGGGACCTGCATGTTGAATTTGCAGCATCCTGAAATTGAGCAAATTCCACGTTTTTCTAGTTTGTTTGGATGTAGCTTTTTTGGACAGCTCTGAAATAACATTTTGGGTAGACATCAGAAAATCACCAGTCTGAGAAAACTACTCATCCATCAAAGAGGAACATATGTTATGACACTAACAAATAGGGGATGAAGATGCTCCAGGACAGCTTCCTTATTCAAAATTAGAAATAAGGAAGTGGAAAGGGAAAAATTAATGACTTTGCTTTGCTCAGCACAATACCGTGATTTGAGTGCAGTGCCTGACTTTGCTCTCAGTTACCCTCAGAAATTCAGCATAATCACAACGTAAGAGTGGTAGGAACAGAATAAGACCTGTATAGTCCTCACATACATTCACACCTCACAAAGCCTTTTGCCTGGGACTAGCAGTGTGCTCAGTATCACCCGAAACACAAAGGCAGGCACTGATTTTTGGAGCTTACCATTTAAAAGCAAGCAGCCCTTTCTAGATTCTCTCTCCTAGATTAAAATTAAAACCCAGCATAAGATGTGTATGGCTATGGCAGCTTCTTCTAGTCTTGTGCTTTCTGATTGCTGAAGGACAGGAGAAATCCTTGGCCTGGCTGCACAAGGGTGCAGCTTGGACCTCTGTCCAAGACTATCTAATCAGCCTGGGCAGTAAGAGCGATGAGACTACCCCACAACATAGCATTCAAAAAATCAAGGTCTGTGGGGCTTCGTGGTCCTGAGGAAGGTGTTGTGTTGCAGGAAGGTGCTGATGTCTTTGCCAGCATGTCTTAACTGCTGCTGTTCTGCACAGCTGACAGACTAAAGCTATCACAGATATGTCTATCCACGCTGCAATCACACCATCTTTTCGTCGCTTAGGCAAGCATTTGGATATCCTCTGTAAATCGTGGCAGTCTTCCAGCTAACAATGGCGTCTGGACTCTCTGCAGTGCTACCTGCTGAGGTGTTTCCTACTACATACCACTTCTTTATTTACCCATATTCCTGGCTCTTTCCCTTCAGACAGAGCTTGGCAAGCGGCCCTGTGGCCATTTTCTGCTCTGAACATGTGCCAGAGGAAACCCACTTGGATAACAACTGGTACTTTTTGACCGAACGCAAGGTTGTGAGTCCCAAAGGTTATTCTTTTTAACATGTTTGTTAGCATCATTGCTTTTCGTATTTTTGCTGTATGAAATAGTTTTCTGTCCTTGGCTAATGCAGTGAGCTATTATTCACAAGCTTTTCTTACAAGTCTCTACTTTGGTATGGAGGATATCTAAATTCCCTTCATTAAACTTCCTTCATTCCTTGGAAAGTAATACAGCAAAAACTGTATGGCAAAGACTTGAATGTATTTGAAGTAATGCTTTCTCATTTGCTTGGGTTTCTAAAAGATAATTGTTTAAAAGTAGGGTTTGATAGTAAATGTGTTTTAATAATAAGGTGCTTGGAAAGAACAATTCACAACTGCCAGTCCAGCTTTGTCAATCCTTGCTTACATCTGGACAGTACTACATGTAGTGAGGTGCCATCTTCAGACCTGCAGATGCTCCTCTGCAAGAAACCATGCTAAGAGTAGCCAGCTGCAGCATAAGAAAAATGACGCCAGTCATCCTTTCGATGAGTTAGGTATTGGTATCACAGATCAAAATGACTAATTTGTTCACAAATGAATAGAAGAGTTGCTGTTTCCATTTTCTTTTTTCAGATCAAATCTGTTCTTAAAATCTCTGAGCCCACAGTTTGCCTGTTTTTAACTTTCATTTTCTTGTTTTCATTTAAAAGATTCAGCTAGCAGACCCTTGGCAATATCAGCCATGTTTATAAACAGCAATATTTGCTTAAGAAATAGTGTCAGTGCCATACCTTGTGATGATAAACATCCTGAACTTGTACACAGAAAAAGGTCAAAGATCAAATAGATTTCCTCACCAGGGAATTGTCCTTGTAAAACACAATGATCCTGTTGTTTGTGTGGTACCACAGGAGTTACAGACTGCAGACGATGATGACATGGACTGGATTGAGAGATTTTGAAAGACGTGTAAGATGTTGGATCCTTCAAAGACAAGAAGATTGTTGCCCTGTCACTGTGGCCCCCGGGTTTAGTCATTCTCATGATAATGGGGTGAAAGGTGTGCGAAATGAATACTTGCTACTGGCTTACGTCAGAAAGCAGTGGAACAATTCAGCTGGGTAGCTGAAGGGGGCCTACAAGGCAGCTGAAGAGGTACTTTTTACAAGGGCATGCAGTAATAGCAGAAGGAGTAATGACTTCAAACTGAGAGAGGGTAGATTTAGATTAGATCTAAGAGAAGCTGTGGATGCCCCCTCCCTGGAAGTGCTCAAGGCCAGGCTGCATAGGGCTTTGAGCAACCTGGTCTGGTGGAAGGTGTTGCTGCCCAAGGCAGGTGTGTTGGAACTAGCTGATCTGTAAGGTCCCTTCCAACCCAAACCATTCTATGATTCTATGACTAAACTGTACTGTCAGTATTAAGACTTCTAGTCCTAGGAATCTGTTTTTTTCAGAAGTTACAGTTAAGCCTCAAGGCACAGGTAGGTGCTCAGTGAATCCTCTGGATATTCATAGTGAAACAGCTTTTGGTCTCCTAACCATCGGCCAGAAACCACCAACTCCTTTTGTAAGTATGCAATGAGATCAGATGATAACATGTCTGTTACACTATCCTGCTACTAGAGATTGGTAAGTATGACCCCAAAGGGAATGTGAAACCTTTAAAATCCTGCACCCAGTGCTACTACAAAGAATGTAAAATAACAGGTTCATAATGATATGCTATGTAACAATTTATAATTGGGGAGAAGGCACAATAAAAATGAGGCAGAACACACATAACAAACAAATACTGATGAGACTCATTAAAATACTCATATTGCCAGACACGCAATAAAATCAAGTTTTAGGGTACTTCCTTAAGTTTCTGGTCCCACACCTTTTATTAAACCCTCACTTAACGACACCAATGAATGCCAAAGCAGATACTGGAGCACATTCTGGATGCTCATTAATAACAGTAAGTCACTGATCCACTACTCACAAATACTGCTGAAAAAAACACTATTCATTTTTGAAGCAACAGAACCCTTGAACTTCAGAATGCTCAGTACTCTAAGCCTGACCAACACACCCAGAGACTGTGGTGCACATTTGCTCCACTATCCAACTCACCAAAACAAGTGGAGAGAAACAGAACAACTGCCTGGACTTTGGTATTTTTTTTTAGTCCTACTTTCATATCATGTAGAACTATGGTCCAAGTTTCATGATGTAAAGAACTATTCTAAACCAACTTTTGTAGCAGTAGCTTATTCAGTATTCTTCCTATTCCTAGGAAGAACAGGTTCTTCTCCATGATAGACTGACCTTTTTTTCATAAATAAAAAAACCAAAACTAAACCACCAAACCAAAATAACCTCACTAAATTACTGTAGAAAACAAAAGGATTAATGAGATAAATAGTAGAAGATACTGACCATGGTCAACCTTGGTCCAGGCTTCTGCTGCGCTTTCTCGCGTGGGACACCATGTATCAAGTTTAATACTGGGACTTGTTTGTTCAACCTGAAGCAAAAATACTGTTAAAATGCTCAGTATCAGCTGTATTTACTTCTATTTTTCTGTTCTCATTCATCAGATCACATGCAGGCCTTTCTGAAGTATTTTACTCTTATTTAAATATTGTTTAAATCTATTTTCACAACACTTTACTCCTGTATTACTAGCATTACTGTGCATAAACAAAAACCGAACAAGAAAAGTCTAGAAAACTCTGAATATCGTATTGTTCAAAGAAAAAAAATACAGACAGTTTCTCCTTCATCTATAATGTCTGCAGTCTTTTCAAACAACTCTTGGTATCTCATATTTATTCCAAACAGTTCAGATCTCACCAAGAGAGATCTGAATCTCTCCCTAATTAAAGAAGTTGCATTTAACATAATCTAATTTTAATCTTCATGTAACACAAAATCTCCAGGTCAAAAGAGTCCTCAGCAGTAAAGAAGCCCTAAAAGGAGTATTCTCAATCGGGAAAGGCCATGACAGTCAGGATATGGTACGTTAAGAGACAAGCTTTCTCCTTTTTTGTACAAACATAACCAAGCAATCAAAATCAATAATCAGCATTTAAAGATGCTATAATTAAACTGTGAACTTCACCTACAGATCAAAAACCAGAATTGATTAAAACGAGTTTAAAGCAAAATATCTGAGAGATAAACAGTAGGTTGATGGATGATTAATTGGCTTTCTAAGGCGAATCTGAATTTCTAAAAGGTACCTATACATAGAATAAAACTTGGAAAAGAATTCTAAAATTTGACAAGATATTGTTAATTCATTTTTACATAAACTAGAAAAACATTAAATAAAGTGAGAAGCAAACTAATTAAACGCTAAATTATCTCAATGGCCGTGACAAGTGTCCAGAATTGTAGCCAAATTGTAATGTCATAGCATAGAATCACAACAATCCCATCTCTGCCCCTCCACGTTCAAAGTGGTATTCTAAAAATAACGGATTGTTGCAATCATATGAAAAATAAAAAGAGAAGAATAATATATGAGAATATGATCCTCCAAGAGGCTGGGAAATCTGGTCCCTTTGTATTAAAGCACTTAAATACAGTGTCTTCAAATAAGTACCTAATTTCAGAACAATTTTTCAGATACAGTTAGCAAAAAGTCCTTATGCAGGTGCTAAAGTCAGGTCGGTAATGAACTTTAAGTCAAAGTGTTAGAGATGTAGGAAAGGAAGCATTTCAAAGCTCATAGGATGCCATCACAAAATAAGTTGAAAGAGAGGAAGTGTAAGTGTTCATAATATGACTAGACACTCTTTCTTTAAAGTCTTATTCAGGAATTTTTAATACTAATATCAATTACTTCCAATTTATAAGTGAAATTATACACCTATTATCCTGTCTAGTGCGCTGGAAGAAAAGAAACGGGGCCTCAGAGAATTTAACAAAGATATTCATGAAAGAATTTGATCTTTGTCTGTTACTAACACGGATAAAAGAAATTTTATTTTAGTTAATTTTACATTTAAATCACTATGTGACAGACTGTTAAGGAGAGAAAAATTATTCATCTAAACGAGGAGCTGAATGAATTTTCAGAGCAGTATTTAGTGAAAGGACAATATTTGATCTGAGTTTAAGCTGGAAACACTTCGGAGATAATACAAACCCGTCTAACTACAAATGGAGGTTTATCGGTTTCTCTTCTGAATTTGTAAGGACCAAGGTTTAAATGGGCCAGTCGTTGCCTAGCTTCTTCTGACAGCTCACACATTCGTCTTTTTGTGTATGGAGATGCAGAACGTGATTTGGAAGCTATCGTAGGCTGCTCGTAGTTCTTTGTTGCTAGGCTGTGCCTCCTTTTCTCAGGTGAGAGAGTATTTTTCTTTGGTAACACTGTTTGCAATTTTCCATTTGGGGTTGAGTGATGTACCCAATTCAAATCACCCTACAGTGAAAAAGAGAAATTACCTGGTTTGACAGCATGTAGAACAAAGATCACTGAAAATATTGCAAACAGGGAACTAGCAATTTTAAGAGAAACAGACGCCATGTCAGCTGAAGTTCCCCTCACAAAACTATAATCGAACAGCAATTTAAAAAACAAGGTATTTACTATTTTCTCTGAAACCAGAAGGAAGTTAAAACACACATTACTACACGTTAGATGTTAAGTGTCTCATACTTACCCAGTTAGCTTTCTCACACACTTAGTGTACAGAAACTGTAAAAAATTACATTGAATTTTGTCACAAGTTCATTTAACACAAACTTTACCTGGATGGACATACATAGATTTGAAACATTTTTTCATCTGCTTGAACTGTTTTTAAACTTTTAAAATTCTTGTCCTTTAAAACAAAATACATAAATTAAAACAGAAGCCTGTTTAATAGTTTATGTTATATTCATTTAGAGTTGCCTAAAGCCTTGCAAGAAGTGTAATTACATTCTCTGATATTTATATTTTCTTGGATCATGGTGAATTTACTAGTTCTTTACACAGTTCTAATCAAGAAGTACGTTTAGTAAAAAAAAACCACAACACTCTTTCCACAAAAAAACCAACCAAAACCTTTAAAAGACCGTCTTCCAAAAAGCCTTTCAAATCATGTGGATACTTTTGCACAAGCAGAGGCAAAGCAGCTGTTTATTTGTAAAACTGGCACTTCACATCCGCAATATGGATTTTGTAGCTAAAATTTATAAAAATCGCACCATTATCAAATGTTGCCTTAAAAGTCTGAGTTGGTATTGCTTTTAAAATATCTACGTACAGCAAAATAAAAGCTATTTATTCTGCTGCACGTAGGTATGAAACCAGGGCTATTATGGTTGGACTCGATTTTAAAGGTCTTTTCCCACCTAAACGATTCTATGAAAGGAAAGTGGAGGAACAATCAACCTCACCACCTTCCTTCCTACAACATCGGATCGTGGTGTGGTGGTGTAATTTTGTTGTTGTTACCAGCAAAGCCTACCTAACAATCAGGACTGACACCTCCTCCCAATAACTATTCACTTATTCAGTGGCTGATCTCAAATTCTGGGAAACTCTTTCCAACACTGAAGTTTTGTTTGAAATACACTATTGTTCCTTTGTAATTCCTGGCATTAAATGAGCGTTCAATTCCTCTACAAGCTTTACAGGTCAAAGCACTGTAGATTGTACAACTCTTGCCAGGTTACTTACTCAGCAGCATGTTTTACCTTTGAATACTGCAGTATGGGTAATTAGGCTTTTTGATCAAATTTGGCCCAAATTCACAGGTTATAAAACATAAAAAATAATGGTATAGCAAGACTTTTCTTCCTGTTAGAAATTCCTTTTCCAGCTTGAGGAAGTTGGCATTAGTTTTAAATCTGAATGTTGCAAGCACTACTTCAGAGGAACCCAGAAAGCAAATGTCCAGCTTGCCTTCAAGCCTTTCCCTCTACAACCAACAATGAATAAGGCTGAGGCTGTGGGTTTGTTTTGCATCAACATAGTTTGAATCTGCCATCACACAGGCCACTCATGCCACTTGTACTAGCATTTGTGCAGCTGGTAGTGAGCCAGAGTACTGAACTGGCCCAAACAAAACCAGACCTAATTGTCTAAGATTAATTTCAATTCCACCAGAAGTAGGCTGTGCTGCTGCTTCTGCTGTGTAACACCAAGCTAGACCTTCACTGCAACACACGCAAATTTGATATGCCATTCATAACATATTAAATACTTTTAAGGACATTTAAAACTTTAAATCAAACTGTCCTTATTGAAGTGATCTTCAATGAAGTTAGTTTTCTGACAATGACAATTTTCACTAATCTTTTTTTCTTTATCTAAGTGTCTCAATACATTTTGTTTGCTAAATTTGGAAGAAACTTCTCAGTGAACTAATTAGCAGTGCCACAAACAGGTCAAAGTCACCTAATTCTCTTTGCACGCAAGGCTTCCTGACAACCATTGCATTTTAATAATGCTGCATCATTTTTCAATAACATAGCAAAAAATGGAGGATGTAAGATGTAACTTTACATGACAGCTTGTGCCAGGAAACCCAACCAAAATCCCAAACTGTGAGACCAGAGAAGAGTGCTACCAAATCAACAAGCACATCAGAGAGGGGTTTTTCTCCCCCAGTTTCTTCAGCTACTACACCTTTATCTTTGCATGTTGCAGAACCAGCATTTCCAGATTAATATTGGTGACAGCCCTTTCAACAGAAATCTTCTTTTCCATTACCGTTACTGATATTGTTACAGAAAACAATTCATTGGTTTGTTTTATAATGTCCCTTCTCTCACTTCACCTAGCTTTAATTGTCCCATCTTAATTTTAAGTGTCTGTAAGAAACAGTGAGAAAGCATCTTCCCACCTACAAATACCCCAGCGACTGACACTTCAGCTGATCATAGAACACAGCAGCTCATAATTGTTTCAGATTCAAGGAACTCTTGCCTTTACTGTCATGCACCAAACCCACTCTTTACTCACACTTGATTAAAAATTTTAAAATTTAATCAAGTTGTCAAGCACCCATGACAACTGCTTTAACCACAACAAAAGAATGAGAAAAGTTTGAAGTGAGCAGCACATGCAAAAAATGGAACCAAGGCTATCAATATTAAATCTAGAAATCAAATTGCAAACAATTAAATAACGCTAACCTGTATGTGACTCCTTCCTGAGCTTAACAGACTTTCTTTAATAAGAGAGCTTGTAGAAAATCTCAATTTTGGTGCAATTCCCTAGAAGAGAAACAATAATTGAACATCAAGCTCCAACTCAAGATAAAGGGTATCAAAGAAGAAAATGTCACCTAATGTAACAAACCATTCCTAATTTTCAGCCATTTCCTTTGTTAATTTCAGCCTTTAATAAAGATAATTAGAAAAGACAGAACAGCAATGGTAAATGTCAAGATGCTAACATTTGCATTTCTGACAATTCAATTACAGATGATTATATTGCTTTCGTATAACAATTAAGGTCTGACTTTTATTTCAACACATTACTTTGTCAAAAGCACTTTTAGAGATTTTTCATGCCATGCTATATAGCATCAATAAAAATTCCAGTCATGCTCTAGAAGTTTCAGTAATGCTAACTTTGGAAACTTATTTATAAATAGTCTCAATTGTGCAATCTTTTTTGTAAAAATATTTTGAAAATTAGTCAATTATACAGCTATCCTGGTTTCAGCTGGGACAGAGTT
>Ga0181612_162680_pt1 | contig 23300 bp, 9 predicted proteins | sample HoacroProtozoa21_FD_119630 | JGI IMG/M metagenome (GOLD analysis project Ga0181612, IMG submission 119630) | Hoatzin crop microbial communities from Cojedes, Venezuel. Combined Assembly of Gp0051906, Gp0051904, Gp0051908
AAGGAAGGAAGGAAGGAAGGAAGGAAGGAAGGAAGGAAGGAAGGAAGGAAGGAAGGAAGGAAGGAAGGAAGGAAGGAAGGAAGGAAGGAAGGAAGTAGAATTTGGGACATGCAGAGTCGATGAAAGCAGGCCACGTTTTCTAGCTTTACTCCAGAACTGCTGAGCTTTCCTCCCATTGATTTCTGCTGCCAAACAAAACCTCCTCTCTTGTGCCTGAGGGAGAAGAATGGGAGCAGTTGGCTGCTAACCCAAAAGCAAGCAAGAGAAGAAGCAAGCGACTACAAGACCAAACAGAAGCAAAAGTATATGTCCCTTAAAAATATTTACATGCATATATGCATGTAAGTGTGCGTGTGTGTATGCAGATATATGTCTATATAAAACATATGCTTGCACACCTGTACATATACACACACAGAGCACAGCTAAATGATCAGTACTGTACATACAATTCTGGCGTCATAGGTTGCTACCCAGCTCTATACGTGGTCAAGTTATGTGACCACAGTATGAAGGTTCCTGGTTTTCCTTACTACCCTTGAAGAAATACAGTTTCCTCCAAAAGAACGTTTCTGGTTTTGCGAATGCTTTTCCTGATACACCTTTCTGACAGTATGACTAATGGCTTCATTAGCACAAATAAGCCGTGTTTTCTTTTTATTATGCTCTAAAACCAGTTCCTCACCAGGCTGCATTTAAATTGATCAATACGTGGTCATCTGTGTTTGCAGCCCTTTGACCTCATTTCATCTTGTGTTTGTTCACTCTAGTGGAAGGATATATGCATCTAACCCCTTCTTCACTACAGAGTTTCAATACCTGCTTACAGCAATGTTAAAGGTAGTTATCAAGCTTATTTACTTAGGTTCATTCAATTGTTTTCAGATTACCACACCTCTGACAACCTGAGCTGCTGCATACCCCTCTCTGCTTTTTCCTTGTGGGAAATTTGCACAGCTTGACCAGAGCAAACCCTTCCAGACTGTTTTTGTTTCAGTTGAAAAGGAGTGACTTTGGTTACAGGCAGCTGAATAATTGCTGTGCCCTAAGTACATCACTGGGTCCCCGGTAACCACTTTGGAGCATGTCTGTACCCACGCGACGCAGCTGAGAGGCTGCTGTGCATTTCCCACACGCTGCAGACACAAACGTGCAGCCGGGCCATTGCCGCAGGAGGGCTGACACTCTGCCATCCCACACCTTGCTTTACCTCACTGCAGCATCTTCATGCCTCCCTCCCTTACACGAGATTAGCTTAAATAGCACAAACTGTGGGAAGCAGCTTGCCCCAGTTCTATCAAGGAAACCGGAGAACCCATTTTATAGAGGTGCAGAGTTGCTTGGCTGTGCTACCAGCACACATCCAGATTTCAGTAGATGTAATTAGTGCTTGATGGATAGATTTGATTGAGATCTTAACAATTTAGGTTTAGGTCAGATATTCATGATCAGGAATAAGAGTGCTTTAAATAAGAAGACAACTGTCTACAGAGGAGACTGCAGCATCGTAACTAAATCAGATCCAAATCACACCTGGAGGTTTGGTTTTTTAACCTGGATCATAGTTTAACTGAGTGAAACTGAGCTGTTAAGCTGATGCTGGGCTATAATTCACACTCCTTTTATTAAAAAACTATTTGCCTTTTAGATTGCTACTTCAGTTTTCTTCCTATTTGTTTCTTCCACCTTCCTGTTTTTTTGTTCCTCTGCTGCATATTCTCCTTGGTGGCTCACTGATGGGAGAAGTGCTGTGCCAATTATCTAATAAAATTCTGGCAGAAATTCAATCACACTCAATATGTATGACATTTTTTAAAAAAATCTAAATTATGATTGAAAAGTCAGGAATCTAGTTATCCCAATAGCGATAAAATAGCAGGTTTCCTTTTGTTAACATTCTCGTCTTCAGAAGGGAATGGGAAAGGCCACAAAGGTGATTTGGGTAAATGTAATTATCCACATATATTTATAAAAGACTGATTTTTTTCCCTGCCACCCACCTCCTGTAAGATGACTTATCTTGATCTCATCTTGTAAGTACCCACAGAGTCACTGCTGACAGTGCATATTACCACTGTGGAACCCATAACTGTTTTAAAGGGTTCTGCTCAAAAAAATAAAATTGCTGGTGTAACTCATTACTAGGTGCCTGATGCACAGTGGTGAATAGGAGACAGCCCAGGGTTTGCAGGTAGCTGAGTCTGTGCCGCGATAGGCACCAGAGGGAAGGTGGGCTTTGCTCCAGAGAACATTGCGCACTCAAGTATGCAGGCACAGATTGTCATTTGTACTTACAGAATACTTACAGAATACTTACATAAGTATAAACACAGCTTAAATGGACCTGAAGGGTATGTCAAAATTGTGCGACTACCAGTCATCACAGCTTTCTGATGCTAAAGAGGTCTTCTCCCAGCCCTGTCCAGCTTTGGGTGGCCCCGAGCGCAGGACTGCCCCGAAAGAGCCTTGCCTGGGGCCAGCCAGGGGAGAACAAACCGTTCTCCAACCCTCAGAAACCCCGATCCCACCGCACCTGGCAAAACACGTGGCCCCAGACAACAAGCAGGGAGTTCAGCGGTCAGTGGAAACACACGTGAAGTTCACGAATGCTGACGGTCCACCCGGTAAAGCAGAGAGGCTCTCCCACTTGCTTGCAGCATGGCTCTAGCAGAGGGACTGACGGCAACTTCTCTGCAAAGTGTAAAGCTGTTAAGAAAATGTCAGAAAAAGACAGCTCAGTGGCCACATTTTTCAATCTTAACTGGCAAGTAAAAAGAAACATTAATTGTCTGTTTATGTCATCTCCTCCCACAGCTGACTGATGCAGAATACAGTTTAAGGTGGCATTAAAATGTAAGGTGGGTGTTATAATTTTCCTGAAGTACTTTAGCAGTTTTTAGGTTTTGTTCCAGAAATTATCTAAAGATTGCTGTTCTAACGGTGTCCTTGTAAGTCACCTACATCCTCTGCCATTCAGCACAGGAGTGTACAGCCCCATGATTTACACAGTGTTTCCAGCAATGACAGCACCTTAGTACACGATGTTCATTGTTTCGCATAAAAAACATATCAGAGGCGGGTAAATACCAGGCTGGTCCTCTGCAAACCTCAGAGCCAAATTCTGGCCCAGATTCATTAATGCCTCCCACCCCCACCCTGCTTTCACCACCGTGGGAGCTGTGCAAAGGCAGCGATGCTCATACCACACGAGTTGGGGCCCACCACGCCTTTCTGGAAATAGATTTCCAGATCCATATTTAAAAACACATGAACTCGCTTGACACTCCTTGAACACACACATTTCTGGCCTCCTGGCTTAACCTGATTAGTAGAAACTCAGCATCTCGCTGCTCTTTTCACAGCGCTGATGGGTCCTTTAGAGCCTTGAAACAGCTCCTCCAAGGCCCAGGTACAGCCACGTCTCCTCCTGCATCAGCGAGATGCTCTGGCTGAGCACCCCAAACCTGCCTGTGCCACGGTGAGTGTGGGAGGGTACGAAAGAGCAGCTCACAGCAAACCGAATGCAAAAGTCATCTTTTCCCGTGTGTGAATCACCACTCCTGCCTGTGCTCGCACAAAGGAAACAGCTGCGGCCACAAATCAGGCAACTTCATAGGTCATTGCACTCTCCAAATATTTCCCTTCGAGCTTTTCTCAAAACAATACAGAAGAAACGTCTGATCACATTCTCTTCATTAAGGGGCATAAATGAAGTGAGTAAATCTGCCAAAATATGTCATCCACTCAATGGCCAGTGAGGTGCAACATCCAGATCCTGTCAACATCACTTACAGTAATGTCACCACCAAAAATGTTCAGGTTTGTGAACTGACTGGTGTTTTTTTTCCAGACAAGTAGCTGATAATGGGTGGATTTGCAAAAAATCCTACTTCTTGAAAGCATAAAAACAATTAGATCTAATGGTCTCAGTAGCAGTAGATATACCATACCGTACCCAGAAAGGAGGGGGATTGTTCCTCCTGAGGATCATCTGGTGCTGCCCAGTGCGGTGCTGACTGATGGTGCTGTGCTAGCTGGACTGGCACTGATGGGCTGTGTCTATTACACCCACTCTGAAGTTGTGTAAAATTCACTTTTGGCTTCCTACTAGGCTGCCTTTCACCATTTCGCTGCTGGGGTGGGAGATGTATCAGCTTTGACAGCTCCCTGGTAAGCCAGCCTCACGTCTGTGGTCTCTCCTCAAACAATTCCTACCCCAGGAAAATGCCCCATGGTCTCCATTTTTCACCTCCTCCTCCAAAGTCCCCCAATTTCTGCAGCCCCTGAAGGGTCAGAACAACGAGGGACTGAGGAGTGAAACAGAAATATCTACCCCTCTCCACACACACTTCTCTGCCTATTTGTGCCCATGCTCAGGACCCTGCAGGACAGCAGAGCTGTTGCCTCTGCTGAGTATGTAGCAGTTTTAGGGCACTGAGCAGAGCAGGTCCAGCCTTTGGTCAAAGCAGAAAAGGAGTGGGTGTTGGGCTGTCCCTGGTAAAAACATAAAAGGAGAAAGCATCAATGTGTAAGTGAAATTCAAGTCCATAATTTCTAAGACTGGGAGTCCTAAGGGGTCTTTCCCAAGAAAACCTAAATCCACTATACTTCAGGGGAGGAGGTTTTAAATGCAAGTCTTAGGTATTTTGTTATTGAAACCTTTGGGCTGCAAGGGAGATCTCCATGGCATGCAGTGCAGTTTCATTCCCATTAGGGTCCAGCAGAATGCTGAACATCTGAGGGCAAGTAAAATTATCATAAAGTGGCTTTTATATGTCATTACATCTGTTTTTCTGGAAGCATCTCTTCATCATGGAAATGTTCCCAATGTCATTTATGTTACAGCCCGGTGAGAGGTCAGTTTTATGCTTTGTATTCTTCTACTGAGCTGTACTTTTCAAGCTAGCACTTATTAGAGCAGAGAGAGGAAGAAAGCAGGGCCTTTTACACAGAGCATACACAGTGTTAATGAAACTGCTTACCTAGACAGAGATAGCAATTGCCACAACTAGACTTTCAAACGGTCAGTTGAATTTAGTGCTATGTCTCTAATAGCGGGCTATGCTAGACAGACTAAGAAAGAGGCGTAAAAACCCTGAGGTGTGCCAATATGTTTTCCTCTAGCCAATTCACTGAACGATCCTGCTGGGGTTTTGTTCTTTATTTTATTGTGTAAAATGATTTTAGTAAGTAAACAGTAACATAGCAGAAAAAAAAAGAAAAAAGCTCAAAACCCACATTATTTTACATATACCATCTTCTTAGCATAAAAATCAGCCACAGGAGATCCACAGAAGCAAGAAATGCTCTTTTCAGAGCACACGTGCTGATTGCCTGGTGTGCTGTGGCTTTTGCGCTTTTCAATACAGCTTTTCTGGTGCTGTTTGCTTCCACACTGTAGGCGAGGATAGTACAAAAAACCCAGGGACCCGAGGTGTGAGAACAGGAGTTGGTATTACCATTACTGACAAACCATATGGATTCAGCAGCAGTCCCAGTTTGGACGCCGAAGGTCCGGGCTTGGCCAGCTGAGCCATTTTGGTGAGGTGAGAGCTGCGTACAGCTTCTTCTCACATGCTAGCATAGATTAGACATGCAAAAATTTCTGGGGCCCTTCTTTTACAACTGACCAAAGCGTATACAGAGGAGGGGGAAGAAGGCAGAATAGAAATATTTGTCTTACAACTGAGCACCCAGAAATCATGAATTAGCTCCCTGTTTCCCCATTCACTATACAGAATTACAACCCAAGGTATTTTAGCAAGTAGCAGGCCAGGTCTTTTTAGAAGCCTCTCCTGCCTGAGCATCTAGGCACATGTTTCACAGTTTCCTTCATGTGCAACTAGAAATATCCTTGCTGAGAAAGGAAGATGAAATGACTAATTAACTGGTGATGTTCTTCTGTTCCCACAATTTACATAAATCCACACGAATGTAGATGCTGGTGCTACCTGGGCACTGGTGGCCCAACCGAAGTGCACAGGAGGAGGAAGAAGATGGGGGGAAAGGGCAGGGAAGGGGCTGATACCTGTTGCTGTCCGTCAGCCCTGCCAGTGGCTCTGTGGCCACTTGAGCATGAAACCCCAGTTCACTTTTGTCTCCTTTCGTCTTCTACATTTGCTGACTGTCTTTCAATGAAATGTCCCCTCTTTGAGTTTACACAGGCATAAAGATGTGTGCTCCCCAAAAATCACAGGACATAATGGCTTCTTAGAACAATTTTTTACCTCTCTGTGAGTTCCAGTGGGGTTTTGCTCACAAGGTTTCCATGGCCAGCACAGATGCTGGTCAGGGATGGGCTGTGTGTTGTACTAAAGCTCAGAGGACCTTTGCCAGCCCCTGCCACAGTTTTCACTCTGAATTGCAAAGGGCTGCTAGCAACCTGCATTAATCAAAGTGAGCCATGTACCTTTCCAGCACCAGCTGCCTGAAATTTGTAATCCCCACAGGGAGACTAAGCCAAAATTTTGCTAAAACAGTAAGGCAGCCACCTTCTGTTGATCCAGTACAACAAGGACCTGATTCTCTGCTACATCTGGCAACCATCACGACTCAGTGTTCACCTTATAAGTCACTTCCCACTATAGTGAAAAGGGCAAACACGGTCCCTAATTACTGCTTGATATAGCACACAGATCTCCATTCACCCAAAATCTACAGTAAAATCCTCTACAATCACTTTTTTAAAAAAATTCTGTCAATTCATTAATTTCTGATATTTGCAAATGACATTTTTTCTATCTGATTTAGCTTTTCCTCACATTATCTAATGAGATCAATTAATGGGAATTGTCATTACACTGCAAGTTTGACAGGGAGATATCTGAGCAGAGCTCTCAAAGGAGAGGCAAAAAGTGGGGGGGTCACAGTACCAGGGAACGCCCACCCTATTGCATTGCACGTGGAGTGAGGTACTTCAAGTTTAAAGAACATGGCTTTAGCATCCGAACCCATGTGGCTGGCAAAATCACATGATCATCCCTTCTTACTTCTAAGTAATGTTGAAAGAGGTAAAGAAGTGCAATAGAAATACACATTTTCCATATAAAACCCGCTCTCCTTCCTAACAACCATGTGATGATGAACAGGGAAGGCACAACGCTGGGTAAATGCACTGCCTGCAAGCCAGCCTCACTTGGCTGATAGCTATCCAGCTGGTGAAGAAATGAGAAACATCAATCTAACGTGCCTTAACTAGATTTTAAAGCAGAAATATACCTGTATACCCTCAAGCACACTGCAGGAGGAAGGACTTGTATGTTTGCACGTTGGGTTGTTCTGCTGTAGGGTAGCAGCTATTTTTCTGCGTTACTTGGCCTGGGGACAGCCAATGCCCCTTTGAAAAGCTTTGAAGTTTAGGGTAGGTCCCCTATCAAATGATATAACGGAGGAAAAGAGCGTTAGCCACCTAAGAAGAGAAGGAGGGTGACACAGAGAGAAGTGACATTAACTGAGTGCCTGGAGTAACACCTGGTCAGGGAGAAACACGCTTAAGAAATTTAAATACAGTAGCACATTGTCTCAGCCCATTTCCTTGACAGAACAGAAGGCTGAACCTCTTTTTTGTTGCAGGTAAATTTCAGAGTTGTTTTTTGGGGTTTTTTCTTAAAGGAGCTGGTAAATTAGAATGGATAAAAGGGATGAAAAATGATTTCTTTCCACTTAAATGCAGCTCATTATTAATATCCAGGTCTGACTCACAGTACAGGAAATCTGTATTAGTCCTCACAGTCTATTGTGACAGTCACCACGAGCGCTGAAGCAGACTCTCTGGTGTGTGCTGAGCTGTAACAGAGCCGGGTACCACTGTCCGCCTGTGGAGAAATGTAAAATGTACTTCTGGTTAAGACAGATAAGGCAGCCATTTTCAGACATGTTTTTAAGCAGTTCTAACTGCAATTTGTCTTTTAAAAGCAGATTTAAGGCCCTGGTGCAGAAACGCAAAGCCTCACGTCAGAAGTCAGTAATTTTCTGCCATTTCTGATTGCTGATTTGAAAGCAGCAAACAGTCAAGGTCAAAGTTAAAATGTTTCAAATACAAATGTATTAAAAGCAAGTTAACATTTCTGATTGATCTGACATTTCTGATTGAGTTGACATTTCTGATTTAACTTTGACTCTTCCTGCTTAGAAAAAGCTGACTGTACCAGAAGGTGTCCAAGCCTTTGGACTATTAATATTCAATTAATCAAGTTTATTTCCTGTTTTAGATAACCTCATTAGAATCCACGTTCAAGATTTATAACGCAGTGAAACAAGTACTGGAGCAACTGTTTCAAAAAGAAATATTCTCTGCCATTATTGATGGAACAGGATTTGTAAAGACTGTATTTCCAGCTGACTATAGTGGAGAGGGTAGCTGAACCACAGTAATTGCCAGAAAGATGATAGAGTGAATGAATGGATAAATTCAAGAAAATCATCCTTGACTATCAGAAAAGGTTGCATCATACATGCAGAATAACATCAAATTGCAGGCCTTCTTTTCTTCCATATAAAAGAAAGCAAACCAGGAACAGAAACTAGAAAGGGGCTTTTTAAAGGAAAAGAAGCTTAAAAATGGGACACAGGAGCCTGCGAAAAGACAAATAAGAAAGATCTCTTAAAGATGCAGTCACCTGCTTAGCACAGAGTCTCCTAAACCCGCATTCTTAATTGACAGAAACATAATTCTTTGACAAAGAACATTCCACACTCTTGTACCTCTGGGAGAGGCTGCTGATTTACAGCCTACTGGGGAAGTTGCTGTGGGCAGGCTATTATAGGCATGTTCACTATTAGTCACCATCAGCTCTATCTGGGAGGATGGCTCTCCTGCTCCCATCAGCACCGCTTTTTCACAGGCAGGATACCTACAGCCACATCTCCAGCTGTACTTAGACAGCTTGAGACTCACACCTGGAAGGCAGAGACATTGACCGCATCAGCAGCCCACAGCCCAGGATCCTCTGTCCAGTGCACTGAAAATGAGAATAAAAAAGAAGTCTGAAATATTCTGAGCTGACCACCAGTCTCTGTGTGAGAGTCCGTAACATGGAGCCTAAATCCACAAAGTTTCTTGTGAATTTAGGCGCAATCATATGGCTTGAGGTGGCCCTTGGGATTTTCCCACACGTTTAAAAGCAGTCATGGATCATTAGGAATTAGGCAACATGTTTGAAAAAAAATCCCACTAGTCCTCCATCTGCATATCTGGGCACGTAATTGTTTTTAACTGTCTGGTCCAGGTTCTCTTGTGGAAGCCCACGATAACTCAAGATTTTTGCTGTTCTTGTCCTTGTTTTCTGACCTGGCTGCTGGTCCCCTATGGGGCTCCAGGCAGAGACACCACCTGCAGTCCCCGCTCTTCCCCCCTCACCCAAACAGCCCTTGTGAAGAGCATTTCAAGCACACAGCAGAGCATCCAAGAAGTCAAGGACAAGTGTCACACACTATAGACTAACCTGTCTAAAATGCAGGTCCAACCCTGCCTTAATCCTAACTCTAAAAATGGCCCTAGATCTAAACAACCAGCAGTAATAATCTCAGGACAGGCTAAAAACAATCTCCAGCCAGCTTCTCCAATTCAGAGTATACCCAGTTACCACCACAGCCTGGTAGTGGTACTCTCAGCATTGATAGACTGGCTGCAGGCTGGGGTTAAAGTGGGTGGTGGGCTCACCCTGTACCTTCAGGACTGGATTGGCCTAGGGTATCTTTAACATCTTGCACTTAGCTGGAGTTTCGTGGGAGTCCATGGTCCGCAGCGAGTGCAAGGCTGGAGCTGGGTGTCCATCACGGGTAGGTGGGAGCTGCCTGTACATCCAGGCTAAATACAGCTTGGAAGGTCTCTGGGCCTGTCGAAGACCTGGTCATTAGAGAAAAGCAAATAACTTAGATGAAGAAGAGCTTAGCAAACACACATATTAACTGGAAACAAGATAACATTAAATTACCTGTTTTATAGCACATTCTTAGTTGCTGCAAACAAAGAGTCTATAAGGACAAGACTGCAGGTTCAGTAGGACTACTATAACCCACTTCTTGTATTTATTTATTGGCTTGAGTTTCCTGCCACTTTCTTTCTTTGCATGTGGATGGAATATCTCTCTAGTCTAGGCTTATTTTTTTATTATGGTCCTACAGACTAGAGCACAATGAACCCCATATCTGGAGTCTCCAGGTGCTGCTGTAATACAGATAAATAAATGTCAGATAACAAAATAGCCAGATAAAATGCACTGGCCGGATATGAACTATTGTATTAGTTAGGCAATTTCCACTCAGTAGCAATTTCTCACTCAGGGTACTAACCCACCAAAACAAAGCCAGAGTTTTTAAAAAAAATCTCATCACTGTGTGTGTTAAATCACTCTTTGATAATATTTAACAGGAAACAATTATTAAATATTAAAATTAAACAGCCAGATCTGACGTAATTTCAAATGGTGATGTGATAATCCAAAATTTGGGAATTACTGACTAGAAACCAGGCACTGATTCATAACGCTGGGGCTCTTGAGAAGTATGCCAGGCTCATAAGCTGTCCACAAGCCATAGATTTAGCATTTAGTTTTCTGACTTCACTGAAATCCGTACGAAAACTCTTTTTCTCTGGTCCGAATCCACCTGTTTGGTTCACTCACAAGACATCCCAACTACTGTAGAGCTGTCACACCTTTGGTTTGTTTTTGAGATCCGTATGGTTTAGATGGCAGCATAAGGATTGATATAAACCACATGCTTTTTTGCCAGATTGTGTGTCCTTTAAAGGCTACACTTTCACACCCATGAAAGGTGTTTCTCAGAGGTGTGTATCTACAAATGGGGGCTGTTCCAGGAGAAGCTTTGCCTTTTCTTATTCCTAGACACATACTGTGCAGATCTCAAGACAGATTTGAACTCTGACGAAAAATAAAAAAAAGTTAATGTAAAATTAGTTTTGGATTTAAGTTTAGAAAATATTCACTTAAATACCTTGCTGAATATCACTAGAAACTATCAACTTCCAGCGACAGTTACTCTGAGTTTGTGAAACAGCTGAGTTGTGCAGAGTGGGAAGAAAGATGATGGCGTCTTTTCTTCTCAGTTACCATTTAGAGAAGCATAATCTGAACTGAACCTTGAGAGTAATCAAAACCTGTAATGCTTTTCATTTCAAGAGAAAACATCAATTAATGAAAGAAAAGATATTCTGGAAATATTTGCTAATAACCTTTTTCCTAACACTTGAAAAATTAAAGCCTTTCTGAAAGGAATTTATTCTTACTAGGTTTTTTGACTGTGTTTTTTTAACCCAAAAGGGTTTTCTGGGAAAAAGGGAGGGGATGCTATAAAGCATCTGCACAAAGGAAAGTGAAAAGCACCCAGTCTTATAATAGCTTTGTTTGGAAATGTAAAGGAGGCATGTTCTCCTCTCAATGTTTGCATTACAAAGCCACGGCTGCTCATTCCTGGTATTCTGTTGTTTCTCATCTTCTGACCTCAGCTTTTCACAGGAAAAATTCATAATACAAATAGAGACTCTGTCACAACAAATTCTGGCCTATCTTCTGCTGAGTTCTGTTCTAAAATGTTTGTTGACTTTTAGTGACTAATGGTCATCAGGTAATAATCGCAGGGTGGGAAGGGGAAAAAAGATCCTGTGTTGGATTCACATGGATGCTCCTGAAGGAGCAAGAGCAGGTGCAGTCCCACAGGAAACATAGAGCAATGGTCAGTTCAGCTTCAAAATCCCCCTCCCACATGTGCAGAGTGCTGATGGGCCCCGCAGCCTGAGCACCAGGGTGCAGGGCCAGCAGAGCACAGGAAGGTGGCACAAACCGCTATGGAAAACGTTTGATGCTGCGGCTGAAATTTGGTATTTATTTGCCAGCTACCAGGTAAATCCCACCTCAGCCCAACACAATGCAATGGTTTTGGGCAGTGCTGCCCACTCCGTGGCACCATGAGGGAGCAGTGGGGCTCTGCAGTGAGTCCCCTGCTGCCCTCCTCATCCCCGTGCCGAAGAGCAGATGCCCGCCTGGGGCAACAAGTGCTGTCACTTCCAGGGTCTGCGGTGGGGCCAGCACATCTATCATAATCGCTCCCACCTTTGCTGCAACTGCAATGTCACCAGCACTCCCCCAGCTGCCAAAATCTGCTGTGCCCATGTCCTCTCCAGCTCTATGCCACCAGCACCTCCCTGCCTTCCGGTGTCTTCTGGCAGGTGATGGTGGAGGCTGCAGTGGGGATGTCTTCTCCTCCCTGACCAGTCATGATCACCCATCTTCAGGACAGTCTGGCAAGAGCAAAGCTGTCCTGCCCACAGAAGGCTGTCCAATCCTTCTTCATGCCACCAGTGTAGGGTTTCCCCCTCCCGGATGACAAGTGAGGAAAATCCAGCTTGACAGGCAGCTCTTTCCCCTTCACCAGGGGTGGGGGGCAGCAGCTGGGCAGCAGGAGGGCAGGGGGCACCCATACCATCCCAGTTTGGTCCATCAGACAACGTTTCACTCCATGGCTAGGGAGAAGGGAAATACCCATCACAGGAGAACTGAGGAATTTGTGTCTTTTGGCACAGAAGACTTTCAGAGCTGAAAGCACTGCAATGGGCTATGTTTCTAGGGATGGAGAGAGAAACGGATAGAGACAATTTTGTCTCCTAGAACAGAAGATACATGGGATCATCTAGATACCCTCTTTGGTTAAATCAAAGTTGGGCATAAGTGTGACGTGTATTACAGAAATTGCCAAATGTAAAGGTGGACTGTCTTTTAAATGTTTTACACCGATCCTTGTACATTCCTCATGATTTCAAACCCGCAATAAATAAAGGAGAAAATACTATCGCCTACTTTTATGGTTCTCACTTCTTGTCTTTCCTGGCACTTCCTCAGATTCTGACATAAATTTCAGCCTTTGTCTTAGAAACAGGGCACTGTTTCTCATAGTTAGAGAGAAAAAGATGAAAAGGTTAACCCTAAAGTCAAAATGCAGAAGCCACACCAAACAAATCCAGCATTTATCTTCATTTCACAGCTCATCTTTTAAGTCTATCCTGCGATTTGGAGAGGTGATCTAGTATTTTCAATGTCCTGGCCTGTCAAGAGTGGTATATGAAGTACACAAGGAAGCTAAACACACTGGACTTCTACAGCAACATTGTGTCTGCCCTAGAGAACACAAGAACATTTTAGAAAGAAAATCAGAGCAGAGTGTGGATAGATTAATATTGTGTGAGTGCTTTGCCTTGCTTCTGTCTTTGACAGCTCATAAGGTAATAAACCTGGCATTTTTTAGATTTTTCTAGGTTTTCTATACACATTGGTGTTCTTCAAGTTCAAGAAACGTCATGTAATTGTGTGGAACAGCTCAGCACTAGCAATTAGTGTGCACTAATTCTCCTTTAACTTTTTCTTCCTCCACTAAGGCACATTTGTAATGATAGTGCTAAGCAACACGAGTTTAGTTTATCATCTACTGATTTAGTATTTCCATGGTCATTAGTATATACATAGATACTAGGCATTACTAGGAAATAGAGGTATTATATAGCAGGTACCTCACTAATTTCCCTTTTTCATTTCAATAATTATTCAAAGCAGAACGCTATGTGGACTCTAACCCAGCAGGTCCTGGCCTGCGGTTGATGCGCTCCCACTAGCCTCAGCAAGCCGTGGCTATCCTGGTGCCCCTCTGAACATCGTCACTTACTGCCTTGGGTAGCAAGGGTCTATACCAGGGGCCCCAAACGTTTTTGTAACACTAGACTGCTCTTAGCCCTCATGTATTCATGTGTAGCACTGTGGAACCCATCACCAAGCCCGTAAGGGAAATTATTGCTGCTGAGAGCAAAATATGCCCATTCCAATGACACCCAAGTGTTTTATGAAAAGGAAAAATATGTTATGCTTTACTGAAGAAAGTGTGACCACAAAAGCCAGCACGTCCTGGGAACCTGGTAACGCTTTGTGAACGCACCCAGCGTGCATCTATAGAAATCTGGAACTTACTTGCACTGACACATCTCTCCTGGGGGCAACAGCCATGCAGGAACATTTGAAAAGCAGGAAAGAGATGTAAATACGTTAAACCTTCACACTAATTGTTTCCCTGTTTGGAACTTTTTACGTGCTTCACTACCCAGCGTTCAGTCACAGTGTCTAAAAGAAGTTGTGCCTAACTATCAGGAACCAAGGACCAGCATTTGTGTCATGCCCAGTCTGGGTCCTGGCCATACTGCAAGACATGTATCTGTGAATTAAACCACTTAAGAACCAGGGTGATGTGCTGCCATTATATAATGTTACTCTGAATAAAAACTTCGAGGGTTTCTTCAGAGGTCCTTGTGTCTAAAAAAACCCAACAAAACAAAACCTGAAGACGGTTCCCCTTGTCCCTGTTCCAGGTACCTTCTTCTGGTGGAAATAGAAATCATGAATGATTCCAAACGGGAGAGGCTCAGAAGTACCCAAAGGGTTGCGATTTATCAGTGTGCTCCTTTACAAGCCCTTAGGCAACATTAAACATCTCTTTTCTGGCACAAATAGCTGTAGATTTATCCTGGTTTATGAATTACTTTACATACTGTTTTCTGCTACTTTGCATATTGCTAAAACAAAGATGTTACATTTGTTTCATGTAAATTCCTAATTCAGGCTTACAGCCAAGCTTCAAACCAGTTTTGAGGAGTTAGCAGAATTAAGCAGTGACTTATTCCTTTGTATTTTGAAAATGCTATTCATTTTAATACATTTGTCAATATAAGGACTAAGTAAGTTTTTAGTATGGTGATCTGAAAAATCGTCTCCCAGAACACTGTTTTCCTAAATTATGTAGTCTGCAATGAATTATTTCAAACAGTTTTGTATAAATCAAGCAGATGATTTGAGTTTGAGGCTACAATAAATGATGTCTTTATCTTACTTTGCACACTAATTACTGTAATAACTGTGACACTATTGTTGTCCATGCTACTTCAGACTGCGGGGAAGTTATAATTCAGTTTCAATACTTTAAAACAACTCTTTGCTGTATCAATGACAGGGTTACTTGTTTTCATTTAGTATGTTATATTTTGGAATGCACAAATAATTTATTTAAATAAAGGTACATACAAATATGATGGAGGAAAAACTCTACAGAATTCAGTACAATGGCTGCATGCACTGGGAATGATGCTATGATTTGCTTCAGAGGCATGGAATATGAACTGAAAACTAGGAAAAGTTGTGACGGTGTGCTGAAAATCCCATCACCACATCGAAGGGTCTTCAAACCTGCAATACATATTATGAATAAAAAAGCCCATTAAACACATTTTAAAACCCATTCTGAAAAATCCAAAGTTAGAACTACCTAAAATTTTCCTTTTAACAAAAGCAGCAATAAGAAATACCTATGCATATTTCCAGTTGAAGGCTGTGTATGCAACTCCAGTCAAAGCAGAGGAATCCTGGTTGGCCAAATACCTATGCTTTGGTACCAGAACTTGCCCCTTCACACTGCTTCCCAGATGACATGGGTTTACACCACTGAGACTCACTGCAAAGCTGCTTCATGCCACTACTAAGCAGTTAATGAAATTCAGCTAGAAAACTATGATACGTTGAAATGCAAATAGAGATATTTTTCGCTCTTACTCAGGAGTAAACAGCTTCCAAAAAGAAATCACCGAGCCAAAAAAAAAAAAAATCCCAAAGCCCACATGTCATGCTGTTAGCACCATCAAATAAAACCGAAGTCCACAGCCACCATCCTAAAATATTATTGTGGTGTTCCACTGCTCAGTATCAAGCATTTGAAATACGTGCTGAGGGCAGGATTTGATCCAGAGGTCCCCTGCTTGCAAATAGCTGTTCTGTCTACACAGCAAGTAAGTCATCAAGTGGAGAACATGGGGAGAGACCAGAAGAAATGCATTTGCCATAACTTCTGCCATCTAAAAGTTGGGCATTTAGTCTTCCTTCACAGTCACTGGGGAGACAATGATACCTTGAGAGGGCAATTGATCCTGCCTATTTTCAGATGGAAGGTTCATTTTGTAGATACCCATCCCTCCGACTGACTGCAAAGGCAGCCTCAACAACTACTTCACCTTAGATACCTAACTTCTAAAGAGTCAGTAGTAGGGGAGATGCATCCTGTCGTTGAGTTTTAAAGGCTTTCTCACGAGTCCACAAGCTCGACAAGATCAGAAACATGCCACATCACATGTTTTTGTCGTAAGAATTTCTTTGTACTGATGTCAAGCTACCTCTGTTTTATTCCTTAACTTACTATATTTTAATCAGTTTCTATAAGAATCTCTCTAAACTTTCTTCATATGGTCAGACATTCACATAGACTTCAAAATACTTGGGGCATATATTAGTCAAGTTGAGTACAGTGGTTTATTAATACCTCAATGTTTAGTTATAAAGTTGATTCCGAGAACTCATGAAATGTGTGTCTCTCTCACTGATTCACTGAGTGCAAATTACATCTGCTCTGTATCTGGCTGCATATATAACTATTTCTAAAACATATACTTCACTATTTTAAGTTCAGAATAATACCAGCCTGCCTTTCATTCATTCAGCCAGGCTTCCACCAGAAGGAAGCCTTAGGCAGCCATATTGTGCCTGGGCATATTTGCTGTCTGTCCAGCTGTCCACCCCTGCGTGGCTCCCCCGACTTCCCCACCAGCTTTCAAACCCTCTGGACAACTTCAACCAAGTCAGAGAGAGGTACAAATATCTCAGAGACATTAAGTGCCTGATGTGCCATGAAATACAGGACTGCATAGAAAGAAGATTTAATTCCTCACATGGAGGAAAAAGCTGGAGCAGGGTTCAGAATCTATACAGCGTTTCATCCTAGAAAACATATCCATAGGAAACCAGACATCATTGTTCCCAGTACTCCCATCATTGTCATCGATGAATGACAAAGACCATACTCAGTTTAAAGTGCTGTTACGGGGGGTACGAAATAAAAATCTGTTTCTCATCAATTCTCGATCTTAAATGCAGACCAGTTTGTTATTTTGCTCATGAGTTTTTGCTCCCTGGTGTGTTATAAATAGCATTATTGAAACAATAATAATAACCATAATGTTTTGTTATGAAGGGGTGAAAATTACAGAGAGTATTAGACCTTGTACTACCCTGTGTGTTGCCTCAAATTCATGGCAGCGGAAATTTCCCATTATGTGAGGGCTTTGCCTTGTCATTACCAAACACAAAATAGTCTAATACATTTCACTGCACTCCATGCAGTTTTTTACATAAGCATCTGCAGAGAAAACTGCATCCTCACAGCTGCCGTTAGTCATCAAAACCATAAGTCAATGATCTCCCTACGCGCAGAACAGCAAATCTCACGGACAACCTCCCTTGATGGCAGTAGAAATTTTGGTCACCTTTCAGTGACAAGATCATGCCCTAAGTTTAGTGCTACAGACTATTACGCTTAAGCATGTAGCTAGTCTAACTGAGCCTTTGCACAGCTGATGAAAATGCCGAGCATTTGCTTGTAGACTCCTGAGACGACTACTGCATAAGACATTTATTTCTGCAGTAGAAATCTTATCAGCAAACTTCAGGCTACCAGTAAAGGCTTAAACTGAGCTCATTCATGCTTGACTGTAAGCAAAACTAAAACGAATATTTTCTTTCATGAGACAACCCCTCCCATATCTTGCTTTTTCAACATACTTACTTTTAGCTGTGTAAATTGTCGTCACCACTACAGTATCGTATATTATAGATAGTGTTATTGCCTAACTAGGTAAATACAGTATGTACATTCGAAATACCACTGTTGCTGGAAACATCGCTGTTATTTGAAACCAAGTGCAAATGGGTATATAAAGGCCTTTTTTCCCTTTGCAAAACATTATGTACAAAACCAATGTGAAATACTGTAAAGACCAGTCCTAGCCATGCATTTCTGTATAAGTTAATGCATGTGCATATTTACCGCTCACATATCTTTAGAGGAAAAATTTAAACCTGTTTGAGCAGCAAATGATTAGAAGTATGCCATTTTGGGGAGTCTAATCTGTTATCAGGCATCAGCATGCAATTCTATGTAATAAAGCCCATTAAGGGGCAAGCGTTGTGGGAATGCTTCCCTTCTTCCAAACAGCAGATATGGCCTGCTCGATAGGGCTAGCTCTTAACAAAAAAGGAATTAAAAATGTTTCTTTCAGGATATGTTTATCCATCTGTTAGTGGCATATGTTATCTCCCCATGAAACATACTTATTGACAACAAATGAAACTGTTAAATCTAATTGAGTAGTGAAAGCCACCATTAAACTTCTTCATACATACCTGGATCTAGGAATATTTTCTGTGCTTTCCCTCAACAAGAGGTCTGAGATCAGTGTCTCTGGGCTTGATCTCTTTCCATATCTAAGTAAAGAGAAAAAAAAGTATGTTTTGTATATGTCAGTTTTTAAAAAACAAAGACTAAGCATGGAACCATTGAACAAATCTTTTCAGAAAGAGTGAACAGAGCAGACATAAAGACAACTTTCCAGCAGGTATTTTAGCTTAACTTCAGTTGGCGAGAAAATGTTCACTCTTCAGTATTTCTTTGGATATATTTTTTCCATAACTGTGTTACATGATAATATTGAGAAACTCCGAATATTTCTCAACCTGATGGCTGTTCCTGGATACTCTAAGGACTTGCACCTTATGGCTGTAAGCATGGAGGAAGGGGGAGGAAGCTGTGCACACCTGACCTCAGAGCACGTCATTCCTGCCTACAAACCCAGTTCTGTCATCACATTAACTTTCGCACTGGTTTGGATGCTACCATATTGTAAATGAAGAGTCAATCTATTAAGTGAATAGAAAACTAACTCAGATATGCCTTATTATCCAAGGAACTAGCCAAGATTTTTTAAGACAGCTAGTACATTTGAGGCTGCCCATCACAGAGCACATTACCTTGTAAAAACTGAGCCACCCTAAGGTAATCACCACTTTTGAACTACATGGCCATGGGAGAGAAAACTTTCCGAATCAGAGTTCTTCTTCGATTAAATGGGATGCCACCAGCTACCTTTGTCCAATATTTACACAGCAGGCATCTTTTTATCACCTTTTTTTTTTTTTAGATCCCAGATACTATACATTGCTCAACAGTTAAAAGCACTGCAATTCCCATTCTTGGGAATGAATTTGCTCTCTTTTCCTGAGAAAACAGAAGTGACAATGAGCAGCCAGCTTGACACACACTTCTTCACTATGACGATTCATTAGCCTAAGAGTGATAACTATAAGCAAATGCTCCCTTGGTTGGAAATAATTAAGATCATGGTTTATGACTTGTGCGTGTAATTAGTCTGAATCACAAAGTACATTAACAGATAACAGCTTTGTGAATGCCACTTCAGTGAAATTCTGATTCCAGAGACATCAAAGGTGTAATTAAGGACTTAGATTTTATCCATTGCTGTCAAGATGTTTCTCCAATTACTTTATCTAAATTTTGGGGAAAAACCCCAAAAACATTCCCAAGCTACATTTCAAAAGCTAGCAGTTTTACCTGTCGATGGCAGGATTTACTGAAAAGTGGAAACATATCTCACTTTTCAATAATTTTATTCAACTTTTTGTATTTTTACATTGCCTAAATCATTTCAGTACATCACCCGTGCTGCAGAAAGACAAAGCATCAGTTTCAGAATTTTAAAGTAAATTTCTTAATCTGAACTGACTGAAAGAGCGTATCTGAAAAGAACCAGACAGACACAGTAAAATGCTATTAAAATAGCACAAGCAAGCACGATGCTGAATCAAATACCTTGCACTGCACCACCACAAAGGGATTTCTTTCCTTCTGTTTCCCTATTCCAACTAATATGTGTGTGACCTGGACTTCAACTGAGGGGGAATCTAATTTGCCATTGTTTTAAAGAAATCGATTTAACAAATCAACAACTTGCTCAAACAGTTTACACTTGGGCAAAATTCCCATTAATCTCTTGGAAAGTTTTTTCTGAATAAGAAATGGGTAGCAACTCTCCAGAGTGCAGAGATTTGGACAAATCATGAAGACAACTGTGTTGGGGAGATACCTTTTACATGTGTCCCTTCAGTGCCTTGGCTAGACCTAGCTACCTCTGCTGATGGACCCACCATGTCCTCAAATAGCAAAGCTGCATGAGGCGATTGCCAACTGCGACCCAGTTGCTCTTCCTATTGTCAGATGCCTGAGCCTCCTGTCTGCCACATAATTTTGCCACTGGGAAACAACCATGCTACAGCCATAATAAAAAGAGTCCATGGACCAAGTCAATCTCTTCTTACTTAAGCAAATGCCTTTGGAGATCTTTGCTCTAGCTATTTCATGCTTTGCTGCTTGTCTACCCTGACCAGCTCCGAGACAACATGAACACAGAAAGCCAGACCTTTATTTCCTCTTTGGGAAATGCTTTTATCAAATATCTTTGCTGTTTTAAAAGCACAAGGTTCCAAGTTTTGTAAAAATACCTAGTCAGGTTTTATGCTCAGCTTTAGATACCACGGCCTTTTTTCAGGCATGCTGATAACCCACAACTCCAGCTGAAGTCAAAGGGATCGAAGCATAAATGTATTTACTCTGATTAGTGACACAGTATCTGAGACTCAGCAAAATCTCAGTTTCAGATGAAAACCTGGGTCTTGGGAGTCAAATCCCATTGATGTCCAAGGCTGGCAATGGGAGCAGAAAGATCTCAGAATCGTCTTGTGGGCTTGATTCAGAAAACTGCCCCAAAACCCGAAGCTCTTAAGATCTGTTCCCTTCCACGTTAAAGGGTGTTGACATGCAGTGGGAGCATCAGTACTGCCAAAGTTAGGCAGACTTACGTATTCTCTGCCTATCTATGATTCAAGCCATTTCCAGCAGGAATGGCCTTACTGTTCTGCTACAGCAGAGAAGAGCCACAGATGCAAGATAGAGCTGCACGGAACACAAGGAAGAGGGCCTGCTGGCAAGAGGAAGTACAGGTAGTACCAAATAGCAGAAGGAGGAGTGATTCAGTGGAAGATGGGCTCTGAAAAAAGCCCCCTGAAGAGTGCAGTAGAGGGGTATGAGGCAAGGACCACAGGACGGTTTTGATGACAGAGGAAGGACTAATCCAAAGACACACAGACATCTGCAGGGCAGGAGTCAGCATCTGTGTTGGTCACCTTAGGCTCTCTTTATAGTCATAAAGACCTGGTACATAGGGAACAAGGGATCCCATCCAAAACCGGAAGTCTGAAACAGGCCTGGTGACTTGCACCCTACAAGTACCTGTTTCCCTCAGCTAACCTCAAAGGGGTATGAAGCTGATGGGCACAGATGTTTAAAGCTAAGTGAGATGGCTCTGAAGGATAAGGATCTCAAAGAAGAGAGGGAACAAAGCAGGCACACAGACAAGGACTAAAGACAAGAAGAGAAGATGGTCTGGAAGGAAGAAGCTTCATGGGAGCTGGTGTGAAGACCATGTGGCTCACAGTAGCTCAGAGGGGAATGACACTCAAGTGCTTTGGTTAGGTCACCAGCAGAAGCCAGAAGGATGAGCCAGACGGTTATTCATAATCACAAAAACATCAAACAAGACTAGACAGATGAACTTAAAGAGAAAAAGGCATCAATCTCATTCTTTTCTAGTGTGCTGTTACTGCTCCGTCTCACCAGTCACACAGTGACCAGGCTGCAGGCACCACATCTGGTGAGAGGCTGAGCACAGCTTGCTCACACATGCCCAGGAGGAGCAGGGCAAGCCTCCAGAGACCTCATTTCCCCCTGTTACATGGCTCCCGAGCAGCACCAAGCACAAAAGGCAGAGGTAAAGAGATGAAACAAGACAGAAGGCTTTGAGCACCCCTGCTGAAACAGACCAGATGAGTCTTAGACCAGTCCAAAATGCTTCAGAAGTTACTGATTCATTTTGCAAGTGACTGTGTCACTGCCGAAACAGGGAACCTCCAGGAGCTCGGTTAAGCTTTGCAAGCGGAGGTGGCATAACTTTATTTTTGCACTGTTAATTCTCCACACAGTGGAAACAGCACACCTTTTTGTTTTTTTTTTTTTATTTTAGTTAACCTATGCAGTCAACTTTAAAATGTTTACCATGAAGTTGCCATTGTGGTGTTTCTTTCTGCCAGCTTTCTTGTACTTCCAGGTCAATCCTGTTCCCTTTAAATATGAGGAGTTGCCTGGGAAATCTAGGTGAAAGCTGAAGAACAAAATTTAAATTCTGCATTGTTTCATCCATCAGCAAAAATAACTGTTCTGATTCATTTCCAAATGCAACTCCACACAGAAGAATGAAAGCAGTCTCACTCTCCGAGCTGTGTACTTGCACCCCAGAAATGAGAACAAACCTACACAGTCAACATTAAAGCAAGCGGAGGTTGAATGCAGAAGGAATTTTCATTTGGGTGGTTTTGGGGCTTTTGTTTGTTTTAAAACATGACCCAGATTTGGACAGGAACCACCTTTGAAATCTGAGATGGAAGAAACAAAAGAAGAGATGGGAGACCAGCCTGAAGATCTCACTACACATGAAGGAAAAAGGCAACAGGGGCAGAACTAAAGGATCAGATTATTTTAGCAGTAATCCAGACAAAAAGTTACCCAAGCACAGACTATCACACAAAAGCACACCATACACATTAGTAAGTTGTGAATATTGCTTTAAAAGTCCAGAACAGAAAAACTGTATTTCTATCAGCCTCTTCATCTGTGTTATGCTATTAGTACACTGGCAGACAATGCGAAGGGTTTGCTGGGAAAGCTCTCAGCTACATGATAGCCTCCCTTCTAACTTAATTCTTCAGACTTCTAGAGGGACAAATGAAAGCCTAATTTTAGACCTCTCATCTGGTTTTGATATTAAACAAATAGATAAATATGTCAAAGCTCTTCTGGGTCATACACTGTTCAGGGGCCTCAGGGAAAACTTCCATTAATCACACAGTATAAACTGGACAGATGCTCCCAAAGAAAATAAATTTTTATAATAAATCTGCACTTTTTTTCAGACTGAGTCTTTACCCCTACTTCAACAGGCACAGTCGTCCCCAGAAAAGCAGTTTAGAACCAGGCGGGTTAGGTTCACACTCTTTTCTCTTTCAGCTTGGGCTTGGGTTCTTGCTTGTGGTCTTGAGAGAGTTTTTGTTAGGACTGGTGGATTGTTTGGCACGCACAGCTGCGTGAAGCAGCCGGCAAACCACAAAGCATCTGGACTACCACAACTCCTCAGCCAGGCTAGAGGGTCACTTCTTCTCATCAAAATCCTCACTAGAGTCGGTGGCAGCAACAGAAGTGGGAAACTGCTCCTGACACACAGAGTCCCTGTGTTCTTTTGC
>Ga0181612_101098_pt1 | contig 23298 bp, 9 predicted proteins | sample HoacroProtozoa21_FD_119630 | JGI IMG/M metagenome (GOLD analysis project Ga0181612, IMG submission 119630) | Hoatzin crop microbial communities from Cojedes, Venezuel. Combined Assembly of Gp0051906, Gp0051904, Gp0051908
ACCAGATGATGTTTAAGGTCCCTTCCAACCCTTACCATTCTATGATTCTAACTAGCTTTTGTTCTGCAGAGCTTAGGCGGTCGGAGCAAGGAGAGCATGGGCTGGCACTGAGGTGAGTGTCCCGGGTCCTGGGTGGGCTCATGTGACCTCCCCTGGAGATGCTCTTTCTGTAGCCTGGCTGGTGGAGCAGCTGTGGTTGCCAGGTCAACAGCTAGCTTGGGTGTGCCCCTGTACCTGCTGCTGTCAAAATTTCCATTTTGCAGCATGGATCTATTCAGGGTTGCCACATCTTTTAAAAGACACTTTTGTAGCTCTTGTTTATGCTCACTTGTGTCTCATGGCTGGTGCAGCCTTCATTTAAATGTATCTGAGCTCTAGTTAAAACCACTGTCTGTGCTGACATAGAAAAGGTGGGGCTGCTGTGCCTTTGTCTCCTTGGCTCACCTGGTGTTTTTCACTTAAAATATGAGCAAAAACTGCTTCATATGGAAAACATTTTAAAACAAGCTCCTGAGTAAATATACCTTTTACCTTTATAAATAACTGCTTATTAGAAAACTTAAGCTTCTAGAAATCAAGGAAAGTCATCTCAGCAAATATTGGATGTTTACAAGTTAACACAGCAATATAGAAAAATTTATATCTGCCGTATGTTTTATGGTATGTAAGATGGAGGAAAACCTGCAAATATCTTCTATTAATCTTCTAAATTTTATAGTCAAAACATTAGTCTCCAGTGTTGCAATTGTTTTTCTGTGAAGGGTAGTTGGAAAGAACAATGATTTAATGTTGATTGCTAATAGCTTCTCATTTAAATTGTTGGCGTTGCAGGAAGATTAGTTCAGGACCCCAATGTGTCAGTGCTTGGAGAAAGCTGATGCTGCCGGGGACCCAGAAAGGAACTCATCCCTCCATGGGACGGGGTCACGCAGGCTCTGCGGTGTTCAAAGGCTTTTTTTTTTTTCATTTTCAACTTTGTGTGAGTTCCTGTCCCCCCCGTGTGATTTTTCTCCTGATAAGCTGTATCACTGAACATTACAGTTTTAAACACAATGTCAGGCTTCCTGTGTTTTCTTTATGAAATATGGAAGACTTGGGCACTTTAAGGAGGTAACAAACCTGCAGAACTTCGGGTCGTGGCTTTCCACCTTCTTCCTGCACAGACCCATTCCTGTGTCGTTGTAGTAACTTCAGAGCATTTGGGATCTTCCAGTTTAATCCGTCGCTGTTGCTGGTGTGGGACTGTTGCAGCGTCACCGGGAGCCCGCTGTTACGCAGGAGCATTTGTCGCCGTGCAGAGCTGCGCAAACCTTCCTCAGTGGTGAGAGGGGAGAGAAAGTGCTTGTTTAAGGCTACAGTGTTTCATTTGTGGAATAGAAACAAAGACTGTGTGACCTGTAATCGCCTCCCCTGCCCCCCGACGAACAACCGAAAACTCTTCAAGATTGCCGCCCGGTGTCCGGTGGGCTTGAGGAAGGGCGGGTGGCTGCGGAAGGGGGAGTGTGGTTTGGTACGAAGTTACTGTTTGGAGTAACTGCAAGCGTGAGCGTTCTCCCGGTGTTGGTACTAGAGATACCTTCTGCAATGTCAGGAAACGGTTGAGAAGGTGAATCCTGTATCAGGCGATTCTGGCTTTAATCAATACCATTTAACAAAGGAATAAATCCTTCTCCTTTAAAACATACCAAGGCTGTTCAGAGCGGCAGGCTGGACTCTCCCCCTTCTGGTGTGCGAGCTGAAGTGCCAGGTTAGGAAAAGAGATTGGTTTGAAATGTGGAAAAGTGTGGTGGAACGCCTGCTGTTTCCTTCTCTCCTTTTTTTTTTTTTTTTTTTAAACTTGAAACACTTGAGTGTATTGACATGCTTGTGATTTCAAGAGCGGTGGAATAATTTTATAGTTTGTTCCTGTTTTCCTAAATGAGAAGTCTTAAATGTTCCAAGTGGGTTGCACTTCATAGTATGTGTATCCTGTTGCTTAAAACAAGCACTCTCATGTCTGTTGACTGAACTAATAATAGTATTCAATCAAATGAATTCCAAAACACAGCTTGAGTCAGAATATTCCTTATAAGAAGAACCAATCCCAGAGCTAATAATGAATTTCGTGTTAGATTTGGATGCTTTTAAATAGTGACCTTCAATTACAAGGCATTGTGTAATTTTTTAATTTAATAGTAAGTTGCAGAACATTCTTGGGAGTTCTTGATGTCTGCCTGTGGACCTCCAAAGCCTAAAATCTCTCCTCTAAATAGTATGTAGTCCAGGAGGAAGTTTAAGTGTCCAATTTGTGCTTTCTCATCAGATACCCGGTATGGCCTCATCATCGACACCGAAATACAATTCAAACTCCTTGGAGAGTTCCTCAAGTAAAAGAGTGAGTGTAACTTTTTTCATGTTTTTTATGTCAGAGGTCCCAGAGGTAATTATCTTCCATATTTGGGTAGAAAAATGAATATTTGAACAACTTTTTTCATGAATGTGTATGCTTATTTTTATTGCTAAAATTCTAATGCAGTTAACTGAGTTGATTTAAATATCTTTCAGAGTGAATGGGCAAAATATTCCCTGTATCACAAGTTACGAGAGCCTCCTTAAAATCAATTCTAATATACTTCCTTTTATCTTTGCTTTCTACATTGAAATGTTCTCTGGCATTCTTCAAAATTTTTGGCACTTTGCTGCTGTAGAAAAATTCTGTACTGCAACTGATAAGTTGTACCTGGTTATGTTTGGCTGGCTCAGTTTTAACACGTTCATCTGTAGTGGGGAACACATTAAAGCAATCTAAATGGCATTCCGCTCCGCTTTTTGGTGCTGCGTGGCTGAGGAAAATGTAACCTGTGCGCGAGGAAACAGAAACTAAGGCTTTATTTAGCTTTTGAAACATTTCTTCAAAAACAAATACTATTTTCTATTAATCATTCTTAAAAACTACTGAACGTGGGAGTTACAAATGAGTAGATTGTGTGTAATAGTTGTGAGGACATTGCTTAAGTGATTTCAGTTGATTTGTTCTTCCAAGCCCAGCACACTTGGAAAATTAAATACACAAAACTGTCAGAGAACTGTATAGACATGTAATTCCAGTTTAATGCAGATATAGTTAACTATTCTTTTAGAAGGAAAAAGACTGGAAGATGCTTCTGTTTCAGATCTGTTAAACCTTTGAATGTTTAATAGTTGCAGTTTAGGATAGTGGCGCATGTTCCTGTTTGGTTCAGTCTGTCAGATTCTACTGTGGAAAAACCTGTTCTCTCCCATGCAGCACCTCTAAGATTTTTTTTTTTTTAATATAAAACTGAAACTTGAAAGAATTGTAGATAAAATACAGCGTGCTGTTGTACTTCTCTTTCTTTAGACTCTGAAAGATGGAACTAACTGGGAACAAAATGAAGAAATACCTCGTCTGCCAGGAGAGACTCGAGTTACAGGTATGAAGCTACATGGCTGCCTAATGCGGTGTATGTTTAAGAGTCTGGCATATACATGTATCTTACTGGATTCTGTCATAATTTGGACTGGCTTGGGCTGGAGGCGCAGGTAATTCATGTTAAAATGTCATGAAGTTTTTTAGGTAGTTGCAATAGGGATTTCTTATCACAAATAACTGAAGTCTAATATCTTGGTTTCCACACATGGCAGATCCTCCAATACAAAGAAATTGCAAGTCAAGAGGTGTCATAATTGTATCTACAGACGAAGTAGCGTGTGTCTAGTGATGAGAGCCACTCCAAGCTTTCAAAGTCAAGAGAATTCTGCACACTACCTACTATGTATTGATATTTTGTATGGTAGTGTGGAACCCTAGCCCAAACTGTGACTACCCTAAGTACAATCTTATGCTTCCTTGACACAACATGGCATGCATGTAGCTACTATGCCTGTGTTAGCCATCACATACAGTAATGGTGTAGCGTAAGGAAGATCAATGTATTGCATACAGGGGTTGCTTACTTGATGGAGACTCTTCCTGGAACAGAGCCTTCCACTCGTGGAAGTTTGTGTTGAGGTAGCAGAATGCAACTGAAAGTGGTGTGTCTTTTGTTTGTGAAGCTTCTCCTTCCCCCCTGCCCGAGGATTTGTTGGGTGGATTTGTGAACAAGATCTGCTGAGGTGGTGATTCAGAGGAAGTAGTTATGTTTTGAATGAGGAAAGTTGCGGGGAAGGCATGAGGGAGAGGGTGTGGGACTAAGATGAATGATCCTTATGAAAATTGTGCTTTGGGGCAGCATGCTGGAAGGAGGGTGCTTGTCGTGAAAGGCAGATAAATCGATTGGGCTAAAGAAATGAGTGGGCAGGGAGAAACAGGTGGTTTGTAGTGCTTCACTTAAGTCTTTAATGAAATTACTGCAGTTGAATCTTTCTTTTTTGAGGAGTATGTATTAGTACTCGTTTTGTCACTGTCCTTGCTGAAACACTGCTGATGGCTCTGCTGTATTTGATAGCCTCAAATTGAAATGTAATGTTTCTCGTCAGGATGATGGGTTCCCCTAAATACTTTACAACTTGACCTATGTACTGCAATGCAGAATTGGTGACAGAGCACTGAAAGATGTAATGGTATCAACAGAAGAATGTATTTGTTCTGGGATAGTGAATAGACTGGTTCATTTATCACAGAGAGGACTTAAATCTACTCGCTGGTCTGTGTCCTGGCTTCTCCCACCTAGTGCAGAGAAAGAAAAGAGCACAAGTGTAACTAGGGAAGGCTACTGAAATCTGCTGATTTAATTGGGGCAAGTTTAGTATATAAAACTTTCACCTTTCCTTAATTCAAGTGGACAAAATTCAGATTTACTACTTTTAAAATTCATTCATCTCTCAGAGTGGCTCTTATGAGTGCAGCTATCTTTATTTTACTGCTAGTTAACTGGTGCTGTCCTTAGCTCTGATTTTTTTCTTTTCACAATCTTTGAGAAATATTGTATTTCTTACAGACAAGGATGTTATTTATATGTGTCCATTTAATGGCCCCGTTAAAGGAAGAGTGTACATCACAAACTACAGGCTGTACCTAAGAAGTGTGGAAAATGTGAGTAATAGGCCACAATTCCTTCCATGGGATGAGTTGGCTTTAAACCCCCTTCCCTTCACCCCCACTGCCTTTGATTTATTTTGTGGCCAGCTCATTTGTTTTAGTTTTGGCACACATAGGCTTGTGAAATTGCATGGGAGGCTTTTTACTTGAAATGGTCTGTAACATTTGTAATAAGAATATCGTAATTGCCTTTGTGCCACTGAGAAGTCCGTATAACAGTGGAAGTTCTTTAAAGTTAAATGTGTTGTAAAAGTGTGATTTTTTTTTTTTTTCCCCCTGGTAAAATTACAGTTTAATCACACTGAACTGATACCTTTATCTTTCGTCTGTTGGAGTTTTTTTGATAGCTGTTCCATTTACACTTACTCTGTGATGGATCAAGGGCAGCAGCTAATGATGTGCAGTGGTTCTTAAAATGGCTATCAGTAAACCAAGAGTTTGATTGTCCTTGCTGTTGGAAAAGAAAAATGCTTTGATCAATAGAACCTCATGTGGGTGGGGGGAGTAGTAGGGGGTTCAATAAGTAGCAACATGAAAGAGAATAAAATATGCTTGTTATCTGTTTCATAATGTTGGTTGTTTTTTTAAAGAAGTTTTAGGACTATTGAACTGAGGTCTTTCTGGTTGCCACTAACTCTACTAGTAATCTCTTTTTCATTTTGTTCTGCTTCATTCTGTATATCAATAAAGCATTCTTAGCAAGCACAGGCAATCATAAGGATGTAGCAGAAGGCATCTTTTAGGGTGTTGCCACCTTTTTTCCCTGCATGCTGTATTAGGCATGAAGTATTTTTGTTGCGTGTTAAATTGGGTGATGTTCAAGGCTGTAGAATGACTGTACAGACTTCGTAACTTGTTGGGAGTGGAGACTCAATCAAATGCAGAAACACACTTTTGCTTCCTGTATGTATTTCACGTCAGCGTTCTATTCAAGAATGCAGAAGAACATTTTACTTGAGTCTTCTGTTCAGATTAATCTTTTCCTTATTCAAACTTTCCTTGCAGGATCCAGTTGTGGTACTGAATGTTCCTTTGGGTGTAATTTCAAGGGTTGAAAAAATGGGAGGAGCTTCAAGCAGAGGAGAGAACTCTTATGGATTAGATATAACCTGTAAAGTAAGACTTTCCAATAATTCAATAGGAAATGAAATCTGGACGTTCCTTTTCTCACTGCTTATCTATTTATGGGAATGAAAACACAGATGTTGCTCATGGTGGAGTTTAAAAAGAGCTTTTGGGAACTGGACAGGGAAAAACCTTTTGTATAAAGGGCTATGTAACTGTCCTCTCTGCATGCGAGGAGAGGGATTGGTCAATTGACAAGAAGTTTTGCACAGTAGTCTTGTTTTAGGGCATTACCCCTGCATTGATTCATTATCATAGAATCATAGAATGGTAAGGGTTGGAAGGGACCTTAAAGATCATCTAGATCCAACCCCCCTGCCATGAGCAGGGACACCTTCTACCAGACCAGGTTGCTCAGAGCTCCATCCAACCTGGCCTTGAACACTGCCAGGGAGGGGGCATCCACAGCTTCTCTGGGCAACCAGTTCCAGTGTTTCACCACCCTCGTGGTGAAGAATTTCTTCCTAACATCTAATCTAAATCCACCCTCGTCTAGTTAGATTTTGGCTCTGGAAAACTGAAGAATTGGGTTCACGAGGGTACCAAATGCTTTATGTATTTTTCTTGTCTCCCTCTTTCCACAATCTGCAAAATACATTTGCAAAGTAAATGGACCATGCAACTCCCTTTTTTAGTAAAAGGTTTGGTGATCTTTACATAAAAGTATTGAGAAATTATGTTCAGGAACCAGAGGTGTTTGGGGTTTGTCAGTAATTCTTCTTTCTTGGAGCTAAAATTGGAGAAAACATGAGTACTCTTACCTTTATACTCAGCCCTGCAGAACATACTATACTCAGAATAAGATGCAGCAAAGAAAGAAAAGACTGCAACAGGAATAATGTGTAATTATCATGCAGACAACTTTTGGGTTTTTTTGTTTTGTTTTGGTTTTGGTTTATGCACTGCTTTTCTTGTAAGTTCTCTTACAGCTTGTCTTACAGTTTAAAGGGACACTATTTATCTGTTTTCAGGCAAGTAAAAAAGTATTTCTTGTTTTCTCCTTAAGGTGTTTGTTAGTTTAGCAAACTGCTGGTTTTATGTGTGATATTGACTACTAAAGGCTCAATTACAACAAAAAGTGACATTCATGCTGGAAGAGTGAGGTTTTCAGCTATCAAAGAACGCAAATTAGTTTGCAAAATCAGGTGGTGCAGTCAGCCCAAGTCAAAGCTGTCAAGTACATTTTTCCCTCGGTTTTGATAACATGCAAATAGGAAAACTCTTGGCCACCACAAGCTGTAAAATGAAGTAGGAACCTATATGATACACCATAAAAATTACAGCAGTTCACTTGTACTGCCACCCTGTTTTCTTTAAAACCTGAATAAAACATAAATTTATTAAAATTACTAGGTTTATACTATGTCTCATGGAAAAGAGATGCAATGGCTGCATTTGCAGTCAATTAACACACTCTGTGTGATGAGGATACAAGTGACATTTATCCCCTTTGAGCCTCTTGCCTTATTGCTAGATTCAATGCCTGACCGGGCAAACCAGCAAGGAAATCAATATTTAGAGACAACTTCGTGTTGTTTGCTACTCTTGTAGAGAGGATAGCTCCTTAAGTAAACCTATGGGTGTTACTTGCCACATGAATCTCCTGCCAAATCTATTCCATAACCTATGCAGTTGAAATCAAAATGAGCTCAGCTGATGGAAAATACAAAAGAGTAAGTCATGAAGAGTCTCAGTTAATAAGGAGCTACAATGAACTGTTGTCATTTGGTCTGTAGAAACAACATATTTCCAACAGCACATATGTGGAGAACCTCTTGGCAGTCATTCAGGCCTTTCTGGAGGAGATCCATACTTCACTGGAAGTTTAACATCAGAAACTCAGGTTGACTACACCAGGCACTGAATGATGGGGAGGTTTGTCTAAATTGCCTTTTTCTTTGGATTTATTTTTTCTTTATCAGCAAAAAGGGATTGCTTCAAGGACATGGGTTGGCGTTAGTTGAAAAAAGGTACATTTTTATATAGGTACATTTGGAAATGTGTGGTGGAACCAATGGAATAGAATCTTATATACCGTCTGCATTTTAAAGAGGAGTTAAGGAAATTTCAAGTAACAGTGGACATTTAAGCTAGAATTCTGCAGTGTGAATACACCAGAAGCACTAATCAGTGACAGTCTCTAGGGTACTATCCAGTAAGCAGTAATTTAATTAAGTATAGCAGTATGTTTTTGGAAAAATGAGTTTATAGCCAGTATTTGATTTTTTTTTTTTTTTTAAAACGAGGTAAAAAAAAGCTCATGAGAGAAAGTCATAGACGTAATATGTCCATGCATTAATTTACAACAGCATTTTCAAAGTACTGCACAGGCTGTTAGCTAAGAAATTCCTATTAGAGATGGCAAATGAAACCTTATTTCCTGCTTTTAAATTGTGGGTGCAAGAATGCTTTTTGCAATACACCTACAAAGTTTGTGAACACATTACAGTGATGTCTACTGGTTTGGAACTCCAAGAGAGAGAAAATGTTTTAAATAAATGGCCTGAGGGAGTGAATGACTATGGATGAACACTAAAGTAATTCTGTTCACTTTGTAAAGCAATAATCCAGAGAAGGAAATGTGCAGTAGAGAGGTAAAATTTCCTGATACTAAAAACCAGAGAGGCATATTAGTCATTGACAGAAAAAGAAGGTCTAGTACAAAATTACTTGGATAGGCTAATTGCCTGAACTGACAAATACAGTTCAATACTGAGAAATTTAAGCTCCTGTATCTAAAGGGAGTTTCATACTATAAGAAAAGAAAATATATTTTAAATGACGAAATACAACATAACTCTGAGAAATGTCTGAGGATAATGGCTATAAAGAATAAACAAATGTTTTAATATTTTTTTCCAACACAGAACCACAGTGTATCAAAGTATGGTGTGGACTGCCCTTGGTGTACTGAGAATAAGACTATATGAACATGGATGATTTGGTGCCTTGGGAGTCTTACTGGCTGTTCTAACCTCACCTGGCAGTTCCAAGGGTGGTGGCCTAAAATTCACTGCACTCCCGGTCCCCGCCTGCACGTTGCTGTTGTATCCCTGGGGAGTGTCAGTCTGTCTTGTTGTAGGAAAACCAGCAATACAGCAAATCTCACTGCTTGACTTTACAGGAGAGGGTGGTTTTATCTGTAAGCAAAATTGATTTAATTTGTTCACTTTCACACTCTCGTATCTATACTCATATGCTCCAGGATGCTTTCACACTCTCCTATCTGTACTCATATGCTCCTGTATGCAGGCTTCTTGTCCAGGATTCTGTTCAGTGGCCTGGAGGACAAAGGATGCTAGTGATCAAGACTTCCTCACATCTGATGGCTTTCACTCAGTTTGGCAGTCGTATTGTTTTGGGTATGCTTTTTCATACCTTCTAGGAGCTGGCAATGTTTGGTTTCTCTGTTCTTTACCAGCTGTGTGAATTGTCGGGATTTACTCGCTGAACCTTGTTTCTCGATTTGGGTGTCTGGGCTTTTGGTGACCTGTAAATCTAGTGGACATCAGTGTACGCCATTCTCGAAAAACCCCCTCCTGGTGTTTGTTCTTCCCCTTTTTTCCACACCAGATGTTAAATTTCATCCTTCACACATGATAATCTTAATAAGTCTATTACAATTCTCTACATCATTGAGTTGTTGTTGATAACACAACCTCATGCCACAACAGCAGATGGGACAGATGGACATTTTTGGTCTGAGAACAATCCCTTCATGGTGGCAAAAAATATGCCCCAAAGCAGTTCCCAAAGAACATGGTGCATCAGAGAATTTCTTTCTTGCAGCACTCAGAGCCAGCCAGAAGATATTATTTTCTGGCTGAAAGCACGGTCAGTTACAAGGTCAGATGAGGTTGCTCAGAGCTTTATCCAATCCAGTCTTGGAAATCTCCAAGTACAGAGAGCACACCGGATCATTGGGAAAACTCTTTCAATGCTTGACTGTCTTTGTGGTGAAAAAATTATTCCAGAATAAAGTATTGCTCATTGAGTTCTGTGGGAGCAAGTTTCAGATTTTCCTGATTAGAAGACATATGGCCTTATTCAGAAGCAGATGATCATGTAAGGTGGTAGAGAGTCGTATGACTAAGGAAAATGACTGCTTGCACAGGGCATTCACAGGGGTCTGATCACATTGCAGTAATTTCTCAGTCCCACAAAGAATTCCAGTCCTGTCAGTGGAGCTGTTGCATGGACATTTTAGGATGGCAGCATGGATCCTAACATTAAGCCTGTGAAAAATAGATATCTGAATCAATATTTCTTAACTCAGCCTGGGAATGTTGGCTCTCTGTGGGAAAAAGAAGAGTAATTGCGAAACAGGGACAAGTAAAAGAGGGAGCTTCTCAGCTGATGCTGAGGTGAATCTCCAGATTCCATGACGCTATGCCAAGTTATATCCTCAGAGAAACTGGGCTGCTGAAGATAAATCTAAAAGACATGATTCTAATCCCAATGGCAAATGAAGCCATGATCTGAAATGGGGTTTAAGGTGATAAGTGGGCTAAGAGTATCTGTTTCATGGATGTGGCTACAATAAACGATGCAGAAATTTGCATATCATTGCATGTCAGTGTCAGGAGCAGCCACACTGAACAATGCCATTAGGACTGGTAGAACATCATATCTATCTTCAGATAATCAGAGCCCCTGTGGTTGATTTTACCTCCCTACTTTCACACAACAGTTAACCTGAGTAATTTTGTGGACTCCATGAATTTATAACATGCAAAGAGCCAAAAACGCATGCGGATGAACAGCTGCAAATTCACGCAGACCTGTCATTGTATGTCAGGCAGTCCAGCCCACACATTGCTCTTTCAAAGCTTTCTATTTTTTCAACATCCTTTATAAAACTCTTTAAATGGGAACATTATATGGGGAATAAGATCATTAAGGCTATATAAGTTCACTTTGGTGCTTGTCTGATTTTTGCAGGATTGTACATCTGACACTTCTGCAGTAATGGCATGGGTGTTCCTTACATGTAGGCAGGGTTTCACCTACCTTTAGATATCTAGAGTGATTCCTGGGGGTAGGAATTGTGGATTCCTTTTATAGCCAAACAATAAATATATTCAAAAGGTAAGTCATTCTAAGCTTAGCACTTTAGATAACTATCTCTGGAGGAGATGACTTTGCTTCTACAGGTGCCTGTCTCTTCATTGTCTGTTAGAGGATACAGGATTTACCTTACTCTAAACCATATTTAGACATCTAATTTGGATTAGGGCAGATAACTTCTACCATACTTTTTTTATCGTTGCAGTTTTGTTTTACTGATTTCCATATAACCATTTCTAGGTTTATAAAGGTGATCTGCATTCCTTGTCCTGACATATAAATGGTCTTGCCAAGTGATTCAGATCTGTTTGCATATGGAAATGGATAGATTCAACAGAAGATAATGAGAATGCTAAAGGGAACACAAAAACATGGGACTCCAAGAAGAGAGAAGCTAAGTATATAACGAACTATAAGTAATCATGCTTAACTCCTTGAAGAAATTGCTTAAGCACTGTGCATAGATAAGCCAGAGGATCTATGTTATTACTGTTCTGTAAATGTAGCTAGAAGAATTATTTAGTTCTGCAGGTAACAAATAGCTACCCACTAGCAAAGGTAGTAACCAAATTAAAAGGACAGATGGAATGAAGCAAAAGTGACATTATTCACTGACACTTTCCAGTGTCTAAAAACATTTTCTCCTTCTCGTGTTTGTGTTTTAATAATATCAGGAATTCCCCTTTATGATTTTTTAAACTTTTATTTTTTTTAGTAGAGACCTTATTTGTAGCTTTGTCAGCTCACAGCTGTGAGGTAGGGAAACCAGCACTGAAGAATTCTAAATGATAGTTTGCTGTAGAAAACATTCCCTAGTCAAAAAGGAGGGTTGGTCTGTGTCAGCTGGGTTTCACTCTTGACTCAAAATGTCATAAATACTGACATGCTGGAAGTGATACTGCGCAGTATAAAGACTCACATGCTGCAGTATATTCTATAGCAAGAGGCAGACACTGTGATTGTGCCCTTTACAAGGACTCCCCAGGGCTGAGATGAAGCCCTCAGTCCGTTTCTTCTCTCCTGTTAGTTGCTCGGCCAATTCCCTGACCATCTGCAGAACTCTGTATTTATGTCACTATTTAATCTGCTTCTCTGAGGCGAACTCTTAGGACAAAGCAGTGAGATGATTTCAGCTTTGCTGCATAATATCTTAGGATCTGTTGTTCAAACAGGACAGTCCAAATCTAGCAAACTGAATAAAAGCCTACCTTGGATTGACTCACAGGCTGGATGGAAAATGAATAGCCATGAAGGGAAGGCAGAGTTCAATGCCTTTAAGGGCCTGCTTGCATTCTGATAATGGCACAGAACGAAAAAATTGTGGCTGTTACAGCTGTGTCAGTCTGATGACAGAGGAAAGAAAAAGTTTGTAGGTGAAGGTAAGAGGTTTTATTTGACCAGCTAGGAAAAATGGAAAAGCAAAATCAAACTCTTAGGCATACAAGATCTTCTAAAGTAAGTGTGTGCACTGGGGAGTTACATTTGAAAGATAAACTATTCCTTGTTGTTTCGAGGTATTTCTGTTTACAAAATAATGGAAATTTTTCAGATCAGTGAGAACTGTGGGCATCAGAACTGTGTTTTAAGCTGTATCTTAGGAGACACCTATTGTTATGTTTTAGCTATCAATACAATTTACGCAGATTTGTTTCACGTGTCTTCCCTTTTGCAAACATAATATATGCTGAGAAAATATTTATGATTTTAGCCCTTACATTAGCAGAAAACCAGCAGTCCCTATTTTAGTTCTCTGTCCCCATCATTGCTCTAACTGTATCACAGACTTGTAGAATAAAGTGAATTTCCTTCCTCACTTGTACTTTTTTCCTTTGTCTGTGGCTGCCTCCAGAATACTATTTTGACAACACAGCTGTGTTACAAAGAAGCTGTATATGTGTTTAAATATAATACTTGACATTTACATGCCTCTTTTCTTCCTTAGATCTCAAAGGGAACTATAAAGAAGTGTAAACATGCCTGTGTAATTTTATACATGGAGAAAGCAAGATACAATCAGAGGCAAAACTGAGAATAGAACTGAGCCTTCTTATCTCTAGACATGAGCTTGTCATTTTGCACCAATTAAATTGTCTAGTTTTGGTTTTATGAGGAAAGAAACTTATATTTGAGGCTCCAGCGTGCAATGTGTGAAACTGAATGTGTGATGTGTCTCATTAAGAATTTCTTCTTTGCAGAAATAGCCCATCTAAAAACTCTTATTGCCCTGTACAGTCTGCTTAGAGAGTTTCTGCTCAGTGTTCTTTCTGAATATATAAAAAAGAAGATTATTTTCGTGTCTTGGTTTCTGACTAAATTGCTGATAGCACTCAAAACCCTTTCAAGGGGAAAAAAATAATCTTTGCTGAGAAAAGCATAATGGAAGTCTGTATTTCCTCGACTAATTCTATAACCTTTTGGATGTTGATCTGAATATATTTTTGAGTGAAGATGTGATTTATACTTCAAGTGAAAAGGAAGATGATAAAGATGAATTAGACCATCCAGTCCATTTGATCATCAAGTAAGCTGCAGTGGCAATTCTTTGATAGAGAACAAATCATAATAAAATGATAAGAACAGAATTAACAGGGAACACAGAAGAAAGAAAAATGATAAAGGAGATGATTTAAGGGGACTAAATAACAAAAAAAATCCTTGAATTATGAATAAAAAATAGCTCATTGTGAAATAGAGGCTCCCAATTTGGTTTTGGAAGCTTAAATATCAAACAGTGCTGTAGAATTACATCAGAAACAGCAGTTCCACAAGCAGGCAATTAACTAAAGTTAGGATCAGGAGCAGATAGTCAGGAGACTGCGTATTAAGCCCTTCCTTGATATGAAATCAGAATTTGATTTAATTATTGACATGAGTTAGAGCTACTGCAGGTCACATAAGGGTTTCCAGTCATACACATTGTCATTTTCTATTTTCATAGACCTGTTTCATCATCTGCAGAGTGAGACCAATGCATTCCTTTTTCAGGAAACATTAGGAACTTTGTCAAAGAAATAAATAGCTTTATTTTTTCTTCTGGTGTTTTTTACAGACCTTTTCTGGCATTGCTCAGAAATGGGTCCTCCTTGGGAAAAAATGATGAAAATGAAACCCGAAAATCAATTTAAAAATATGCTGTATTTAAAGACGAAAGTATTGGAGGTCTGAATTATTGTAATATGCAAAGGAAGGGCTAAAGTGAAAATCACAGGGGATTTGTATCCAAAGCCAAGTAAACAAATTTCTGAGTATTGAAAAGGCTGGGAATAATTATTTTTCTTCATTCTCTGGGGTTGAACGAGACTGCTGAATTTCAAACAGCTTTAATAGGTGCAACTGAAACAGTTTATTTAAAATTTTTGAACAAATTGAGTTGTATTTATTACTGGACAAAAGAAAGACTGTGAGGAACAATCCTCTTTTTTATTCCAGCATTAATGATTAAGACCTTCTTAATTTTAAAATTCTCAGAAAAGCAAAAAAAAACAACACCAGACATCTTAAAGGCTATGGATTTCTCATAGCAACTGCAAAAATATAGTCCAGCAAATTAGTGCTGTGCATTCCTATATTATGGCTGCCTGACTATAAAAGTTCCTCCTGGGCAGAATGCCCCTGAAACCCTGTTAGAACTTTGCCTTTCAAAAACAAACCAGAGAGATTTATTTTGCTGTGTAAGCTGAAAATTCTGGGTTTTGACACTTCACAGTGAGAAGCTATTACTAATTAAACAGCCTTGTTTTATGAAGTTTGTGAACTTCATAAAAAGTTTAGAAAATAATGTCTACACTTAATGCAAACAATCCAAGGTTAAAGGCTAGGTACTTCTTTATTCACGAAACTCTTGGGCTTTCAGGACCTTTTAGCTCCAGATTGTTCCCTACTTGACTACATGAGCCTAGTAAAGACTCTTTTCTTTTTTTTTTTGAATCTTTTCTACATTACAAAACTTTTTTATCTTTTTTACATTACTAACTTTACGAATTCTCAAGACAAAATTAGTAATCTCTGCATGGTGGGTTTTTTTTAATGCTTGATGTTCATGCTGTGTGACTTGAGTTAATATCAAGTCAATGATAAGTTCAAGTGTAGCAAATGCCTTAGAAGGGAGGTGACTGAACTGCTTTGATGGAATTTATTGGCAAAAACATACAAGTTATACACAAGGAAGACAAAGGAAAGGAGGTCAGTGAAAAAATAAATGAGAAACAGCAGAGGAAAGGAGATGGTAGAAGGAGATCAGACATGCTTTTAATGCAGATAGACATCACAGAGAATGCAAAGGCCAAAGAATTCTGCTCAAAAAGTGGAGTACCTTTTAGTCACCTGCGACATGCAGGATTTCCATCTGCCTATTACAGCAGGACTGTCATTCATAAGCCTAGTTTTAGGCAAGTGTCTTCGTTGAATATTGCACTTCTGGGGCACCCATTGTCTATGTAAATTCCGGGTTGCAAAATCAGTCCTCTAATTCCTGTCTTTTCTATAGACCTTCTAGCAGAACTCCATTTTTGCGAGTCCAGTGATACATTTTGTAACCTTTTCTTTGTGGGGAAGAGAATTTTTAAGCAGAGGGAGAGGGTGGGCAGTTTCACAATCAGTGTCTGCTTATTTACTGACTTTCAATGACCTTTTGACTTTGAGAAAAAATGTTTTGTGTAGATCAACACAAGCTGGAAGAATGGTAATGCAAAGAGGAGTCTTTTTGTTGCCATGCCTAGTAAGCAGACTGATTTTGTTTTCACTTTTAAATTTCTTATATTTATAATGATGGCAGAATGTGGAGGTTTTTTTCCTCTGAAAAGGGGGCTGTAGGGCATAGAAAAAAATATTTAAAATACATTTTAATGCACCTAGATAGTCTTGTCTTCTGGTCTCCAAAGCAGAAATCTGAGATCATTATTAAACTATAATAGGAAATTTCAGATACTTAGAATGAGTCCCTCAGTGTAGATTCAGAAAGTCCTCAGTCACACGTACAAGCCAGACTGTTCTCTTCAGCAACTGCTACTTGTTTTTCCAAATTCAGTGAAGGTTTATGTAACTATCATTTGCTTACTGTTTTATCTTGCTTCTTCAGTTTTTCCTACCCTACAAATATATTCACACCTTCAAAATAATTGATGCCAGTACTTTACCCTCAAAAACCTCATTACTGAATTCGGAAGTCAGAGCATAGTTTAGTCTTTTGCAAATAAAGATACAATGTTTAACTTTTTCCTACCATGGCAAAAGTAGCATTGATGAATAAATGTAAAGAAGCAGTTCTTGAATTTGAAACTATTTCTCTTGTATAAAACTCATCTTTGTACAAGGCACTCTGTGTAGCACTGGTCTAAACTTGCTTTAAGGGTAATAATTACTGCTTTGTATAAAAAAAAAGACCAGCATCTTCCACAGACTTTGCACGCAGATTGGACTTAGACAAAGTGAAGTCAACACAGAAACTAATGCCATTTCTTCATGTCATTCTTTATCTGCATTTTAGCTTGAGCAGAAATAAGGAAGAGAAATACAGTCAGGTGAGATCTGGCTTATGGCACTGGCTGCTGAAGTCAGGTATTGTATCGCTTGTCTCCCATTGCTACTAGAAATTTGCATCTTGAACCATGAAAGCTTGGAAACATGTTTCCTCTAGGGCTTGGAAAAAGAGCTGAAAAGATAATGAAAATGTTTGCTTGGGATGCACATAAACTCAGTAGGCAGGTCATGTATTTTGAAGATATACTTCACAAGAGTAACACTTACAAGAGTCTTCTAGATGTTCTGGAGAGTAATGCTTCTCTCCCTTATCATGTGAAGCTTGAGTTAGTCACTTTGTCATTCAGCTCAGCACAACAAAGCAAGGTGAAGGATCATTGTCATTCGATTTCTTGGCACAGGTACAGGGCATAATTTAATGGCTTGTGGTAACCAAATGTGAAGTTAGCTGCAGAGGCAGAGGGCCTCATAGATTTCCCATTTGTTGTTATTCTGGAGAATAAGGTAGATAATTTCTGAAGAAAATATGCCACTACAGCTGTTACGCTGTTGATAACTTGTGTTTCTTCTGTGAAATCACTTTTAAACTTGGTACCTGCCTTGAACATGAGCACTACATCTTTGCTACACTGCTGAATTCATTTGCAAGATACCCTGCTGCTATAGTTTGGAAGGAGTGCTGTTGAATTTTAAGGGCTTCTTTGGATTCATGCAACGATCACTGAGGACAGGCATCAGTGATAGGATATTTGCATAACAGTTTTCAGAAAAGAGTAGTAGAAAGCAAATGTTGTAAAAATGAGGATAAAGGGAACTTTCTTAGCACTAGCCTACCATAAATACCATTCAGTCATCAGCTGGCTCTTCTCTAGTGTCTGTTCTAATAGTACCTTTCCTGACTGCAACATTTTTGATAGAAACACACTCGGCTAGTATCTCCAAAGTAAGCAGATATCCATCCCAATTAGCAAATTCATTTGCAGAGAGGTAGGTGGCAAAACAAGTATTTAGATCTCTTTGCCCCCTGGGTTCATGCTTAGTGCTTGAACTAAAAAGGGAGCAGTTTTCTCAAGCCAGAAAACATGCTTTCGGATTCTTTGAACGCTTTTTTTTTACACTCTTTTAGTGTGATGTTTATCTCTAAAGAACCACACGATCTTAATTCAGCGGGACAGTTGCAGTAGCCTTAAAAGTACACTGTAATCTCTAGTCGATCAATGCTGTTTCCAAGGTGCAATTGCTGATTAAGGGAAAAAAAAGAAAGAAATGTCAAGAACAGTGTGATGACTTTAGCTAGGATGCGGGCATTGCCATATTTACATGAGGCGATCATGTTTTGTATTCAGTAAGAACTGCAATATTTTTCCATACTTGCTATAACAGATATTCAAAAAAAGTAGATTTTTAAAGAGTAATGTCTGTATTTTTTACTTATTCACCCTCATTTCTAAGAGGCAAAAATAAACTTTAAAGTGGGTTTTTTTCTTCTCTTCATCTTAAGAAGCTGAGGTTCTGGTTCCTTGTATGTCTTGCAGGTCATGAGCTAAAAATATCTGAGCTATACTAAATCCTTGTTTGTGTGTCCCCATGTTGTCAGAAGAACTCCCTGCAGCATTCTCAGATGCCTGAAAGAAGGAGGAGGCATGGAGAACAGTAAGGTGATATTTATGTGAGGCATATCCTTATGGAACAGAGAATGAGCTTCCTTTCAAAAAAAATCTTCTCTTTGTCCATATAATTAGTCCAAGCCTGAAACAGCAGAGAAAAAATACACACTTATTTTTGTATCTGGCTGACCACTTCACCCGTGCAATGATTTAGAGACATGAGGCACTCACTTTGCCTTTTCTGGTTACCTGGAAATTAACTCATTATAGATTAAGGAGGGGAACTAGTTCTACGGTTGCACACAGAGGCTTACAGCAGTGGTCTTTCTGTTTGGACATGTAGGGATATGGATACATAAATACCTTTCTTAATCATTTGAATAGTTTGTTCTCCTCAGACGACATTTCCCACTGTTTAAAAAAGCTGTGGTTTCCCTCTGGGAGACACTTTGAATTAATCTACAAATGACTGTCTTTTATTTTGGTCTACCCACAGTATGCTGTTGGTCTCAAACAGGAAATAGCTACTGTGAACACATGTGTTGACTTACCTTCATATCAGATTTTTGTCTGTTATGTTGTTTTTCTTTTAAAAAAATGAAGAAAGCTGCTCTTTGGTGGCCAACTTCTCTATTCAGGTGGGCAACGATGTCTTACTTTAATGTTTTCTGTATGATCCTGTAGTATAAAATCTAGGAGTTACCAGTCCAGTGTAGATCAAACAAACAAACAAACAAAAATTTAAGCAACCAGAACCAAAACCAAAACATGCCCTGATACCAAAAAAATAAACCTAAAATATTCAGAAAAAATATTAAGGACTTCTGAAGTAGTGAAAATGGCTGATACGTAAAAAGACTGTAAATGAAATCACCAAGAAGCCTTCTTCTTTCATTTTCCTTATTAAAAAATATATTTTATCAATATTTTCTTGCACTTTCTTCTTTAAAGTCTTCAGACCCACAGTAAAAGAGTAGGATTTGATAGTACTGTGGAACAGCATTTACATCTCCACATTGAAGATATACCCATAGTCAAAATACGAATACAATGTTCTAAATGGCAATTCCAGTAAGACAAGTCTGACATGACAGTCACTGCATGAGAAATTCTTATACTCCCTTTTGGTTTGGTTGCTGTATAACTATTATACAGTCCAGCAGAGTGCAATCGTTTCCAATATAGTGCTTTATATACGTTACGCAGGCATGAATTTTTGCTAATGCAACATGTTTTTCTTCTGCATCAGTGCTCGTCTGATTATTTTGAGGATTAGTGTTAGTGTGCCCTATAAGCTTTTATAATATATGTTTTGTGCAGCTGGCATTGTATAAATGTAAATTGGCAAAATGGAAGTCTTTGCAGCAGAGTTTAAGAGCTGAAGTGATCTAATAAACTGGTATAACTGGCAGAGGGGAGGTGTTTCTTCTAACAAAGGGAAAACTAAGTGTTTCTCTGCAGCTGCCAGGAACAGGTTCTGCTACTTTTGTCCTTGAATCACTATTGGGCTTAAAGACACTAATTTTTCATATCCATTGATTCTAATTTTATGCTGTCTTTCCTTATTTTTAAATCCTACTAAACTGCACTCAAAGATGGCTAAATGCATTCAGCTCTTTCATAATATCAGCTTACTTACTTGGCCACAGGCATGCTATCTCACTGTTAGCAGGAGAAATTTTCTGCGTAATTGAAACTGAGAAGGAAGCTGTCCTGCCAGATGTTCTCGAAAAGTTACTCCTCCTTAAAAGGGAGATTAATCTCATCTGATATTTGCTGTGTATAAGGTAGGTGTCTAAGTTAGCTGTTTATGTGCTATTTATAAACAAAGAGGAGAGATAAGAGTCTCTTAGATGTATCTTGAGTTGGGCTTTACGAGCTTCCAGAAGTGCTTGTTGCTCTCCATTGTCTCCAAAGAGTCATTGATATCTAGTTTACCCTGGACAGACTTTTTAAGCAGTTACAGTTAGGTGAGATGAAGTCCATCATGACATATTACAGTGTTGTGCAATGAATACGATCCATTGAGACATGAATTCACTTTGCTATTGTGCTCAGCTTCGTCAAAGAAAAAGCAGTCTAGAAGCAGAGGCCATTCCGACAAGCTGCTAGAGCACCAAGACCAAGGGAGTATTTTCAACACTTCTCAGAAGCACGAGGGCCCATACCTAATCTATGAAAATTATATATTCATCTTCTTATTCACATTCTTCTGACAAAAACTTCTGGAAATCTCATAAGGTAGTTACAATCAGTTGAATTAGAAAGGATGACTTACCTTTGCATTATTGTTGCAGTCATATTTAGAATTGATAGTCTTAGTTTTCATACCAAATTTTTGCCTTTCTTGCTTCTTTTATGTTCATCTTTCCCAAACTAGTCTCATACAATATGCTTTACCGTACTGTCACGTGCAAAATAAAGCTGAAAAACTTTTTCTGGGAATATCCATGTGAGAAACTGCCTTCCACCTCATATCTACTTTACTTTAATGACTCGGGTATCTCTGATTTATTTGGTAACATGGACACATTAAAAATAAGGCATACAGATTTATTTCAAGTTTCTACTTGGAGCCAGGAGCAGTGACTAAGCTCATTTACATGGCAGAGTCCCTTACACCTTCAGCATGGTTTATTTGCAGGACTGGGTTCATTTTTTGAATTTGCATCTCTAACTTAGTAGAGGTATTCAGAATTTCATTATCTGTGTGCTTTAAAAACCATGCTAAAATCCTTTATTCTTAAAAGGAGTTCAAAGCAATGAAACTTTAAACACAAATCCCTTGAGCTATTATGTGTCATGTACTGCACAAAATTTAAATTAAGTAACAGCAACAGTAAACAGAAGTTAGGCATGGAACAAAGAAATTTTCTATGCTAATTATAATTTGTTTTCTTGTGTTTAAATCTGCAAAGTATTTTTGGAAAATGAGTTCACCTCCTTCTTAGTCCAATATTGACTTAATAACTATAACTTGACTGTCTATGTAAAATACAGCTTTATGTTCTCGAGTTTCAACATCTTTCTGTTTGGCCCAAGTAACTCTGCTTTATTTCTAAGTGTCTGTATAACAGTGTACTGGATGAATACTTTACTGGCATGACACATAAATCAGAGGAGACTTTGGATTTCTGCATTTTGTATCTCTGTTGTTTCTTGTCTGTCTAGCAGTTCTAAATGTTCACAAAAGATTTAGATGGAAATATTTAACAAGAAGAAAATTTTCTCCTTCACTTGGCCTTCCCAGAAAGTTGCTTTAATTTTGTGCATATATGCACATGTATATTTGTTTTGTATATGCATTATATACTATACTTACTCTTTCTTATAGTATAAATTATGTAGATACGTATAAACTATTTATGATATGTATAAATATGTGTGACTGTTGGTTGCTCCTTTAATCAAATCCAGGTAAATCCTAGTCTGGTGAATGCCATGCACCTCTATCTGGTTAAGTTTAAAGTAATTTTCTAAGCTTTCTATGACTGTGTTTAAAAAATGCTTGATAAGATCAACTTGCTTAGGTTAGAATTTTAAATGTTATAAGTCTACCTGTGAATCATCATCTACCCTCTTTATAGTCAATGGAAGAACAATAGATTAGAATGACTGAGTTGTGGATTTGCATAGTTTTATTAAATTTAAAAGGATCTGGTGTGATTAAATGAATTATTTCCTATGTAACTGGGTCACAGAACTAAGGCTCGGTATTTTTGACCCTGTAGAACTCAGTTTGTGCCTCTTTACAAGATAATTCTGCCTTCTGCCTCAGATGTGATGGTCTTTGCAGGCAGGTTTACAAGACAAGATTGACTGAAAGATGAATTGGCACACCACCTCTCTACCTTCTTTTTCTAAACCTGTTTATCCAAAATATGTATGGCCCTATTCATAGCTCAAATTTTTATTCAGACCATTAAGATGTCTGCAGAAGGACCATTTCTTCAATGAAAATGCAAAGTTCAAAAGCAGAGCTATTGAACTGAGTTTCTGATCACAGAACTTTTACTGCTGGTAATTATCTTTACATTTTTAAATACATTTTTACTCTACTTAATATGCTTTTGCAATATTTGTGAATAAAGTTATTCAGTAGAACATAAGAGTTTACCTTTATTCCATTTTAGCTATAGAAAATACTGGAATTTTTGAGTCATAACTGTAACTACTATCAATTGACACAACTGTCAGATATAGAAAGCTATTTTAATGACTTGTTCTTTAACTCTTTTTTTATTATTATTATTTCTGAGACACCCTTAGATGAAATTAGAATTTTCTTTCAGAATTCTCTCATTCTCTGGAACTAGTTAATGCAAATTCTATTTTCTGTGATTACGTAATTCCTTATCTCTGTGTATTGTAATTCCTGCACTTCAAAGTCTAGCCATTTTATTTTTCATAATGAAATGAAACTGGTTGAATAGTTCTGCTTCTGCTTTCCACTTTTTCAGTTTGCACTACCTAAGCTTAGGTGGTTCCTCCAAACCACTCATAGCCTTGTTCTTCTTAGCTATACTTAAAATTCATGGCACTTTCAGCCATGAAGTAGGAAAGACATGACATTTGGTATCAGCTTGATTTGAGCACTCATTCATAAAAGCTTTTGGCTTTGATTGGAATGACAACTGCATCAATTCCTACCCTTCACAGAGCTTGCCATACACTGAGAATGAAGAATTTCAGTGAGCTCCTATACACCTATGTGAAATTATAAAGGAGAGATAGAGGACAGCCTGACATCCAGTGTGGTACAGGAGCTTGTACAACATTTTGTTGAATTAACTTTACATAGGAGCTAATAGTAAACTAATAGGCATTTAACCTGCTAACTCATTAGCAGATAGATGGAAATATTTAAATGTTAAGCAGACTTGAAATCCCAGCATTGACTACTGATACTGTAATATGAATTTAAGTCCATTCTTTGACTTGTTCTTAGCAGATGAACTGCTGGAACAATATGAAAGCCTCTAC
>Ga0181612_123659_pt1 | contig 23298 bp, 19 predicted proteins | sample HoacroProtozoa21_FD_119630 | JGI IMG/M metagenome (GOLD analysis project Ga0181612, IMG submission 119630) | Hoatzin crop microbial communities from Cojedes, Venezuel. Combined Assembly of Gp0051906, Gp0051904, Gp0051908
AAAAAAGTGGTGATACCAGGTTTTTACGGAACTTTTCCCGATGGGAATGTCCATGTGATGACAAGAGGCGGCAGCGATGTGACAGGTGCTCTTGCGGCGGCGGCGCTGGATGCCGAAGTATATGAAAACTGGACGGATGTCTCTGGAATCTTAATTGCAGACCCGAGAATAGTCGACAATCCGGATACAATAAGCTATATTACTTATTCGGAGCTGCGAGAACTTTCATACATGGGTGCAGACGTGTTGCATGAGGCGTCGGTATTTCCGGTAAGAGAAAAGGATATCCCTCTGAATATTCGAAATACAAACGAACCGGAAAATCCCGGAACCATTATCAAGGAAACGCTGTCGGAGGAAACAGGGATAGAAAACGATCGTCTGATCACTGGCATTGCAGGAAAAAAGAATTTCAGCATCGTTACGGTTTCTAAGAACGGAATGTCTTCAACTCTGGGATCGTTGAGAAAAATACTGGAAATCTTTGAAAAATACGGAGTTTGTGTAGAATATACCCCATCCGGAATCGATTCGGTTTCCCTGGTCGTGTCTACTGCCAAAGCGTCAAAGTTTATTTATACGATTCTCGGCGAAATTCAGGAGACCATCAAACCGGACAATATCGATCTCATCGACGGAATTTCCCTGGTTGCTGCGGTGGGAAGAAACATGGCTCATCAACCGGGTTCGTCGGGTGCCTTGTTTGCCGCACTGGGACAGAACGGAATCAACGTAAGAATGATTTCTCAGGGACCCGAGGAACTGAATATCATCCTCGGAGTAACGAACAAAGACTTTGAAAATACGATCAAAGTGATCTATAACAGTTTTGTAAAACAAAAAGTTTGATACATAAGGAGAACAACATGAAAGAATTAAAAGTAGGTATTCTTGGTGCAACTGGTGCAGTAGGCCAGGAGATGATGAAGATTTTAGCGGAAAGAGACTTTCCCCTTACAGAGCTCCATCTGCTCGCAAGCAAGAATTCAGCAGGAAAAAAAGCAAGTTTCAAAGGTCAGGAGATTGTGATCGAGGAAGCCTGCGCAGAGGCATTCAAGGGACTGGATATCGTTCTTGGTGCTGCAGAAAATGATATAGCCGAGAGATTTGTTGATGATATTAAAGCAGCCGGATGTGTGTTCATTGATAACTCCAGCGCCTTTAGACTTTCTCCGGATGTTCCTCTGGTGGTTCCAGAGATCAATCCGGAAGATGTAAAAAACCATCATGGGGTCATTGCCAATCCGAACTGCACAACGATCATTTCCTGTACAGCAGTCAACGCACTCAACAGTATCAGCCCCATTAAGTCAATGATAGTATCGACCTATCAGGCGGTATCCGGCGCAGGCGCAGGAGGACCGAAGGAGCTTATGGCGGAAGTAGAAGCAGGGCTGAAAGGTGAAACGCTGGAGCCTAAAGTTTTCCAGCATCAGATTGCCTATAATGTGATTCCTCAAATCGGTGGAGACCAGTATATCGGATACACATCGGAAGAGATGAAACTGCAGAATGAAGGAAGAAAGATAATGCACCTTCCGGAGCTCAATGTAAGCTGCACCTGTGTGAGAGTACCGGTAATCAGAAGCCACAGTGTTTCTATTCTGCTTCGAACAGAAGAGAAAATTTCCGTGGAACAGGCACGGGAAACTATTTCAAAGGCACCGGGTGTACGTCTGGTGGATGATTTGGACAACCAGCAGTATCCGATGCCGCTTGACACTACCAACCAGGATCTTGTTTTCGTCGGAAGAATCCGTGAAGATCTGACGGACGAAAAAGGACTTAATGTCTGGTGCTGCGGCGATCAGGTAAGAAAAGGCGCAGCAACCAACGCCATTCAGATTGCCGAACTGGTGATCAAGGATCTGTAATCATAAACAAGGAAAAAGGGGCTCTTCAGAGCCCCTTTTATTATTTCGAGTAATCTTCCAGTCGTGACAGATTTCCAGAGACAGGAGTATAGTTTTCAATATATTCCAGGATTTTTTCCGGGTCGCTGTGAACGAAGAACAGCTCCAGACAGTTCTTTGACATGAAGTGCTGCTCTGCAGTGTGCTCAAGCAGACGAAGCATGGGATCGTAATAGTGATTTGTATTTAGTATTGCAATCGCACGTGACGTTTGACCAAGCTGCTTCAGAGTCAGTATTTCAAAGAATTCCTCAAAAGTGCCGATGCCGCCGGGAAGCACAACTGCGGCGTCTGAAAGGTCTTCCATCTTTTGTTTTCTTTCTCGCATGGTTTCCGTAAAAATAACTTTCGTACAATGCTCAAAAAGAATACCAGGCTCATCAAAAAACTTCGGCAGAATCCCCACAATAGAACCATTTGAAGTAAATACTCCGGCGGCAACAGAACCCATCAGGCCTGATTGACCGCCGCCGAAAACAAGAGAATGGTTCCGAGCCCCTATCAGTTCTCCCAGCTTTTGAGCTTCAGAGTAATAGATGTTGTCCAAAGAGGCGCTGGAGGCGCCGTATACACAGATGTTCAATTCCTGTGCCTCCCGTCATAGCTTACTAGATAAATATGCTAGAATTGTAGAAAAATGATAATGAAAAGTCAATATTTCTTGTTTTTCGAAAGTGAGAGTTTATAATATAGACCATAAATTTACAATATACTCTATAAAGGTGGAATTGAAATGAAGGCAATCGTTTCAACATTTGCAAAAGACCGCAAGGGAATCATAGCGTACGTATCACAGGTTCTTTCTGAACAGGGGATTAATGTGTTGGATATCAGCCAGACTCTTATGCAGGAATACTTTGCAATGATTATGCTGGTAGATCTTTCCGAATGCACATGCTCTTTCGGAGAACTTGCCCAGCTGCTGGAAGAAAAAGGCAAGGAAAGAAACCTGTCCATAGCGATACAGCGAGAAGATATTTTTAATTCAATGCACAAAATATAAGGTGAAAATATGAGCTATTTAATGAACAGTGAGGAGATACTGCAGACAATTCAGATGATTGAGCAGCAGCACCTGGATGTCAGAACGATAACTATGGGTATCAGTCTGCAGGACTGCGGAGATGAAGATATTCAGGCCTGTGCGGAAAAAATCTATGAAAAAATATGCAAGTCGGCAAAAGATCTGGTTAAAACGGGAGAGGAAATAGAACAGGAATATGGCATCCCGATTGTTAATAAAAGAATTTCTGTAACGCCGATCTCCATAGTTGCGGCAAGCTGCAAAAGCGATGACTATACGATACTGGCAAAGAGCATGGACAGAGCGGCCGCCGAGATAGGGGTTAATTTTATAGGCGGATTTTCTGCATTGGTCCAGAAGGGTGCCACAGAAAGCGATCGGGCTTTAATTAGCGCGATTCCTCAGGCTCTGGCGGAAACCGAAAGGGTTTGTGCCAGTGTAAATGTGGGATCCACCAAAGCAGGGATCAACATGGATGCCGTAAAAGAGCTTGGGCACACCGTAAAGGAACTGGCCGAGAAAACCAAAGAAAATGACAGCATAGGATGTTCAAAGCTGGTCATCTTCTGCAATGCCGTAGAAGACAATCCGTTTATGGCGGGAGCGTTTCACGGTGTTGGGGAACCGGAACGGGTGATAAATGTGGGGGTCTCCGGACCCGGAGTTGTTTACTCTGCACTGAAAGACTGTCAGGGAAAATCCTTTGATGAAGTAGCAGAGACCATCAAAAGAACGGCGTTTAAAGTTACCAGAATGGGACAACTTGTTGCTAGAGAGGCCTCAAGAAGACTCGACGTGCCATTCGGAATCGTGGATTTGTCTCTTGCCCCGACGCCGGCACAGGGAGATTCGGTGGCGAGAATACTGGAGGAGATCGGCGTTGATGTGTGTGGAGCACCCGGGACGACAGCGGCTCTTGCCATGCTTAATGATGCGGTAAAAAAAGGAGGCGTGATGGCATCGAGCCAGGTCGGTGGTCTGTCTGGAGCCTTCATTCCTGTCTCTGAGGATGAGGGTATGATTGCGGCCGCCAAGGAAGGAACCTTGTGCATTGAAAAACTTGAAGCGATGACCTGTGTCTGTTCGGTGGGCCTAGATATGATAGCCATTCCGGGAGATACGACGGCAGAAACGATTTCAGCAATTATTGCAGATGAGGCTGCGATTGGAATGATAAATAATAAAACCACAGCGGTAAGGCTGATACCGGCAGTCGGTAAAACAGTAGGAGATTCCGTAATGATCGGAGGACTTTTCGGAGAGGCGCCTGTTATGCCTGTAAAAACAGCGGGATGTCAGCGGTTTGTTGATCGAGGGGGACGGATCCCAGCTCCTATTAATAGTTTGAGAAACTGACAAAAAGTATAAAGAAGGCTCGCGACTTATCAACAGCCGCGAGCCTTCTTTATACTTTGCCTATGATTTTAATCGAGTTGTTTTTCGGCCAAAGGGATTTTGACATAAAAGGTGCTCCCTTTGCCTTCTGTGCTAGTAACGGAAAGATCTGCATTATGAAGAGCGGCAATCTGTCTGACTAAGGACAGACCCAGCCCAAGGCTTGATCCATCTCCGCTGGAAGAGTCTACCCGATAGAAGCGATTCCAAATCAACTCCAGCTGTTCTTTCGGAATGCCGATGCCGTTATCTTCGACGGAGAGAACGGCAAATTGTCCTTCAGGATGCAGAGCCACCTTTATAAAACCGTCGTTTTTATTGTATTTATAAGCGTTGTCGATCAAATTCTGCAACAGTCTGGACATCAGCGAAACATCAATGTTTGCATAAAGCTCGGGTTCGATGTCTGTAATCAGAGAAACGTTTTGGGACCCGACCAAAGAGGTCTCTTCACAGATAATTTCAACCATTTCAGACAGGTCACAAACTTCAAACTGTGCTTTGTTGGTCCCCAAATCAATTCGGGTGATCGCAAGGAGGCTTTCTATGAGCTGTGACATTTTGTGAGCCTGGCGGCTGATTACATCCACAGCGGCCCTGTAATCTTCCGGGGTGCTTGCGTGGTTTTGAAGATAATCACATTCTGCAATGATCACCGTAGTAGGAGTTCTCAGTTCGTGGGAAGCGCTGGAAGTGAACTGTTGCTGCGAAGCAAAAGATTTTTCCAGGCGCTCAAACATACTGTCGAAGGAATCTGACAGCTGCTGGAGTTCATCATGACTGGCCGGATTGCCCAGTGCAATCCTCAGACTGAGGTCGTCGCCCCCGCTGATTGCGTTGGCGGCCTCTGTGATGCTTCGAACCGGAGCTAATGCCTTATAGGAAACGAGGTAGCCGCCGAGCGTTCCCAGAACAATAATAAGCGGCAGAACAAACAATGATAATTTTACGATTTCATTTAAAAGAGTGTTTCCGCTGTCTGCTGAGGTTACTCCCCTAATCCAATAAACGGCACCGGAGGCATCCGAAACAGAGGCATCATAAAGATAGAACAAATTTCCCTCATAGGTTATATTTCGAACCAGGTTGGGGGAAAACGGTTCGGATAACGGAAAGGGAATGGCGCCGGATATGATCGTGCCGGATGAATCGTACACGGAAACATAAATGCCGTTTTTATAAAAATGAACAGACGAAAGCTGATCCGTGATGTTGCCGGACGAAAGAGATGTCATGTTTTTCTGTACTTCGGACACAAGAAGCGCTTCGGCGTCGTCAATTACCGTACCTCCATCGACGATAAGCATAAAGCTTAAAATCAGAATGACAAGAATGGAGATAACGACAGCAAACAGCAATGTCAGACGAAATTTTATAGAAGTCCTTGCCGGCTGAAAAGAACGGTCCTTACTGTGCTTGGTCATCTTCGGATTCCTCTTTGAGCACCCAGCCAGCGCCCCACACCGTGTGGATCAGCTTGTCCGGATGTCCGCTGTCAATTTTTTTCCGGAGATAGCTGATATAAACGTCAACAACATTGGTACCGCCGGCATAATCATAATTCCAAATGTTGTTTTCAATGCTTTCCCGGGACAGCACAACTCCTTTGTTCCGAATCATGTATTCCAGCAGAGCATATTCCTTGGTGGAAAGCCGAAGGTCTTTTCCGCTGCGCTGAGCGGTCCTTGCTTCCGTGTTTACGACCAGATCCCCTACCGTATAGATATTGGTCTTGTTGCCGGTATATTTTCTTGTTAACACTCTTATTCGTGCCAAAAGCTCTTCATAGCTGAAAGGTTTGACAAGATAATCATCTGCACCGGAATCAAGTCCGGTAACGCGATCCTGGATTGAATCACGGGCAGACAGAAAAAGAACGGGAGTCATATTTCCCTCTTCCCGCATGGTCCTTACTACAGAGAGTCCGTCGCGCCGAGGCATCGTTATATCAAGCACAATGGCATCATACTTTGCCCCGTGAATATATTCCAGAGCTTCTTCGCCGTCATAGCAGCTGTCAACACTGGCACCTTCCGCAATCAGCGTTTTCGATATTATATGGTTTAAATCTTTTTCATCTTCAGCAACAAGAAGACGCATATCAGATCACTTCCTTCAACAAGTTCAAGAGTCCGTCAGGCCCCTGAAATTATTCCGCTTGCGGTAAGATATTCCATGGAACTTCCTCCGTAAGATCCGCCAAAATGCCACGATGCAGAGACCGATAAGGGGCAAGTTAAAAGTGCGGTGGGAATTGTTGCATCCATCGAGCAGAGGGGTGTCAGCACAGAAGATGAACTTGAAACATTAATGGGTGGAGTATCTGCGGAAAAGGAAGCTCCGCCTATTTGTAAAGTCAGACCGCGGTTTCTTGATGCGGTATTCAGAGAATAACTGTCGATATAAAAATCAAAGCGAATAGTCGTGTTTGCCGCGTTTGAGGATGTGACGGTCCAGTTAACCGTCAGATTAAGATGCGTGCCGGTGTCAGAGGAAAATGTTCCCGAAGCACTTTGTATAGGTGTTGCAGAAACGGAGGATTCCGATTCTGTCGAAACGGAAGGTACTGGATCGGAAGACGGTGTCGGGGTAACCACAACGATTTCAGCACTGGGGAAAGGAGACTCCTCCGCAAGTTCTGCTTTTGCAGCGGCTTTGCCGCGTGACAGATTAATACCTGTCAACAGCGCGACAAGTACGGCGAGACAGAGCAGAGCGGCCAGTATGATGGTTAAGATTTTTTTTTCGGAATTATCCATATAAAGACCTTTCTCCGACGTGCGGCATGTTAGTGCACAAGGGAAAGCATTCCCAGATAATTGATAAACATATGAAGCGCGATGGGCGTCCAAATACAGGAGGTACGGTCATATACCCAGCACAGGACGAGCCCTCCCGGGATGTAGTCAATGATTAAGAGCAGATAAGACAGGTCTTTCAAAACCGCAACCAGCTGCCAAATGTGATACAGTCCAAAAAGCAGAACGGTCAGAATATAAGCGCACCAGCGGTTTCTTGAACGAACAGAGCCGAAAAGCATACCCCGGAAAAGAGGCTCTTCCACCAGCGGAGCAAGAAACACCGCAAGGGCAAAAGTTTTTCCGTAATCCTGCATGGCCATACCCGAGATCGAGGTATCATTGAGATTTTCCTGCTGAATCCCGATCAGCTGCTCCGATACAGCAATGACATTGATCAGCAAAAGGTAAAGAAGAAACCCCAGTGCCGCCATCGCCAGACAAAAAGCGAACCGGTCGCAGAGAGCATAAAAACTGCGGCGCAGATAGCTGTTTGCAAAAATAAGAATAAGAACTACGCCAATTGCATAATAAACAAGCGTAAAAGCGGAAGAATCGTATACCAGTCTCCATCGAGCCTGAATTTGGGTCAGCATCAGTGGAAGGATCGCTACATGCATGGGAAAATAAATCAAAAGGAAAACAGTTTCCCGTTTTGTGAGCAGATTACTGAAAGAAGAAACAGGGCGATCCGTCATTGTTCCACTTTTTTCTGAAGCTTATAGAGCAGATTCATTGCTTCAATAGGCGTGATCGTATTTAAATCCAAGGCGCGAAGCTCTTCCTTGACTTCGTCGCTTCCCATATCGGAAATACTGATCTGGTCTTCTTCCGTTTCGGGAGAAAAAGGAGCAGCAGTCCGAGGCTTTTCGCATTCGAATTCCTTCAGGTAAGAATTTGCCCGGTTGATTACCTGCTCCGGCACTCCCGCCAGTTTGGCAACCTCGATACCGTAGCTTTCATCCGCAGCGCCGCGAATGACTTTTCGCAGAAAAACAAGAGTACCGCGTTGCTTTTTTGCGGTAATATTGTAATTTTTCACACCGCGCACGGAGCTCTCCAGAGACGCAAGTTCATGATAATGTGTTGCAAACAGCGTTTTTGCGCCGAGTTTTTTCTTGTCGGCACAATATTCCAGTACAGCTCTGGCAATGGCCATGCCATCGAAGGTGGAAGTTCCTCGCCCGACTTCATCAAAGATCAGCAGAGAACTTGAGGTTGCGTTTTTTAATATATAGGCAACTTCATTCATTTCCACCATAAAGGTTGATTGACCGGATGCCAGGTCATCGGAGGCTCCGATTCGTGTGAATATCCTATCAACAACGCCGATCGTGGCGGATCTTGCCGGAACGAAAGAGCCTATCTGTGCCATAAGCACAATGAGAGCCGTCTGTCGCATGTAGGTGGATTTTCCCGCCATGTTTGGGCCGGTGATTATGGCAATCTGGTCGTCTTCCGTATTGAGAAACACATCGTTCGGAACAAACAGAGTGTCCTTCATAGTGCATTCCACTACCGGATGGCGGCCCTCGGTGATTCGAAGATCTTTGGAAAGATCGATCTCCGGCATGGTATAGGAATTCCGAACAGCAACATCCGCCAAAGCACAGAAGACATCCAGCTTTGCGACCTTGCCGGCGGAATCCTTTATTCGGTTTACTTCTTTTGCGACCGCATTTCGAATCTGTTCGAAATATTGAAATTCCAGACTGGCGATCTGATCTTTAGCCGTAAGAAGAGAGCTTTCCAGATCCTTAAGTTCCTGAGTGAAATATCTTTCATTGGAAACAAGAGTCTGTTTGCGGATGTACCCTTCTGGAATTTCTGTCAGCCCGGCTGAATTCGGAATATCGATGTAATAACCGAAAACTTTGTTGTATCCAACTTTCAGTTTTTTGCAGCCGGTTTTTTCTCTTTCGCGCTCTTCCAGTTCGGAGACCATTTTGGCTCCGTTGTCCCGAAGCTGCCGAAGCCTGTCGATCTCTTCGGAGTAGCCGGTCCGGAGAATTCCGCCTTCTCTGACAGAGAACGGAGGATTATCACAAATGGCCTCATCGATCAGCGCCTGAATATCCGAAAGAAGATCCATGGAGAAAATATCCTGAAGCTCCTGCGACTGCACCCCCTGAAGAAGTGCCTTCAGGCCGGGGAGTTCGGCGATACAGCAGGAGAGGGAAACCAGATCCTTGCCGTTTGCCGTTCCGTAAACGATACGAGCGATCAGCCTTTCCATATCGGATATGTTGCGCAAAACAGAAATCAGTTCCGCACGCATCACATTATTGCCGTATAGTTCATTTACAGCGGAAAGTCTTCGCTTAATTGATACTGGAGAAAGAAGCGGCCGTTCCAGCCAGGAGCGGAGCATTCTGCCGCCCATCGGAGTTTTTGTCCGGTCAAGAACCCAAAGGAGACTTCCCTTTTTCTCTCCTGTCCGCAAAGATTCCGTCAGTTCAAGATTCCTGCGCGTGGTCCAGTCCATCTCCATATAGAGGTTGTCATTATACAGGTTAAGCTTGTCGATATGATGAAGATCGAATTTCTGTGTTTCCTGAATATATGCCAGCAAAAAGCCGCCGGCGATCACAGCCGCAGCAGAATCTCCGGAAGGAGAAACCGCATCTTTTCCGAACTGTTCTTCCATACGATGCACCGCATCCTCCGAACTTAAAGACTCGGGGACCCGTTCCGTCATCGCGTAGAGTTTGGTGGAGATAAAAGAAAGAATATCCTCATTCTGGCAGGCGCTGTCTGACAGAATGACTTCAGCAGGAGAAAACCGGGCAAGCTCGTTGATCAAGTGCTCTGAAAGCTCCTTTTGTTCTCCGGAAAATGAAGAAGCACAGAATTCGCCGGTAGAAACATCACAAAAAGCGATTCCTCCGCGGTCGGCATCGAGAAAAATCGAAGACACATAATTGGACTTAGACTCCTGAAGCATGGAGGATTCCGTAACGGTGCCGGGAGTAATAATTCGGATTACATCCCTGTCTACAAGGCCTTTTACCAACGCGGGATCTTCCAACTGTTCACAGATTGCTACTTTATAGCCTTTTGAAATCAATTTGGCAATATAGGAATCTGCGGAATGAAAAGGAACTCCACACATGGGGGTCTGTTCTTCCTTTGGCTTCCCGCGGTCACGGGTAGTGAGCGCAAGGTCAAGTTCCTTGGAAGCGATTTTGGCGTCCTCGTCGAACAGTTCGTAAAAGTCTCCAAGGCGGAAAAACAGCAGACAGTCCTGATGCTGTGCTTTTATTTTGTTGTACTGTTTTTTCATAGGAGTAAGTTCAGCCATAATTTACCTCAATCTGTGAAATAATAAAAGGGCTCAGTTTTCAAGTTCTCCGTAAAGGGCCCATGTGTTGGAGGATACGATTTTTGCTTCAACAAACTGTCCAATCAATGAAGCATCACCGCGAAGATGGACCAAGCGGCCGCCTTTGGTCCGGGCTGACAGATTGTATTCGTCTCTTCCGGTTTCTCCGTCCACAAGGACACGGTATGTTTTCCCTTCATACTGCTTATGGATCTCGGCCGAAATACGGTTTGCGGATTCAAGCAAAGCATCGAAATGGACTTGTTTTTGTTCTCTGGTGAAAGGATCGCTCATTTCTGCAGCCGGAGTGCCTTTGCGGGGAGAATATATAAAGGTGAACATGGCATCATAACGTACCTGCTCCACCAAATCGAGCGTATCGGCAAACTCCTCGTCCGTCTCACCGGGGAAACCGACGATAATATCGGTTGTGATCACAAGATCCGGAAGATAGGATCTTGCTAAACGCACCTGATCCAAATACTTCTCTCTGGTATAATTTCGGTTCATTGCTTTCAGAATCCTGTTGTTGCCTGACTGAACCGGCAAATGGATATGGTGAGAGCATTTGGAACATTCCGCCAGAGTCCGGAACAGCTTTTCCGTGGCGTCTTTTGGGTGACTGGTCATAAATCGAATCACGAAATCGCCGGGAATATCATTGATCATTCTTATAAGATCCGAAAAATCCGTGGCACCGTCCAGATCCTTTCCGTAGGAATTGACGTTCTGTCCGAGAAGCGTAATGTCTTTATAACCGGCGGAAACCAGTTCTCTGGCTTCGGCAACGATGTCTTCGGGCTTTCTCGAACGCTCCCTTCCGCGAACATACGGAACAATGCAGTAGGTACAGAAATTGTTGCATCCGTACATGATAGAAAGCCAGGCTTTGACTTCGCTGTCCCGGCGGTGCGGGATGCCTTCCGCGATGGAGCCGGAAGAATCTTCGGTTGCAAAGACACGTTCGTGCTTTTCCATTACCTCCTGGAGAAGCTCCGGAAACCGCCACAGTTCATGAGGACCGAACACAAGATCGACCACGCGATAGGATTTCTTTATTTTTTCCGCTATATGTTTCTGCTGGACCATACACCCGCAGACCGCGACGATCTGATTGGGTTTTTTTGCCTTTGTATGTACCAGCGCACCTACGTTCCCAAGCACGCGCATTTCTGCGTGTTCGCGAACCGCACAGGTGTTTACAACGATAACATCCGCCAAATACTCATCGGTGGTAAAAGCATAGCCCATCATGCTCAGGTAGCCGCGGATCTTTTCGCTGTCGGCCTCGTTCTGTTGACATCCGTAAGTGTCGACCAGCGCCAGCGGCTGTTCGTGGCCGGCGGTGACCCTTTCGAAAATGTTCCTGCAGATGGTTTCTTGTCTTTCTATTTCAGTCTCAGATATTTTTGAGATGGTGTTTTTCATGGAGTTGCTTCCTTGTTTTGATAGTGTCGTTAAGAATCTTAACATTTTTGTATGGAACTTTCAATTAAAATAATATATACTAAAATACTATAAAAATAAAGGAATTCACATAATGACAGTTATAAATATTCTGGCACCGCATGTTGCGGATATGATCGCCGCGGGCGAAGTTGTAGAACGGCCGGCATCCGTTATCAAGGAACTGGTTGAAAACTCAATCGATGCAGATGCAAAGAGCATCACCATAGAAATCAAAAATGGCGGAGCGACCTATATTCGGGTCACCGATGACGGAAAAGGCATGTCCCCGGAGGACGCGGGCATCGCTTTTCTTCGACATGCAACAAGCAAACTCAAAGATGAGCGAGGGCTGGAAGCTATCGGAACAATGGGGTTCCGCGGAGAAGCACTTGCGGCAATAAGTGCGGTTTCCCGTATCGAACTGCAGACTCGGGAAGCAGACGCTTCTCTTGGCACCAGAATGATCCTGGAGGGCGGAGACATCCAGGAGATGGAAGAAGCCGGATGCCCTAAAGGAACAATGCTGGTCGTTCGGGATCTGTTTTATAATACTCCGGCACGTCTGAAATTTCTGAAGTCGGACCGTGCGGAGGCATCAGCCTGTACACAGACAGCGGTCCGGTGTGCGCTTTCAAGGCCGGACATCTCATACAGGTATATCCGTGACGGAAAAGAGGAATTCTTCACGGCCGGCGACGGAGATGTCCTGTCGGCATTGTATGCTGTCTTCGGTCGGGATTTTGCCGCGAAAATGCTCCCGTGCAACGGAGAAAGCAACGGGATCACCGTCAAGGGATATGTATCCTCTCCCGCGGCATGCCGAGGAAACAGAGCCTACCAGTATTTTTTCTGCAATAACAGATTTATAAAATCACCGCTGCTGCAGGCCGCAGTGGAACAGGCCTATGAAAATGCCATGCTGGTCGGACATTATCCGGCCTGCGCAATCTATGTGGATATAGGGCTGGGCTCGGTTGATGTCAATGTTCATCCGACAAAGACCGAAGTCAAATTCATGGAAGAAAAAAAGGTGTTTGATGCCGTTTACTATGCGGCGCTTTCCGCGGTAAAGAGCGAAACTATACTGGAAGACTCTTTCCGTAAAACAACCGGCGTAGCGCCAAGCGAGCCGGCGGCACAGCAGAAAGAACCTTCAAAAGGAAGCTATGAAGACCGCCCGCACAATGCCTGGAGCAATGCAGCAGCACCGACAGGCCCGGCAACGTACGGGTCGGGGCGCTATTCGGGATCGAACGCATCTCAGGGACAAAGACCAGCCTCGTTTTCAGGGGTGGCCGCTTCTCCGAGAAGTTCGGAAAACGAAGGACAGACCGGTCTGAAAGATTATTTCAGCAGAGGGACAAGCCAGAGCTTTGCCGTCAATGAAAAGAGGACAGAAACAAGCGGAGAACTGAAGACGCCGTCGTTTCGCCTGATAGGTGAAGCGATGGACACATATATCCTTGTGCAGAAAGAGGAAAGTCTTGTCGTCATCGATAAACATGCCTGTCACGAGAGGATCATATTCGACAAGCTGATCAAGCAGGAAAGAAACGTCATGGCGCAGATGCTGATGGTTCCTGTCACGGTGCGTGTCGATGAAAAATATGCTGGCGCACTGGAAGAAAACAGAGAGCTCCTGACCGGGTTGGGCTTTGATGTGGAACCCTACGGAGAATCTCATTATATTATCCGTGCGGTTCCGGCGGATATGTATGAAAGTGATGTGGAATCCGTATTCGACGAGATCTGCGAGCAGATAACCAGCAACAGAGAAATCGATGCGGAAACAAGAAAAACGGAGATATTAAAGACTGTAGCATGTAAAGCGGCGATTAAAGCCGGCTGGAAAACAGACGTCAAAGAGCTTTTTGTTCTGGCAGAGGCTGTGGTATCAGGGAAAATAAAATACTGTCCGCACGGAAGACCCGTTGCAGTCGTTTACACAAGAGAACAGCTGGACAAGGAGTTTAAAAGAATTGTTTGAAGACGGGAAAAAAACAGACACGGATAGAAAAAAGGTTTTTGTAATTACGGGCCCGACGGCAACGGGAAAGTCTGCGCTCGGTGTATTGCTTGCGGAAATACTGAACGGAGAGATCGTATCGGCAGACTCCATGCAGGTATACAGAGGTATGGACATAGGCACCGCCAAGGTAACGAAGGAAGAAATGAACGGGATACCGCATCATATGATCGATGTTGCCGATCCCGACGAACCCTATTCCGTCGCCAGATATGTAGAAGAAGCAACCGTCGTCTGTGAAGACCTGATCCGGCAAAATAAGCTTCCCGTTATCGTGGGCGGGACGGGACTTTATATAGATTCTCTGATTGCCGGCCGAACCTTCGAGTCCAGGTCTGATGAAGAAAACCGTCTTCGTGAAGAGCTGAATCTGCGATACGAACAGCAAGGAGGACAGAACCTGCTGGAGGAACTCCGGACCATAGACCCAACGAGGGCGGAAAAACTTTTTCCGAATGACAAGAAACGAATCGTACGGGCGCTGGAAATTTATTATCTGACCGGGAAAACGATAACGGAGCACGATCTGGAAACACAAAAAATCCCGCCTAAATACGATGCTGTTACAGTCGCCCTTGATTTTAAGAACCGCGAGGATTTGTACAAACGGATCAACGACCGTGTGGACAAGATGGTGGAAAGCGGACTGTTCAAAGAAGTCGAGGGGCTCGTAAATAAGGGGTTGAATACTGAAAATACGTCGATGCAGGCGATTGGATATAAAGAGGTGCTGGAGTATTTTCAGGGAACCGCGACCTGCCAAGAGGCCATTGAAAAGATCAAACAAGAGAGCCGTCGGTATGCAAAAAGACAGCTGACATGGCTGAGACGGGATTCTCAAATAAATTGGATCTGCTGGGATAAGGACCCGGATCTCTTTGCAGGATTGAAAGAATGTCTTTCCGCTGCAGAAGCAGGCGGAATTACGGAATTATAAACAGACAGGAAAGGATCGCTCCGGTGAAAAGAACTGACACTTATATAAAAATAATAGCTACCGTGCTGTTCGCAGCACTGCTGGTGTATCTTGTAAGCTGGATATGGAAATCCTCAAGGAATCGCATTGCGACAGAGGAAGCGGTTAAAGAGACCGTCAACGACAGCGTGGAAGCTGCGGGGCTGGCGGTCCGGGATGAAATTGTTTTGAGCTCAACTAAGCAGTATGTAAGCATTCAGGTTGAGGACGGCAAAGCAGTGTCAAAGAATGCCGTGGTTGCGGTTGCGACAGATTCCGATGAAGAGCTTTCTGCGGCAAACCGAATGACAGAAATCGATGCGGAGATCAGCCGATTGGAAAGTGTGCTTGCCAAGGCAACTTCGGCGGTGGATGTCAGCAACAAGGAGGAAAATATCGATTCGGCCGTCAAGGCGCTTTCTGCTGCGGTGGCGACAGGAAACATTTCCAGCATGGAAGGAGCTGCACTGGATATCAGTTCTCTGGTGCTTCAGCAGAACGCAGTTGCAGATGCACAGACGAGACTGGATAATCTGACGGAAGAAAGAGAGGACCTGGAGAGCGAGCAAAACGGACAGGCGGCGCTGGTTGGCGCACCGGCAGCCGGACTGTTTTCCATGAATCTGGACGGATATGAAAATAAAGACTGTGCATCGATGGAAGGTGTGACGGTAACACAGCTGAAAGACCTGATGGAATCCGAACCGCAGACAGAGGAATCTGCATATGGAAAAATAATCACATCCTACGTGTGGGAGTTTGCAGCAACTGTGGACAGCAGTGTAGCTGAAAAGCTCCAGCCGGATTCCGAAGTTTCTTTATATTTTCCGGGATATTACAGCTATGAGATCCCGGCGGTCGTAGTCAGCCTTTCGCCGGAAGAGAATGGGCTTTGCGCCGTGGTATTTTCTGCAAAGACAGCGTTGGCCGACACCCTCACAATGAGAGAAGAAACGGCAGAGGTAATATTCTCTCAGCAGGAAGGACTGATGGTGCCGAAGAAAGCGATGCATGTGGATGACGACGGAGACACGTATGTGTTCTGTTTGACGGCACAGCAGGTTGAAAAGAAATCCGTAGAGATCTTGGCTACCGAAGACGACGGGTACCTGGTAAGCATCGACACATCCGCAGACGCACTGCACGAAGGCGATACGATCATAGTGTCCGGAAGCAATCTCTATGAAGGTAAGGTGATAGAACAATGACGATACAGGAAAATGTAGCAGAAATAAGAGAAAGGATCCGCGAAGCGGCGGAAAAGGCCGGAAAGACGGAAAAGGACATCGTGTTGGTTGCCGCAACTAAAATGAACGATGCAGAGCGAGTCCGGACGGCGATCCAGGCCGGAGTCGATGCCTGCGGAGAGAACCGAGTCCAGGAGATGCAGCAGAAACTGACGGAAGAAGCTTATGCGGGCGCACCGCTTTATTTTATCGGCCATCTGCAGAAAAACAAGGTAAGGCAGGTCGTTGGGAAAGTGGATATGATCCAATCGGTGGATTCCGTTGCGCTGATGGAAGAAATAAATAAAAGAGCAGAGATGCTTGGAATCTGTCAGGAAATACTGATGGAGGTCAATATCGGCCGCGAAGAAGCAAAATCCGGGTTTTTGGAAAAAGAACTGGTTGCCGCAATGGAGAACGCAGCGAAATACAAAAATCTGAAAGTTCGGGGTCTTATGGCAATTCCGCCTGCGACAGAAACTGCCGAAGAAGCAAGGCCGTATTTTGCCAAAATGAGGCAGCTTTTTATTGACATTGATGGGAAAAAATACGATAATGTTTCCATGGACTTTCTGTCCATGGGTATGTCTCATGATTACGAAGCCGCGATTTTAGAAGGCTCAAACATGGTGAGGGTCGGAACAGGAATCTTTGGCGCACGAAATTATGGAGACCTCAATAAATAGGGAGGCGTATAACTTTGAGTTTCTTTGATGGGATAAAAAAACTCACGCAGCCGTTTGATGACGACGACGAGTTTTATGACGAAGATGAAATGGAGACGCCGATTCCTGTAAATACGCAGGCTGAAGGGTATGAATCCGAGAGAAAAAGCACCTACTTCTCAGGAAGCAACGAAAATATACAGCAGGAACATCCATTTGCAAATGCAAGACCAAGAAGAGAGTCTCGCAACAGCAAAGTTGTTGATCTGGGCGCAGGAAACCAGAAGATGAAAGTGGTTCTTATCAGTCCAGAAAATTTTGAAGCTGCTGCGGAGATCGCAGACCAGCTCAGAGAAAAAAGACCGGTTTTGATGAATTTGGAAAAAACGTCAAAAGAAGTATCCAGAAGACTGATCGATTTCCTGTCGGGTGTTGCATATGCATTAGAAGGAAAAATAAAAAGAGTTGCTACCAACGCATACATTATCACTCCCTACAATGTAGATATTATGGGTGAAAATGTAACCGAAGCGGAAAGTAGCGAAATGAAATTCTGAAAATAATAGAAAAGTTGATAAATAGGAAGGCAGGTTAGCAATGATGACTCCTCAGGATATTAGAGAAAAAACGTTTGAGAAAGCTCTTGTAGGCGGCTATGATATGGGCGCAGTCGATGATTTCTTGGAGAAGGTCGCAACCGACATTACGGCATCACAGAAAGAAATCACAGTACTTAAAGCAAAGATGAAAGTGCTGGTCGACAAAATCGAAGAGTACAGAGCAAGCGAAGATGCATTGAACAGAGCCCTGCTTTCTGCTCAGAAACTTTCCGTCCAGATCGAAGCTGAAGCACGACATAAAGCAGATCTGGCGGTTGCGGAAGCCAATACACAGGTTCAGACCATTGTTGGCGGAATCGCAGCGAAGAGACAGTTAGAAGAAGATATGCTTGAGGATGCAAAGCAGACCACAGCCGCATATTTGGCGGATGCCAAACAGAAACTGCAGGATCAGCTGAAACATCTCGACTCCCTGACAGAAGCGCTTGCTGCAGGAGTAGAGCTCAAGCAGGATTATACGGCAGCCCCTGTTGAGGAAACCGTTCCGCAGCAGGAACCGGCAAAATCAGAGCCGACCATCACATACAGCGAAAGAGCTGATATTGATGACGCAGTAAAGAGCATAGAAGATTCAGTAGCGCGGATACAGAATGAGCCGGCAACGCCTATTGATTTTTCTGGCATAGACACAAGCGACAGTGCTCTTAATGATGAAGTAAGTGCTGCGGCCCAGTCGGAAGTGACGGATGACACTCAGCTGTTTACCTTTGATAAGCAGAACTGAACTAGAAAATCTTAAGGGGCGCACTTAGTGCGCCCTGTCTGATTATATGAGGAGAAATAATATGAGTACGGATTACAACAAAACACTAAATCTGCCGAAGACCGAATTTCCCATGCGCGCAAATCTCTCTAAGCGAGAGCCCGATATGCTCAAACACTGGGATGAGATCAAAGTTTATGATGAACTTCTGAAGAAAAACGAAGGCAAACCGCTGTTCAACCTGCATGACGGCCCTCCGTTCAGCAACGGTGCCATTCATATGGGACATGCACTGAATAAGGCAATAAAGGATTTCATTACAAGATCCTATGCAATGCGCGGATATTATACTCCGTACATCCCGGGCTGGGACAATCACGGCATGCCTATCGAATCGGCAATTATTAAGCAGAATAAATTGGATCACAAATCCATGAGCGCTGCGGAGTTCCGGTCCGAGTGCCATGATTTTGCGGATCATTATATCGATGTGCAGATGGAAGGCTTCAAGAGACTCGGCGTTATCGGAGACTGGGAGCACCCGTATAAAACGATGGATCCGGGATTCGAGGCCGAAGAGGTCAAAGTCTTCTGCGCAATGTACAAAAAAGGATACATCTACAAGGGATTTAAACCTGTTTACTGGTGCCCGCATGATGAAACCGCTCTGGCGGAAGCTGAGATCCAGTACAAAGACGATCCGTGCACCACGGTTTTCGTAAAATTCCCGATGTATGACGATCAGGGAAAACTGTCGCACGTTGATCACGCGAATCTTTATTTTGTTATTTGGACAACGACAATCTGGACTCTTCCCGGAAACCTGGCCATTGCCATGAACCCAGCCATGGATTATGCACTGGTCAAAGCACCGAACGGAGATGTCTATATCATGGCCGAGGCTCTGGTCGATGATGTCATGAAAAAAGGCGGATTTGACAGCTATGAGATTCTGGAAACTCATCCGGGAACCTTCTTCGAATATATGAAGGCCAAACATCCGTTCATGGATAAAACATCCCTGCTCATTCTGGCCGATTATGTAACTACTGATTCCGGTACCGGCTGTGTTCATACCGCTCCGGGATTTGGTGCAGAAGACTTTGAGAACTGCAAACAGTACAACATTGAAATGGTAGTGCCTGTCGACGATCAGGGCAAACACACCGAGTATGCCGGCAAGTATGCAGGCATGACGACTTCAGAGTCCAACAGCGTTATTCTTGAAGATATGCGCAACGATGGTTCTCTGTTTGCCGTTGAAGAGATCATCCACAGCTATCCGCATTGCTGGAGATGCAATAGCGAAGTTATTTTCCGCGCTACACCGCAGTGGTTCTGCTCGGTGGATTCCTTTAAACAGGAAGCCTGTGATGCCTGCGAGGACGTGCGCTGGGTTCCGGAATGGGGCAAAGAGCGCATGAAGGCAATGATCAATGAAAGAACAGACTGGTGTATTTCCCGTCAGAGAAAATGGGGTCTGCCGATTCCGGTATTCTACTGCGACGATTGCGGAGAAGCCATTGTAACGGATGAGACCGAAGCTGCGGTAGTGGATCTGTTTGCCAAAGAAGGCTCCAATGCCTGGTTTGATAAGAGCGCAGAAGAGATTCTGCCGAAGGGATTCAAGTGCCCGCACTGCGGAGGACAGAAGTTCACAAAAGAAAAAGACACTCTGGACGGATGGTTTGATTCCGGATCGACTCATTTTGCGGCGATGCAGAAAGATCAGGGCTTCTGGCCGGCAACGGTATATATCGAAGGACTTGATCAGTACAGAGGCTGGTTCCAGTCTTCCCTTCTGACAGCCGTCGGAGCTTTTGGCAAAGGCGCCCCGTTTAAAGAGTGCATTACTCACGGCTGGACCGTTGACGGAGAAGGCAGAGCAATGCACAAGTCCCTTGGAAACGGCATGGATCCCCAGGAAATCATTGACGAGTACGGTGCCGACATGATTCGTCTGTGGGCAGGCTCTGCAGATTACCATGTGGATGTACGTTGCTCCCATGAGATTCTCAAACATCTGAGCCAGAACTATCTGAAATTCAGAAATACGGCAAGATACTGCCTTGGCAACCTCAGCGATTTCGATCCGAACAATCTGGTGAAACCAGAAGAGATGTTGGAGCTGGACAGATGGGCAATCACAAAGCTCAATGCTCTGATTGAAAAAGTGGAAGAGAGCTACTACAACTATGAATATCACATCATTTCACATGCCATCAATGATTTCTGCGTAGTAGAGCTTTCCTCCTTCTACCTGGATATTATTAAGGACAGACTGTACTGTGAGGACAAGAATGGATTAAAGCGCAGATCTGCACAAACAGCGCTGTATATCATTCTGGATTCTCTGACAAAAATGTTTGCTCCGATCCTTTCCTTCACCTGTGATGAAATTTGGCTCAACATGCCGCACAGCGATGCAGATGACAGCAGAAACGTCATCCTGAATGAGATGAACAAGCCCTTCACCGAATATGCCCTCAGCGAGGAGCAGATGGCAAAATGGGATAAACTGATTGCAGTTCGCGATGATGTTAACGGCGTTCTGGAATCGGCACGTTCGGAAAAGAAGATCGGAAAAGCGCTGGATGCGGAAGTTGTTTTAACAGCGGAAGATGACAGCATGAAAGCAACACTGGAAGAGATTCAGACCATGAATCTTGCGGAAATGTTCATCGTATCAAAATGCATTGTCGATGAAAACGATGCCGATGAAGCTGTGGCAGAAGGCAAAGGAACAAAGAATACGGAGCTGCATATTAAAGTGCGGGAAGCAAAAGGCTCAAAATGCCCGAGATGCTGGATCCATACGGAGGAAGCAGATCCGGAGACCGGTCTTTGCCCGCGCTGCGCAAAAGTCGTCGCAGGAATAGACTGAGGAACATCTCCAATTTTTAAACGAGAAAGAGGTATGCGCTGATGCTGTATGCTATTGTAGTGGTATTGGTGTTAATTGCAGATCAACTGGTCAAATATTGGGTGACTGCAAATATAACACTGAATACAGGTTCTATAGAGCTGATTCCAGGGATTTTAAAACTGGTCAATATTCACAATAAAGGAGCGGCCTTCAGCCTGCTTGAGGGCTGGCGCTGGATATTTGTGGGCTTAGCAGTAGCAGTGACGCTTATAGTTATCCTGGCGCTCGCCTGTCACTGGATCAAAGGCGGGTTCGGGCGCTGGATGGCAGTGCTTACGATGGCAGGTGCGCTCGGAAATGCTATAGACAGAGCAATTTATGGTTATGTAGTAGATATGTTTGTGATCGAGCCTGTTAAGTTTATTCAGGTCTTCAATGTTGCGGACATCTTTATTACGGTAGGTGGAATTTTGTTCTGCTTATATCTGATCTTCAGCGGCGGAAAACACCGGGACGACAAGAAAAACGAGGCAGCGGCAGAAGACAAGGTTTCGGTTCGAGAAGCGGATGAAGATGTGCCGGAGACTGCGGCTGTGAGCTCCGAAGAGGAAGAAATTACAGAAGACGTTGTTGAGGAAGGCATAGAAGAAAGCGAAGAAATGTCGAAGACGGAATCCGATGCCGCCGAAGACTCGGAGCAAGCCGAAGAGGATCTTTCGGAGGAAACTCAGCCGGAACCGGATAATGATTCTGATGAGGAAGAATTCGAGGCGGAAGAGGCCGCAGAGGAAGTGCCGGTAGAGGAAGAAGCACCTTCTGATGATGATACAGCCGTGGAAGCCGCGGAAGAGCCGGACGCAGATGAACAGGATATATCCGAAGAGAAAGCGGAAGAGACGGTGGTGCCTGAGGAGAGCGTAGAAGCATCCGCAGAAGAAATCGAGGAACCCGTCGAGTCGGAAGCACCCGAAGAAGAACCTGTCTCTGTGGAAGAAACCAAAGCTGAGAGCACAGATGAGGAAACAGAAGCGAAAGGAATTCTGACGGTGGAAGAACCTGAAGAGGACGTGCTTTCTGAAGAGCCGGAGCAGACTGAGGTTGCAGAAGAACCGCATGAGGAACCGGAAGAAGATCTTGTTCCGCCGGCGGAAGCTCCAATGCAAGCAGAACCGGCGCCCAAACCGGAAGTATCTTTTACAGAGCCTGCGCAACCGGCACAGCCGTTCGTAGCTCAGGAGATTCAACCGCCGGTAGAAGAACCGGAAGAGGATGATTCCATGGAGTTTACGCTGGAAGACATTCTGGCGGAGTTCAAATAGTTACTATGTCGGCAGAAAAAAAGAAACTATTATGCATAAAAGCAGAGGAGAGCGGCGAGAGAATCGACGCTCTCCTTGCACAATGCATTGAAGAACTATCGCGTAGCGGAGCTCAGCGCCTGATTGCGGAAGGCAATGTAGAACGACAGGGAACGCCGGTAAAGAAAAACTACATATGCCGGAGCGGAGATGAATTTTCCGTTTATCTGCCTGAGACAAAGGATGTTGAGATAGAGCCTCAGGACATTCCCCTGGATATTATTTACGAGGATAAGGACATCATTGTTGTGAATAAACAGAGGGGGCTTGTGGTCCACCCTGCACCGGGACATGCGGATCAGACCTTGGTCAATGCCCTGCTGTTTCACTGCGGAGACAGTCTTTCCGGAATAGGTGGAGAAAGACGGCCGGGAATCGTTCATCGAATCGATAAAGACACCTCCGGCCTGATCATTGCAGCGAAAAACGATGCTGCGCATATGAAACTGACAGAACAACTGGCGGATCATTCCATATCCAGAATTTACGAGTGTGTGGTATGCGGAGGAATGCGGGAGGAAGAAGGAACCATCGATGCTCCGATCGGAAGAAGCTCTCGCGACCGGAAAAAGATGGCCGTTACCCCCACAAATTCAAAAAATGCGATAACGCACTGGAAAGTAATACAAAGGTACCAGAAATACACGCATGTCCAATGCAGACTTGAAACTGGAAGAACCCACCAGATCCGTGTTCATATGGCTTATACTGGGCATCCTTTGCTGGGGGATGGAGTGTATGGAGCGGCATCACCGGACAAGGGACTGGAAGGCCAGTGCCTGCACGCAAAAGAAATAATGTTCATTCATCCGGAAACAGGAGAACCGATGCATTTTGTTACGGATTTACCCGAATACTTCACATCTGTCATATCGAAACTGGGTCTGCCCAAATAAAAACAGCCCCCCCCGCAAAACTTTTTTTTCTCCCGGCGCCGGCGCCTTCCTCAATAAAAAAACAAACAACAAAACGCAGAAA
>Ga0181612_179934_pt1 | contig 23295 bp, 18 predicted proteins | sample HoacroProtozoa21_FD_119630 | JGI IMG/M metagenome (GOLD analysis project Ga0181612, IMG submission 119630) | Hoatzin crop microbial communities from Cojedes, Venezuel. Combined Assembly of Gp0051906, Gp0051904, Gp0051908
AAAGTATTTTGCAAGAGGGAAAAGGCATTAGAGTGGTTACGCTGCTAGAGAAAACTTCTCAGCAGCTTCAGTCCGGAGATTCTCCTAGTCCTGATGGAAATTGGCAACCAAGAGCCATGGCTGCCTGCCTTTTGTGGCTGCCAAGCTCCGCATTGGGATGCTATGGCCAGAATTCTTACAAGAATTGCTCCAAGAAGCTGCAGTTGCTTTGCAAAGGGACGTGGAGATCCACGTCACCTCCAGCACAGAAGCTGTTGCACTGGCCTCTCGTGGGGTCCTGGGCTCACAGCCTCCGCGTTGGTACCAAAGCACCTCGTGGTGGTGGATGCTCAGCTTCCCCCAGGGCATAGCTTTTCTCCTGTGATCAGAAACATCCCTGAAAGGCTGAGCGACACCTCTCCATAACATGAATCGGAGATGGAGAGCCTAAAGCTAGCTTTTTTTCTGCTTTTTTGGGGTCTGTCTTTCTACCATCAGACTTGCAGGGCGCAACAGAACTTCTTTGCTTTGATTCTCTCTCAATGATGAAGAAATTGCCACATCCAAGGGAAGCAACATGAGCTAGCAGAGCGTAACCTGTGAGGCTCGTTCCTCCCTCTCAGGCACCGGGAGAGAATATCCCGGTGGGGTCTGGGTTGTCCATCTTGGTTCTTCGCAAGTTCGACACAGCCCTCCTGGGCTGCCTGTGGCAGAAAATGTCTTGCTGACAAAGAGGCAAAGATTCAATGGGTGGGTGGGTGGATGGATGGATGGATGGATGGATGGATGGATGGGTGGGTGGGTGGATGGATGGATGGATGGGACTCACACAGCTCTTCTTGCTAAGCTACAAGGGGAGAGCAAAACCTAAGCAACAAAGATGCTACAAAGAGAACATCGTTCTCATTTTCCCATTTTTCTCCAAACCTGCACAGAACTCAGACAGAGCAGTGATGTTCTTATGTTAAAAGCCAAACTAGCCCAGAATCAAAGAAAGCACAAATGGTGGTCAGTAGCTGCCTCTGGGACTACTTATCTGTGTCTGTCCTGGCCTCTTCAAGTGCCTCCATCACCATAAAGAAGTCAGAAATGCCCCTCTGCCCTCACCCCAGACGCTGGTAATAAATCCAGGGAGAGGCAATGCACAGCAGAGGCGAGGGGCTGTGCCAGAGCTGTCTCCGGAGCAGCGCAGCCAGGACGACGGTACCAGGAGAACATAAATTTCAGCCTGCTCTGCCTTATACCATGCAGGCTGAGCGAGAGAAATGTAATACAAGCCTCTCCCCGGCCATTCCTGTGCCAAACAGCAGCCTCTCTATCATTTGTTGGTTTATTATAAACAGGCTCCCACTGCAGCTCTGAAGCAGATATTTTTTATGAATAAACGCGGGGCTTTCCCTCTTCCCCCCCGCAGAGCCGTTGCTTGCAAACCCTCACGCGTCGATGCCAGAACCCCAAGGGTCCCTGCAGAGCGTTTGCCTGCTGGAGCCGCGCGTGGGGCGCGGGGTGATTGCGGGGTTACTCCTGGAAATCCCGCTCGGAGACTCGTTATCGCTCCCCGCTCCCAGCCCCGCCTGGACGGGGAGGCTCCGCAGCCTTCCCCTCAGCACTGATTCGTAGCGGTTCTAGCGTTCGTGCCCAGATTCCCTGCTTACTGCTGGTGCAAAGGCGCTTTTTTTTTTCCCATCAGTGTAAACAGAGTTGATCACTTTATATCCTCTGTGTACGGTTTCTGAGCACGGAGGAAGTGAAGCGGGCGAAGCAGCAGTCGTTCAGATCACGGCCCAACGTAAACTTACAGCCGGTTGCAAAGTGTTTGGTTTTGCAAACTGTGAAAGCGCCTTCAGCTGTGTAATAAGAACATGGTCATGTTGTTAGCGCTTAGCGTTTGATATTTAAAAAAAAATAGGGCAAGGATAACTTTGCTGCATACAAATTTGATATGTTTACCTTTTTTTTTTTTTTTTGTCTTTTTAAACAACTCTCGCTGGACAAATGTTGTATCTGCTACCGCATAATCCAAGACAAACAAACCTGCTGTGAGCGCGTTCAAAAGAAGCAGGTTCTCACATTCGAACGAGGTAAAGAGAAAGAAATATTTGACCTTTTTGCCAAAAATATTATGGCTTACATTTGTTTTTTATTTTGCTTTTATTAAATCACTTTTATAAACCACTCAGAAGTTCAAGTTTATTCTGTGACAATTAGTTTATGGTGTTTCTGAAGTGGATTTAGATTTGAGTGATAAAATTACAGGCCAAAATTACAACCATAATGGAAAATACTGGTTCATGTTTGGCTTTGCATACCACAACTGAAAGATTACTAGCCATTGCCAATAAGCAAGAGGAAGCAAAGATAATAGTATGTGCGTTTATAGACGTGAGCTGGATTCCAGGACATGCCACAATAGATTTGTAGAAGGTGAACTGGAATATTTTAGCTGTGTTTCATTAATGGAGAGAAGTCTGGCAGGTTGTAAAGAGGTAACTATAGTTCAGACACTTGATTTGTGTGATCTTTCCAGGAAAAATGCAGATCGTTTAAACCCTTGAATTAAACAGCTTTCTGAATCCCAGCTCAACTGATTACATCACGGTGTAATTCCCTTTTTCCTTTGTGTTTTCAAAGAAAACCCCTGAGGTGGTCGGGGTGTTTTCTTGGGATGGATCTTGTTTTTCAGGGGAATGCTTACAAAAACAGAACACTCTTCTGGGAATGGAAAATACCACCAAAACAGAGGGTTTGCAGCTCAGTTTGATGGTCCTGCGCGATCCCAGCTGGGGCAGAGCCCCGTGGCAGTCCTAGCTCGGGCATCGGTCCCTTCCTCCCATGCACTGCCTCTTCCAGGATGCTCCTTGCTCACAAATCCCATAGGATGCACGAGTGCCAGTTAATTTCAATTGGAGATGAAACATCCTGGTGGCTCCTGTAGCAGGCTGGGTTCCTCCTTCCTCCTTCTTCCCCTGAAGACATATAGCATCAAGACCTCACCAGCAATGGGCAGCAATTGCACCCCATCTTCCTTTGAGGTGCCACCCTCCGGCTCCCAGCCCCAGCCAACACAGAGATGGTGTCAGAGGAGCTGCAGGATTCACCTCTCCTCCTTTTCCCTGCTCTCTCCTTTCCTTCTTCCTCTCTTTCTCCCTCTTTCCCCCAGCAAAGGCCATGTTTTTTTGCCCCTCTGTTGACCTGCCTTTGCTTTGCTGTACCTGATCACCTGGCAGCAAGAAACCAGAAAAAAACAGAACCAAGAAAAGAAAGAAAAACACCTAACTAGAATACCATTGTCCTGCGTGTATGTGTGAGAAAACATCCTTCACAGCTGGAGCTTTCAAAGCGGTTTGACTTCCCCCCTCCCTGCTTTAAAACAGAAGGAAAACTCGGAGGTTTTCCGCAACAAAATGTCTTTGAAACATCACAAATTTGAAAGTTCGCCGTGACCGAGGCGGTGCCTTTTCGCCGTGCATAAGCAGGGAGCGGGGCAGGCACCAGGCACGCGTGCGCCTGCGACACGGCAGCACCGGCACTCGCGGCGCTGAGCGAACACCCCCCTGCCTGGGCCGCTTCAGCGCCCGCAGGAACGGACGCGCGAGGGGAGAAGGGCAGCGCGTGTGCACGGGGCAGGCGGGTTCCATGTGAGGGGGTCTCGGGGCTGGCTGGACACCGCAGCGTCCAGCCCTCAGCTGGCACCTCTCTCCTTGGCTCTCGGTGTCACCACCACAGTCACGCCGCGGTTTTGCTGCAGTCACAGCGTAACGGTTAAGTCTACCAGGTACCAGACACAAATCCGTCGCAATTTAACCTTTATTATTTTGGATGCTCGTGAGACATAATGAAACTTCCTAAATTTAGTTTACCCAGAGTGCATCCACGATGAAAATGAGCCCAGCTGAGTTCTTCAGTTTTCCGAGTGTTTCCAAATTTGCTGTTACATAGGAATTATTGCACAGGACTCGATGATCTTAACGATCTTTTCCATCCTAAATGATTCTATGGTTCTATGAATTGACACAGCCCTTGGGCAAAAGACAAACAGGTTACGTGGACTACGAGAAAGCACCGTGGAAGAAATTAATGTTTAGCGGTCCCCAGGTAAGTTTGTTTTGATGGATGCAGATGGCTCAGAGCCTGCTTAGCATCCAATTAGCTCTGGGAAGTAGTTTTTATTCTGATTGATTGCTAATTTGCAGATGTGGAGCACTGTGTGAAAGGTTAGATGCTGAAGCGCTGCGACGAGCACTGGTTAAAACTGTTCTTTGAGACCTTTGAGGAGGGTTTTTCTAAGAAAATGAGCCAATGCTGTCGAGAAACTGAAAACATTAGTGGTCTGAAAGAGTGTCATTATTTTTGCTGTAAAAATGTACAGGGTAGTTTGGCATCTCTGTCTGACATCTGCTTCTCATTGTCTTGTGCCAATGCAAACTCATCAAGTCCGAAAGGATGAAATATTCCCCTCCGCTCCCAAACCCACCTCTCCTCTGGCTTGCTCTGCAGCTGTCAGCAGCTTGGCCACCTTGGTTTCATTACCGAACCGTCCCCCCTGGCCAGCCACTTCTGCTGCTGACAGTTCTGCTCTGAGCCTTGCTGAGCCTGTTTAAGATGCAGTTTCCCCATGGCTCTCCACATCTCCTTCCCTTCCAGCGGTCGCGTGGGGCAAACCTCATGAGAAACCCCACGTCTTAGTGTAAACCCATGCTGACGAAGGTTTGAAGTTGAGAGTCTGAACTCTCCTTCCCTTCACTAGGGAAAACTAAGCAATATCAAATATAAAAATGTGAACTGAGAAACTGAAGGTCCAGAAAGATGGACAGCTTAGAATAGTAACCACAAAAGTAAGTCATAAACAGGATGCCAAACGAGAAGGAAAAAAGGCAAATATTGCAAATTTAAATTCATAAAAGCTTTTCAGATTTGACACAACGCTACCTGGTTCATGCTCTTATCTCATCATCATTGAGATAATGAGCGTTTTGTGGCCAATTTAATTAGTAACCTTACGCATGCAGCGATCCAAAGAGGAGAAGGTTGGGAGGGGGAGGTAGGTCCTCAGGAGATGTTGGAGGATTATGCAGAAATCCTAGAGCAACGGGAGCTGCCAGGAGAAGAGTTTGGGGAGAGCAAGAAAGCAAGCTCAGGAAGTCAATTTGTGCTGAAGAGAAGGGTTGTGTTTTCAAATCCAAAATAAACCAGCCTTCAAACAAACCAAAGACCCAGTGGATCCAGGCTTCTGGATAGAGCGTTTGAAAATGTTGGCCCTGAGTGATGCCTGAATGTGCTGTAAATCCCGGTGACTACACACACACATCCATGCACACGCGCACAGGGAGACCCATAAAATCTCAGCTTTATGGGAGCTGAGCCTGAGCTCAGAAGCTCAAGGAAGCTGCAAGTCTCTCTGGGCCCATCTGCACGGCCCAGCCGCCTGCTGCTGGTGTACAAGGAAAATGCAGCTGCAGAACAGCTGTGCTGAGACCCTGAGCCTGGCCTGGCCCTGCAGATAGCCCAGGCCTGGAGCAGCCGCAGAGCACTGAGGATGCCTGCTGGGGTGAGAGTTGCAGAAGGACCATCAGCCATGCTGAAACCTCATTGACCCAGCAGCTCTTCACACCCCAAGCGCTGCAGAGGCACTCGAGGTCCTTGCCCAACACCTGACTCCAATCACTCTCCTGAGGAGCACAAGGTGCTCGTTAGCTGGAACCCGCCTGAACCTGCCTGGTAGCTCCCTGTACCCATCAGAGGTGAGCCCGTCCCCTCATTGCTGTAGGCGGGGTTTGCACTCCTGGGATCTATTTCTGCTGGCTCAGCCCTTAAGTGCCCTTCCTGACTTTACTCTGGCCACAGCTAGTTCTTCTGGGAATGGACCTTTGGATGGTGTTTTGTTGCACAGACTTTGCTGGTTCCTTGTCTTGGTTGGGCTCCTGGCTCTACTTCCAGTCCAGGTCGCACGTGAGTAATGCCTTTGATTTCTTCACTTTTGTTATCTCCAGTGTTGGCACTTGGATTTAAACATGGTTCTGTCTGCTAAGCTTGGCTAGACTTGTCTTGGTCGAGGTCCTCTTATGGGCTCCGTTCCCAGTATGCTTTGAAAGCTGTGCCAGGCGTGCAAGGGCATTTAAATCCGTGCCCAAGAAGAAAGCCTGGAGCTGAGTGTGGGTTCATGCCCAGTCTCAGCACACAGTTAAGATACCAGTATGGCTTGTAGGGCTTTCTTCAGGAGTTCTTTGGGATCATTGCACCGCTGTGTATTTGTTTTGGAAGGAAGAAAGTATTGTTTGAGACACTTCTACCAGGATCAATTCGAATTCTTTGCATGACCTGGCCATGTGTGTAGACAACAGCCTGGGGTTAGGAATGTAGAGCTTTGAAGTGCTGAGATGTATTTTAAGGCCTGAGCTTTGGGAAGCCGAACTATTGAGCTCCTCTCTTGGCAGAGAGCTCTTTAATTTCAGATTTTGCGTGGCTGCTAGCATTTATCCTGGTTTGGGCTTTTCCATGTTCTTATTCCCGTGTTGTTGGTACCATTTCTGAACTGCAGCTGGAAAGTGCAGTCTTCCCTCAAGATTTGCAAGCAAGCCAGCAAGCTGTCTGTTACTTCAAACTGGAATATGTCCCAAACCTTTCACCACTCATCTCGGGGTATTGACAGCTCCAAGTGTTTTCTCTAAACTGTTGATATTGTTGGTATGGTTGTGATACTTTCTCCTTCGTCTTGAACTGCCGTGCTTCATTTCTTTGTTTATATAAGCCTCGCAGTGTTCATTAGGAAAGCCTGGGCTGGAAAAAATGTCTTGTGCATTAAGCAGTTTGTTAGGGGGAGGGAAAACGGAATCAAAGGCTACGGTGTGCTGGACCTATGCTGTATGATACACGCCGCACCAGATTTTCAGGACACTGGTGGATAAATCCAGAGTTGGTGCTGAGTTAGTGGGGCACACAGGGCTAGCAGCTTTCTTTCCCCTCTCAGTGCAGCTGGAGAAGACCTCCAACATCTGGATGGTGGGTTGCACCAGTAGGCCTGATGACTGGAAGTCTTGGAAGGCTTTGCAACGCGTCTAATGTGTCCAGACCCAGGGTGCTGTCCAAGCGTGAAGGCTGTTTGCATGGTCCGTATTTGCTACATGCACTGCATGAACCCTGCACCCTGGGGTCTGCAGAGAAGCACTGGACAGGTGCTTTGTATCCTAAATAAAGAAGTCTCAGCTCTCAATGGTCCTAAATCACCTTTTAAACTGTTTTCCAAGTCTGTGCTTGCACATGGCTCCTGGATGTTGGGCAGATGAAGCAACTACTGGGCCCTTCTTTGAAGGGCTGTTAAAGTGGAGATGTAATGCCCAAGCTGATGCTCACCTGAGTCTGTCCAGCCTGGAGAAGGGAAAGGGCGGTTGTGCCTTGTAGACATACCCAGAGCTGGGAGTCACACCCAGATCTAACACCCTTCTCCAGGCTTTTACGTGGCAGAGAGACTTCCCTTAGTTTGTCAATAGCCCCTTTAGGTTTCTGAATGCTTTCAGAGGCTGCTGTATGTCAAAGCCAGCACTGGTCTAGGTATTTTGTTTCTGCTCCATAGGGACCACTTCTGTCATCCCACTTATCTATCGTGGGGTTAAGTTCCATGTATGAGATGCTGATTTCTTTACAACCCTCAGCTATAAACACTGTGCTGCAGCACTGACTAATTGCTGGGTGTTATTGGCAGATGGAAAAGTGTGCACATGGGCCAGGAGATCAGTCCAGCCCCTTAACTCGCTTGCTGGCAGAGAGTATCTCCATCCCAAGTGATTTTTATGTCACTTCTTGATCTTATCTGTAAATGTGATCCCCTGATGATACAATGTATAAAACCTTGGCTTGCAGGGCAGTGTTGCTGAGATGAAGGTGGAAGGAGCTCCAAAATGTATAAGCTATTTTAAACATGAACGTAAAATCCTTCTTCTTTATTTTCCTCTCGGTTTGGATTTATTTGGGCTGAATGAAAAGGGGAGATGTTACTTTGTGATTTAAAGGGGGAGGGGGAAACATTCCTTGTGCCTAGGTTGAGGATTCAACAGCCTAGTGGAAGCTGGCTTCTTCTCTTGACTCAGGTTTCCCAAGTGCTACTGAGTGGATCACTTCTCATTTGCTCCAGGTCTCCTGCTTTTTCTGTAGGGTTGAATCAAAACCCAGATCTGTCCATGAGAAGTTGCAAGGGTCATAGAGACAATTCTGCTAGCTAAGAACTGCTAAAGATCTTGCTCAGCTCACTACTGAAATACTCTGCTGTAGCTTGAGGTGATTGTATGAGGAAGAAGGATTCTGTTGAGCCTGGTCTTCCCTTAGCTTCGTGCAAGTATTTGTTTGATTAGTGAAGCTTACTTATATCTATTTCTACATGGTTAAATATGTATTGAAAGTGCAAGTTCCATCTTCGGAGATGTTGAAGTAATGCTTTGATTCCAGTGGGAGCTATGTACACAGCTACATCTCTTGATCTAGTTTTTGACCAACAGTGACTTTACCTCATCCTTACCTGCAGCCCTGTGGTGGTCTTTGCTTGGGTGCGCAACAGCCTCAAACTCAGTGGAGTGGCTCCTCATGTCTTGTAAATACTCACGTGAATTCCCACATGATGGTCATTCAGGCAACTCACTTGGGCGCAGCTGCAGTTACACCAGCTGCATGGATTGAGCTCCTCGGAGTGGGATGCTCCTGCCTGCTGGAGATGAGGCATGGGACCCCCCCAGGCACTGCCTTCGTGGGGTCAGCTCAGGGCTTTTCAGACTGGAGCTGCTGCTGATGAACAGCAAGGATGAGTGACGCCCATGGGTGCATCCTAGGGAGAACAGTTGTTGTGTGTAGCTATGTGTGGGATCTGCTCTGAGATCTGTTGGGAACGGTGTGCAGAGAGGATGCTGCTTTGCAACAGGGAGGAGGGGATGAGTGCAGATTTGTAAGATGTTGGGAAATCCTTCCCAGTCTTTCTCTGAATTCACAACCAGATAGGGTTGGGAGATAACTGCATCCACCATCCATCTGCTAGGATTTCCTCAGAGCATGAGAAACAGAATTTTTATGTCTCTGACCTTGATCTAAGTTTGTTTCCTTTTAAGCTGCTATTTAAAAAGGGGGGGGGAAGAGGGCCTGTACGAGAAAGAAGGAAAGTTTGATTTCTTTAATGTTAGTGGAAGCAAGCGATTGATAACACTTGCAAGAGCCAGGCAGAGAGCCAGAGGGATGCTGCACAAGGCAGCTTTGCCAACGAAGTGCAGCGCTGCTGGCCGGGGACGCAAAGCTCTGCTTGTTTAGGAATCCAGGCCACCCTTCGAGACGCTCCTGCCAGTTTCTTCAGACTGGAGGGAGTGTTGCACGCTGAGCTTTATGGTCTGAACAAATGCCCACTGGGAAATGGGTCAGGACCACCAGCTTCATGGTCCTTTCCAAAGTCTGCAGGCAGATGGCTTCCCTGCTGGGAGGCAAAAGGATTAACTCCTTCTGCCTTGACCGCTCTTTCCACGACAGCTTTGGTTTCGGGGGAAGCTGGGGGGGGGTAGGATGCTCTTTTTAAGAAAAGGGAGGAGAAATGCATGAAAAAAAATCAGCGTTATGGTTTTTATTTGTGAGTAGAAAATAGTTCTTATCACAAGTCTGGGAAACTATTGTTCTGATTTTTATAAATACGCTTGTGTTCCCCTTGACTTTTTTCCTCTCCCTCCCCACTTGCTGTCTCCCCTGCTGTATGCCCTTGGCTGCTTCCCAGACACTTCGTGGTGCAAGAGAAGATAAGCTTTTACAAGGAATAAAAACCAGGGGTGCTGCACATCTCGCACTCCCCTAAATCCAGTCCTTCCCTGGAAATTCCCATACATTCATTGTAAAGTTCCGTGATTTCCACCAAGACACAAACGATCCCAGCCACCTTCTCTCCCGGGTGGAGACTTGCAGATCATCCTGGGGATGGGGGGGTCTCATGTTTCTGCCTCCCTGGGTACACCCCTGCCAATGACGTGTGAACAAAGCCTGGGTGACCTTCCTGGCACCTGCTCTTGGCCAGGTGCCCTGTGCTAACAGCCTTGTGCTGGGCAAGGCCTGAAGGTTAGAGGGGATTGGGAGCCAAGAGCCCCCAGGCACAGCAAGATTTTCAGCAGCTGTAAGGAATTTGGGGCCAGCAAATAGATTTTTAGCATTTTGGAAAGTGAGAACCCCAATGCCTTTAGGGTGTTTTGAAGGTGATTTTTCTGTGATGCCGTGGACCATTGACTGGGGGTGAGAAACTTCAAGGGTATCTGAAAAACAAGAGGCAAAAATCCCTTGCCATGCTGTTTTTAAACTTTGGCTGCAAGGACTCGATTTTATTCTTCCGGTGACTCACAGCGTGACATTGGCTCCATTCTCCTTCCTTGAAAAGGAAGCAAATAAGGCTAGCAATCTGTCTTAAATATATATTTAACATATCAGATTCCGTTTTGCAAAGTGTAATAGCTTCTTGGGGTGGAAGGTGCTGTGTACAAAGCCAGGCAGATTCAGATGGTGTGTATCACTGTGATGGGCCAAGGTTCCTAAGAATCCCGTGGTAATCAATCACCTGGATCTATGACTCCCTTTGCAACGCATCGGCACGCTGCAAGGCTTGGTGCAGTTACCCTTCAGCATCCTGATGAACTGAGGCTTCTTGAGCAGATGGGAAATGCCTACAGGCCAGCTTCTGGGGACTCTTGTTTGCAGACAGTGGAAGCAGATGGGGTTGCAGAAATGCCTCATGCTCTGTTTGTAGCGAGTGGAGAGTTGCAGGGCTGGAGGAAGGAGCCAGCAGAAGGCAGTGATGCTATGGCAGCTGGTCGGGAGGACTGGGCAGTGGGTGTTAGATCCCTTTCTTTGCAAAACCAGCCAGGATAAGGATGCATTTTATGGAGAGAGGAGGAGGGGAAGAGCTGACCCTGGCTAACGCTGTCACACTGCAGCGCCTGCTCTGTGTTAAGGGAGTGGAGGAACAGTTGTGTTGCTGCCCAGCTCGCCCACAGCACTCTGCCTTGCCTTAAACGAGGCAGAAATCTAAATCCCTGGGTAACTTCAAAGCAAGTCAGGCGAGATTAGGCTCTTTCGGAGTCAGGCAGCAGATGAGCAAGAGGGAGCAGGGATTTTGAGGCTCAAATGCTACTGAGGACCCTTAAGCCCTATCTCTGAGGAGGAGAGAGGAACTGACCCTCTGGTTTAAAGATGCTTGTAGAAGATCAGGACCCCGTGGCCTGCGTTAGCCTCTGCTTTCCATTTCCCAAGCTGCTGGCTCTTACTTCCTTTCTAGCTGCTCCCTGCCCCTCTTCATTAGCAGCTCTCTGCAGTGCAAAGGAATCATTCTCCGAAGTATGAGTTCATCTCCTAAAACTCTGTACTGATGCCAGCGGGTCAGTCACTTTGCAAAATGAAACTTCCCTTCGAGAAACACTATCGCTTTTGAGAAAAGGCCAACAAACCAGAAAAACTATCAAAAATACTGCCTTCAATAACACTCCTTAACTTGAATCTGTTTCTGGTCCTGTCCAGTTACAGAATCACAGAATCACAGATGGCTGTTGCTGTAAGCAGAGCCTCCTATGCTCTTGCAGCTCTGCCAGTGACCTACAAACCTGCTTCTGTTGGGTGGCTTAACCTGGCCACCCTGTACAAAGGATGGGCAGCAGTTTCTGGCAGAGGCAAATGTAAATCTCTCGCAGTTCCTGTCCCATTAGAGAAGCATGTGTGCTGTGTAAGTTATTGATCACGTAAATCCACCACTCAGCTCACCTTGGCTTTGGTCTGAGGGCTGTCTGGAGATGCTGGTAGCTACCAACATATTGCTACCACTAGATCTGTTCCTGTAGACTTCTGGCCGTTGCCTTTGTTTGTAGGACCAGGATGTTTCTGGGGCTCTTTTCTGTCATGCTATGGGGGTGGCACTAGCCCTGCCTGACACAGAGCACAGCACATCCTTGTCTCATAGCAGTGCCAGGTGCAACTTTCAAGCGTTTCTCATCATGTGTGAGATGGCTATGTGTGGAAGCCAGCGCCTACTTTGAAAGAGTTGTGGTTTCAGCTTGCTACTCTTGCAGTCACTGAACCCTAGGAGGAACAGCACAGCCTGGCTAACACTCGGTTTGAAAAAATGTTATCCTGCCCCTCCACGTCTCAAACCACCCAGACCCCAAATCCCAAACTTTCTTCTAGTGTGTGTCACTTCATTTGCTCACAGAGTCCTTTCTCTGCTGGAAAGGATGGTTCACACTGAGCAGCAGCAAAGGCAGCTGAAATGCGTTATTCCCATAGTGAAATAATGTTTTCCTAATCTCGGAGTCTTTGTTTAAGCATGTCCACATGCAGCGCTCTTCCAGAGCAACCGCAGTCCAAGGCACAGCTGCAGAGAGTCCCGAGAAAGGCTTAACTGCCGGAACACTCCAGGGCTGCACCTCTCTGTGTTGGACAAAGAGACACCAAGGGACAGAAAGTGTCTTAAGGAAGTTTCGGTAGCACGGCAGCACTTTACCTTGTGTTGATCAGTCTGGCTGCGTCAGAAAATCACCAGCTCAGAAGTCTGGGACATCCAAAGCAGTTGCAGGTCATGGGGGCTCAGGCAGTGAGATGTCACGTACCAATGCGCACGCCAGGCCAAAGGCAAGGCCTTCCTAACCATCTGTGGTGACTTGTAGGGAGCAGTCCACACGGGCATTTAAGTGCCATGAGAGGTAACATTGCCCATGAACTCCTTGGTAAAGCACAACTTGTTTAGCTTTTTCTCCCTGGAGTCTTCACAGCTCTATGAGGAGCTGTGTGCTGAGGAAGAGCTTGTACTACCGCTTGCTGGTTAAGGATCTGGGCAGAAGGGAGATGTGCTTTCTGCTTTTAAAGCCAGTGACTTTCAGCCAGGTCTCCTTTGAGATCCCCCCCAAACCTTCCTCTCCTCCAAACACACTAAGCTGAGTCACACTAACAGCATTGCTCTGGACTGGGCTTCTTACATGGGCACAAGGAGGGGAATCATGACTTGAGGCTTGGGACCAGAGCATGCGGTCTTGCCCGTTGCCACAACAGAAATCCAGACTTTAGGAGCTCAGAGTCAGAGTGGTTGCCTGCGTCCCTGCATATGTTATTTCCTTGTTTTCCGTGCTCCCTCTGGCAGGTGACCCATACATAATCTTCTAACCTCTTTTTCAAGGGGAAGCTGAAATTGTCACCAATTTTCATTCTTAATAGAAATCTGGCCATTGCCATAGCGGAGAGCTAGTGAGATGAGGCCAGATCGTTGGACTGCTGCAATTATCAGATGATCATTCTACTGATGACAATGTTGCTAAGATTCAGTTGAGTACAATCAAGTATTCCATGCAAAGATGCAGGCTGGAAGGGACCTCGGGCTGTCCCCTGTCCAACCTCCTGTGCAAAGCAGTCAGCTATGATCTCATCAACATCAGGAAAATCTGCAAGTAATACTATTGAGAACAGTGGTTTACTTGTTTAAAGACAAATCAATTGCCACCATCCACCTGCCAGAGATGGCAGATGACAGATATTTTACCTTGATTTTGCCCTGCCTGCCTCATGGGAAAGGCTACACAGTGGTTCCTGGAAAACACAGTTGTGCTTTGTCATTGTCTTTATTGCCTTGCTGAATTCCTTGGTTCTTCCACCTCACATCAAAGCCCCGGCTTTCCAAATATGCAGAGAACACTTTTCAGTCTTTGCTATTCGAGTGTTGTCTGTAACAGTAACAATGAGAGGCAAATGAAGCTGTTTTGCTAATAATTTAGGCTGATTAGCTCATGTGATACCACACCAGTCCCGTTCTTTGAGTGGATGTTCAAAAAGCTACATAACTATCGGAGTCAGAGACTGTTTGCTTGTGTCTGTGCTGATGTTCTCAGGACCAAGTGGCCTATGAAAAGTGATAACAGAGTCACCTGAGTATCAGCTATCTCATGCATGGAGACATCTCATGTTAGATTTTGCCCCTCTGAGGTCTTGTGGCTCACTCGTCAAAGACCACGACAGAGTGGAGAAGAGTACATTTCATCTTTGCTTTGGCTACATGATGAGTGCCACACCAGATGTGTGTGCTTACCACACCTGGGTGTGCTCGAGGCCCTACCTTTGTCTGCTAACAAGGGTATAGGATGAATTCCAGATCGGGATGTTGGAATGGCAATGTTGGTTTAAAGGGTGACATTGAAGACCTGAAGTCTTGTCTGAACAGCCTCAACTTTGAAGACGTATAAGAAAGGAGACCTGGAGCAAAATCCACAGAATCACAGAATGATAGGGGTTGGAAGGGACCTCTGTGGGTCATCTAGTCCAACCCTCCTGCCCAAGCAGGGTCACCTACAGTAGGCTGCACAGGACCTTGTCCAGGTGTGTCTTGAATATCTCCAGAGAAGGAGACTCTACAACCTCCCTGGGCAGCCTGGGCCAGGGCTCCGTCACCCTCAGAGGGAAGAAGTTCTTCCTCGGGTTCAGCTGGAGCTTCCTCTGCTTCAGTTTGTGCTCATTGGCCCTTGTCCTGTCGCTGGGCACCACTGAAAAGTCTGGCCCCGTCCTCCTGACACCCACCCTGCAGACATTTGTAAGCATTTATTACCTACCCCAGACCCACCCATCCGATTCAGCCAGCGCTCCGAGGAAGCCAACACAAAACATGCCACTACAAGGTCAGACAGGGGCACCGAGGCCAAAAGGAAAGGAACCTGAACTTCCGGCTGGGAGGAGGGAAACGTTTAAGGAATAACTATCAAAACCACTCAGGAGTTACAAGAAAATACATTTTCTGAAAGTTGTCAGTGTAGTAACTCCCTGGCACAACCCCAGTGGCACAGGGGCTTCTCATAAGGCCACACCTGGGTAAAGAGGAAAGGGTTAGCGCTGAGCATGGGAGCCTGAATTTCTGCAAAATGGGCAAAAGAATCTCTTGGGAAGTGCTGCCATCCCTTGAGGAACTGAATTCCTCCCACTTTGCATACCATAGCTGGTTTTACTTTGCTTCTGTATGTGTGTAAAGAGTTCGATTTATCACGGGTGTAGGAAGCGGGGAGCAGCAGTGAATCAGAGACGCTGCAAATCAGCTGTCACAAACTTGGCTCAAACCATCGATGAGAAATTCAATTCCAGTTTGCTAATGCCATTATCAAGTAGTTTGGCAACACGATGTTACTGGATGGAAAACGCGCTGTGTAGTCGACGACCTTACGCCGACAACCCATCAGCGCCGCGGGGACGGGGAACGCGTCGCAGCACGGCTCGCCCCCGCGCTTTGCGAACGGCCAGTTCCGAAAACGGCGTGATGGAGGGGACGCAGCACAGCTCTTACGCCAGTGCAAAGGCAGCAGTAAGAAACCAAAAGCACATCCACCAACCTGAGGGCTTCCTTAAGCCGAGAGGCTGCGTATCTACTCCTTACCGACACAGCTTGGCGTAAGAAAGTCCTGAGTTTTACCGGTGTTTGATCGCACACAGCCCCTCGCAGGCTGCACTCCGGGTCTGTTACGCATCCAGCTGAGCGGACAGGGCTCGGGATTTTCTAGTTTTATTTTGGGAGAGGATCCAGCTGCAGTGCTTTGTATCTCCACTTGGTGCTTTCCGCCACACACACGAATTTCTCCCAGGAATGCCATCGCTTCCAGCAATACCCACGGACGAAGCCACACCAGGGTAACAATCTGGCATAGCGAACGCCTTCCGAGTGCTCCCGTGCTGAGCCACACGGCTTCGGTATTCCAGCATCACCAGTGGGGTGGACGACATCATTTCGACACCAAATGATGTCAGCAAGGCAAGAAAGGCTGTTGGGTCTCCATGGAAAATGCCCTGTACTCTCAGCATCTCTAAACCCCAGCAGAAGTAAAAGCTCTCCTCTGCCACGGGTGGGGACCCGGGCAGCTCTGCTTTCTCTCCAGAATTTTTCCTGCTTGCGTAGCGCGATGAGGACAGACCACGCGTTCGGAGGGAATCTGCACCTGTGGCCAGAGAGGATCGGCTGCTCCTTGGGGACAGACCCGTGGCCCGGACACGGGCGAGCAGCTCCCCTCGCCAGCGGGGCCGCGTACCCGGGGCGCTCCGCAGCAGTAGAATTCCAGTTTCAAGGATTAAGAAGAATTGGGCTGTGAGGAGATCTGCCTCAAGGGCTTTTTCTTCTTTGACGCACTCACTCATTTTCCTGACAAGATCACTGCAGGCTGGGAGATGTCAAGTCTGAAGGCGTCAAAACAATATTGGAAATGGCTTGAAATTGGGGGCAGTGAAAGTATGAGTACGGGTGGGAATTCTGCAATTTCAGCATTTCGGTATTTAACTAGAATTATTCTCAGATAATGTTAGAAGCCAAAATGTTATCCCAGCACTGCAGTTCCACGCTTTCATTCCCTCCCAAAGACACAGAAAGACAAAACGCACCTCACGGAGGGTTCTGCAGCGCAGCACCCGCAGTGCTCGAGGGGCCACTGGAGGCGAGCCCGGCTGCACGGCCCCCGCAGCCCAGGCACAGCGCTGGCACCTACACGGAAAACCACGCTGCCAGGTGCACGCTCTGCACGCCAACTGCCGGCCACGCTAAGAGTTCGGGAATCTGACTGACTGCCCATACACAGAAAACAAACAGGTTTAACGTCACATCGTAAAGTCACCTGCACGGTTTTCTCTCAGACAAGCGCGTGCTTTCAAAGCCCTGATCTGGGCTGTGTTCAAGTCTGAGCACACACCAAGTTCAAGAGACTTCTGCCATAAAATTCACTGCAACTAATTTGACAATTTTCTGTATGCTGCAGTCCTTAAGAGACGCAGCATCTTTAGAACATCGTTAAATGCTATTGTGCATGATTACGGGCTAAGAGCAGGGCGACCAGTTGCCTATCAATATCTTGCAGTTATCTATAATGTGTAAACAGGAACATGCTTAAACTAAACTCAAAATTATTATTACACTATTACGGCACAGAAGGCATAGCAATAACGCAGAGGAGATCATGCTGCATTAAGCAGTTCAGGTCACACTAATGGCAACAGTTTCTTTCACAGGAGTCACGGATACTTGACATGAAACAGAACGATGCGGGGAGAGAAGAAATTGTGCCTTATGGATGTGGGAAACTGCATGCTCCATCTACCTTTTTTTTCTTTATTTGTTCTCCTTTATGGGAGGATTTTGTAGAGTACTGTTCACTTGACTGACAAGTATATACGAGCAGTTAACCTCCTTATTCGTTAAAGATCTCCGTGGGGAAGGCTACAACCCTCCAGTAATGACCGGTATGCACACTTCCGACTGCAGCTGATGGGTTTTGCCCTAAGAAAGGCTCAGGGCTAAAAGGAGCTCAAGCAGTACATCACTTAGAAATCCTCCCTTGCTTTACAAGCACAGGCTTAAAAAAGGGTTTCAGTGAGCTCAGACTTAACCCTCTCCCTGCTACCAAGGGGCCCACGCGCTGCGATGTCTGCACGGCAAACAGGGGAACGCTGCACGCGAAAATCAGGGTGTTTATGTAGGTGCCCGATTTGCACTCGGAGCCAATTTGACAAAGTTACAAACGTACCATGAAGTGAAAACTGTTTGATAACATACATTTCAAACACGTTCAGGGTACAGTTTCCTGGTCTCCTTTTTCAAACACATGAAGCAGACACAAGGCAGTGAGGTCTGAAGGCTTCGAGCACCTCGAATCGCAAGGGGAAAGAGGGCCACTCTTTCAGAGATCCTGCTGAAAACTTCAAGATACAGCTGATTTAGAAAATCGTCTCTAGCACACATCTTATGTATCTGGTTTTTGTTGCTTTTTATTACAGTTATTTCTTTGACTGAAAACAGAGGACCGGACTTGAGCCTTGGGACTCAGCATTAAGAAACAGGTGTGCTGTGTATTCTTTAACACACATTCAGCATCTGCGAGCACCCAGCGAAGAGAAAACACGTCGACTAAAGACACAGGAACTAGCCACGGTTTAGATCTAAACTGGAAGGTTGTTACATGAGAGGGGAAGGTAGGTTTTAATTTTGTTTTCTGGGAAATCCACTCATACCATTTCAGACAAAAATGGATGAAATTTTTATATGTGAAGAAATGAGAATTTCTCTAGTTAGTGACTGTGGAAAGCAAAGTGATACCACAAGCAAACGCACTGTTTCAGATTAAGGAACCAGCACAAGATGAAGGTTTCAGGAAAAAAAAAAAAACAAACAAACAACACTTATCAGTGATTTATCAAATGTAGACAAGGTCAAGGCTTTACAGCACCTGCCCGCAGTATAACCAGGGAGCTGTTTTCTCTGGCTGACGCACACGGTGATTCCCTCACTTGATCTTAAGTTGTATTCACTCAAATTTAAATGTTCTGTTTGATTTAAGGACGTTTACCTGCATCGCATACAAATGAATAAAAGCTAGTTGTGTCTAGAAGGGAAGGGGAAGAAGACAGATAGTTCAGGTGATTTCCAAGTTTCCCAAGCAGCACCGGGAATCGAAGACAGACGAATGAGTGACAGGTCTGTACGCCATGGGAACAAAGGGTTTCTTCCAGCCTGAATACCGACGAAACGCTGGGGTTTTGTGCGCATTGCAGAATATACAACAGCAGGAAAAATTGGAGGTTACACAATTAGGGTCAGGCAAGCAAGAAACTATTTTAGTTTTTCCGTCTCTCAAGGAGATCAGTTCAAGGTCCAAGATAGAGCAGGAAGATGACACTACCAAGCACAGTGCCAATATAATCGAAAGAACTCGCTCTCCATCCTTTGAAGAGGCCGTAAGGATTGGTGTTCCTCACAATTAATTGCCCTGGGCTGTGCTCATGTTTACTACCCAGCTCGGAAGAAAAACCCTGAGAAGAATGAAGGTGTCTTTGACCTCCTTCTTCGCAGAAGGACGGCGATGGCACAGCTGTCTGTCTCCTGTTCCACCCTAATTGCCATGGCATTGCACTGCTCATTTGGGAAACATGAAAAATATGGTTGAGTCAATTCCTCTGAATTATTCTGGAGGAGTCAGGCTCCTGGTAAGATGGAAGGTGATTGAAATTCTATGGCTCCACTTTTTAAGTTATTGAAAACAGAAAACTGTCAGCTCCATAGTCCTGAAAACAGTACGGTACCTTGGCAGACGGTATTAGAGCCCATTATTTTGCTGCTATTATCCATTGTATGTTTTTAACCCTTCATATTCACTCAGGAGATGGCTGCACAGCCAGAGCTCTCGCAAGCACACACGCACAAAGCCATCCCTGCAGAGCCATCCCAGCCCTCCAACAGCACCGACCTCACCACAGCTCACCTCACCTTGGTGTTCCTCAAAATCAAAACCACACTGGGGAAACTACGACAGCCTGGGGCATTGAGGCTCTACAGATGTTCTCCTACTTGCCAGGCTGCCTTGACCACCGCTCACAGGAACAGTCTGACACTATTTCAGATTATTTCACACCCTAGACAGCTCCTGTTTAGGAGGAAAAGCTAGCAGGGGGAAGGGATCAGTGTTCCACATTTGGAAAAACGTTTCAGAACACACAGAACCCGGAGGACAGTAACAAGACAGAAGGATGAGATCGGAGGACGGGTCCACCACGCAGGGTAAACTCCGGGTGACGTTATCACAGCTGAGCATCACCTCGCCCAAGGACACTCAGGGTCCTGGCTTCACACTCCAGCTCACTGTCACAGCACAGGGGGATGCGTTTGGTGCCTCAGCTTGTAGAGCTGTTCAAGTCTACCACAGCAGGGGTCGAACCTTTTGACCATCAAATGCACTGGAGGAAGCTTCCCCCAGCTCCACCAGTACCAAGCGCAGACCAACATGTGCCCACGCATGTGCCACCGGCGCCATGGGGACAGCACCGGTGCCCAGGCGGTCTCCAGCTGCACCGTGGTTGGTGCAGCACCTCGTCCTTGTAAGTATCTGCTCCATTTTGGGAATCCATATAACACCCTACTCATTTCCAGAGCTCTGAGTCATCCAGGATCGGTTCATTCATTATACAAAGAGGGCTATAAAACCCTGATGGGTGTCATCACTCATCGCTGGTCACTGCCCCTCGTACAATCCTCCGAGCGCGCTCCCTGCCCACTCCCAGCCACACATCATTAACGACAAAGAGCCAAAACGAAAACTTTAGTTAAAGGACTTGGTTCTCCCACGAACATTTTCTGCTCTTACAGCCAGGATTTCAAACCTCAGTATGCAGTTCTGTGCATAGTTAAAAACACCCCGATGTTTCTTAACTTCATTTTAATATACTTTCAATATGAACCTCGCTTTGTTCCTGAGGACTCATCACAGAGCCTGAGCTGCTACAGCTGGAAGTACGTATGTGAAATTACTTTAAATCGCAGCTGCAGCATAGATTTCTGTTCCTCCAACTAATTTCAATTAGGAGATCAGTATTCATGGTGTAATGAAAAAAAATAATCGATATTTTATAACACAAAGCCCAAAAGAGACTACGTTAAGGCATCAGCGTAGGATCTGGGAAAGCTGTGGTCGAATTCTAGCTCGCCCACAGTCTTTCACAAGCCTGTGCAAGCCAGGCTGCCTCTCGATGCCTCAATTTTCCATCCACAAGATGGAGAGAACAGATCCACCCTCCTTGGGCACATTGGGGGAGCCTCCAGGAAGGCCAAAGCAAGGAGCTACAGAAACAGCAAATCGAATACAAAAAGCTAGAGCTTTCCCTTGCTCTGCTATTTAAATTCAAAGTGGTTTACAAGTTTTCATCTGAGAGATGAAAAGAAGCCAATCAGCAGCAATTTGACTACTATCTTAAGTTTCATCTCATGCTCCATTTCTGTGGCTCTTCTTCCTCTCCCTCCCAGACTGGCAGTGCACTCAAAGTACTAATCCATACCATATGAAGTATTTACAGCTATCCAGTCAACTATAACAGGACAAAATTATCTGTCAGAAAGTAGAGGTGGCAGCAATATATTTTGTCAAGTTTTCAAGCTATCTGAAGTTCACAGAGATTTAAAACATGTGGTATTTGTTCCTAAATGAATGTGAACACGGAGACCTGATCCTGTCTCTGATCACGACTCTCATGTTGAGTCATTTCAGGACTGGGGCCCCGCTGCTCCTGAAGGCAAAGAGCAGCTCTGGTGTCGGGGACCTCCCTTCACTAGGGAAGATGTTCTGCAAGCTCCCCACGCACAGAAAGCAAGATTTCACTGCTGGAAAGAACTCAAGTTCCATCTATCACATTCTTCCTTTAGGGCTGACGGGTGGGAGACAGACTCCTCGTCATCTTCCCTCAAGCTAGGCAGTCAATCAGCTTCCAGCGAGCTGGCCAAGTAGCCGTTCAGCTGGAAAAATAAAGTGATGTTGTCAGATATATGAACTCTCATACACCTTTTAAATACCCACTGCCAACTGTGACCAACGCGAAGACCTCTTCCGCAGCGCCTGGGACGCCTCGCGGGGCCGCAGCTCCGAGCTCTGCGGGACAAGGTCTCCCCCACGTTCTCCACCAAGACCCCTCCGGTGCAGGAGCAGAGCAGGAGAACCAAAGCTCCTGCTACAGCTAGGTTTACCAGCACGTTTTGAAATAACCAATTAACTGTTTTTAGGGGTACATTCACTTACATTTGCAGTCTGGTTTGAGCCCAGTCTACCAGCCCAGCTTGCCCAAACCAGCTTTCCATTCTGTCCCCATTTCTCAGCCAGGACCAAAACGGCCCATTTTGTGCTTCCCATCTCTGAAGTCTGGTACAGCGTCCTGTGCTGTGATGGTTGGAGACCACCTAGAAACTCCTCCGAGTCACTCAGACTTCTCTGCCTTTCCTTTTACTTTTGGGAAGACCCTGTGCAGGGGGCAAAGGGACAGGACCTCTAAATCAGGGATGAGAAACATGGGGAATGGTGTTGGAGCTCCAGTATCCAAAGCCTCCAGTGTCACAACGACTCTCAAACGTTGCAGGAATTAGCTGGAAAACAGGGACAGATTTGGTCCACCCCGAAGTTCAGCCAAGTGTGAGATGGAACTCATGGAAGATGACCTGGTGCTGATAAATTCAAACTCACTCCCATTTTATAATTAAGTGTTGCCAATGCAAATAACCCACAACACTGCTTTCATTAATTTCCCTGTTTTTAAAAGAAACCGATTGTCTTGTCCATGATGCCAGCGAGCAGAGAAAACAAAGAAAGAGGCAGAAAAAGCACACTGACCAAAGGAGGCAAATAAACTAATTGCATCTTGGAATTAAGACAAGCTTTTTAACACATTCCTCATAAGCCAGAGCCCCAGCTCTGCAGTAACCCTCCCAAAACACGCAGGGCAGACAGCCACGGCAACCCGCTCCGTAAGCAGCTGCCCGAGATCTTCACGCTGCGCACGTTCTGTCTCGCCGCTCTCCCATTCCCCGCGCGGGCACTCACTGTTTGCGCAGCGAAAACCTGAGGCTGACCTGGGAAACGGCGGGCAGCAGGGAACCGTTCTGTAACCAGCGACGGCTGGAATCACACAAACGTTGCAGCAGCAGCAGTGAGACCCGCAGCACCGAAGGGAAGGGAAGGTCTGCCCCTGCACGCGGATTCGAAGCGGCAGCACTCCCCAGCTAAAGCTCTGCTGTTGACTGGACATAATTGCAATTGCAAATACCAATGACATTAACAGTTATAGAATTATAAAAAACTATTTACTTAGTTATTGGGCTACCCAAACCTCATTCAGACAAACACAAGTCAACGCTCAAACACCAGGAACCACACTTAGGCAGGCAGGATAAATAGAAGTGCTAGACTGCGATGAGTAGATTTGGTCTGAGTCTGACTTTGCAAGGCTGAACTAAGCCTCGATTTATCAGCCATAACCACATAAAGACATCCCGGTGAAAACCAGCGTATTAGCGATGCTTTCTGGGGAGGAGGCGGCGTTGCATTTTGTCGGTCAGCAGTTTTCCCAGAGACTGTAAGATCCTGTTTACTACCACCCCGCTTCGGCAGCGCTCGCCTCACTGCTCTGACTCATAAATGACTCTGAAGCCCTGGGAGTACCGGCTTTTGCTGCAGCCAGCTGGTTTTACTGATGAGCAGTTCAGGCACCAGTCGCTGCGCGTGCACCAAAAGGCGCTGATCGCTACGAGGGGGCACGGGGGAAAGGCCTGGGAAAGCAGAGGGGCCAGGGCTGCACCCAGCCAGCTCGCCAGGCATCGTTTAGCCCCCGCCGCCCGGCACTGGGCATCCCCGCAGCGCTTTGCGGTGACATCTGCCAGGACCTCTGCCCGCAGACGCAGCCCGGCAGCGGCGGGAGGACGGCGGCGAGCGGCACTGCGGGGCTGGCATCGCCCCGTCCCCCACCGCGGGCCCCAGCGCCGGAGGGCCGCGAGGGCAGCGCGGGCGCGGG
>Ga0181612_167040_pt1 | contig 23289 bp, 37 predicted proteins | sample HoacroProtozoa21_FD_119630 | JGI IMG/M metagenome (GOLD analysis project Ga0181612, IMG submission 119630) | Hoatzin crop microbial communities from Cojedes, Venezuel. Combined Assembly of Gp0051906, Gp0051904, Gp0051908
ATATGGCATCCTATGAGCAAATCAAGCGCTTTGTGCTATTACCCAAACCATTCTCGATGGAGACTGGAGAATTGACCAATACGTTGAAGATACGTCGGGCAGTAGTCAACAAGCGGTATGCGCCTCTTATCGATGCGATGTATGCTATCGATTATCGCAAGAAAAAAGAAAAATCATGATAACTCAAGAACAACTGAAGGATTTGCAAGAGCGACGTGATGCGCTCAAACGCTATTTGGACATCGATGGAAAGAAAGTTGAAGTCGAGGAAGAAGAATTGCGTACTCATGTGCCAGATTTTTGGCAAGACCAGAAAGCTGCCGAAGCTCAGATGAAGAAGATTAAACAGCTTCGCACTTGGATTAGTAGCTGCGAAGAGGTAGAGCATGCTGTAGATGAGGTAGTAACGGGCTTTGACTTTGTGAAAGAAGGGCTTATCGATGAGAGTGAACTTGACAAGCTGTATGCTGCGGCACTAGGCCTAGTGGAGAAGTTAGAACTACGCAATATGCTACGGCACGATGAGGACAAGATGGATGCTATCTTGAAAATCAACTCTGGTGCTGGTGGCACCGAGAGCCAAGATTGGGCATCAATGCTGATGCGTATGTATCTGCGTTGGTGTGAGCGCCATGGTTACAAGACGGCTATCGAGCACCTAGTGGATGGAGATGAGGCAGGCATCAAGAGTGTGACTATCAGTATAGAGGGTGACTTTGCCTACGGATATCTCAAAAGTGAGAATGGTGTGCATCGGTTAGTGCGTGTGTCACCCTATAATGCTCAGGGAAAGCGTATGACTTCATTTGCTTCGGTGTTTGTTACACCATTGGTTGATGATACTATCGAAATTACACTAGATCCAGCTCGCATCTCGTGGGATACTTTCCGTAGTGGTGGTGCTGGTGGTCAAAACGTGAATAAGGTGGAGTCGGGTGTGCGCGTGCGTTATCAGTACAATGATCCTTATACGGGTGAAGAGGAAGAAATTTTGGTTGAGAACACCGAAACGCGAGATCAACCTAAAAACCGTGAGAATGCTCTGCGTAATTTGCGCTCTATTCTTTATAATAAGGAGCTACAGCATCGTCAAGAAGAACAGCGCAAGGTAGAAGATTCTAAAAAGAAAATCGAGTGGGGTAGCCAAATCCGTAGTTATGTCTTTGATGACCGTCGTGTGAAAGACCATCGCACCAATCACCAAACAAGTGATGTGGGAGGTGTGATGGATGGCGATTTAGATGGCTTTATCAAGGCTTATCTGATGGAGTTTGCCGAGTGATAATTGTCTTAAAGTAAAGATTGAGCATTTTTCTCAATTAAGACTTTATGAGTGAATATAAAATCAATTAGATAACAGAGAAATAAACAAATAAATACAATACCGAATATGAAGGTTGCGATTGTTGGCGCTAGTGGCGCAGTAGGACAAGAATTTATGCGTGTGCTTGATGAGCAAAACTTCCCCGTTACCGAGTTGGTGTTGTTTGGCTCAGAACGCAGTGCTGGACGCATTTTTACCTTTCGTGGTAAAGACCATGTGGTGAAATTGCTGCAACACAATGATGACTTCAAAGATATCGACATCGCTTTTGTGGCAATGGGGGCAGGTCCCGCTAAAGAGTTTGCTCCAACCATTACCAAGTATGGGTGTATTATGATTGATAATAGTAGTGCTTTTCGCATGGACGATGATGTACCCCTAGTGGTGCCTGAGGTTAATGGTGATGATGCTCTGAACACTCCACGTAATATCATTGCTAATCCTAATTGCTCCACCATTATCATGGTGGTGGCACTGAAACCACTAGATAACATATCACACATCAAAAATGTGCAGGTAGCAACCTATCAAGCTGCTAGTGGAGCAGGTCTAGAGGCTATGTATGAGCTAGCGTTGCAGTGCAGTGAGGTGGCTGTTGGCAAAGAGCAACTTACCGTGCGTCACTTCCAACACGAATTGGCCTATAATGTGATACCCCATATCGATATCTTTCAAGAGAATGACTACACGCGCGAGGAGATGAAGATGGTACGCGAGACTTGCAAGATTATGCACAGCGATATTCGTGTGAGTGCTACATGTGTGCGTGTGCCTGTGATGCGAGCTCATAGTGAGGCTGTGTGGATTGAGACCGAGCGTCCTATTACACCCGATGAAGCGCGTGCGGCCTTGCATTTGGCACCTGGCGTGGTAGTGGTAGATGAGCCACGCGACAATCGTTATCCTATGCCTATCGATTGCACGGGTAAAGACCCTGTGTATGTAGGGCGCATTCGCATCGACACTAGTAGTGACAATGGTTTGACCTTTTGGGTGTGTGGTGACCAAATCAAGAAAGGTGCCGCACTCAATGCGGTGCAGATTGGGCAATACCTGCTAGCACACCGCAAAAAATCGTAGCATTTGCATCGATAACAGGCTCTAATTTGGATATATAATTGGACTTAAACCCCTATGCGGTGTCACACCGATGATGGGTTAGAGCTATTTTTCCCTTTGCCAATACATCCATTTTCAAGCAATTGGCCAATATCAATGGGTAGGTACCTATTATTTATATCGGTCGCTGATGTTGTAGATGGCTTGATATATGTTGCGGTCGATGGTGGTGAGTGTGATGTTGCGTCGTGCCATTACGCGTTGGGCAATGTCGATGAATGTCTCGAATGGCACATTCTTAAATCCAGCTGTGCTACTTCCTTCTTGGAACGAAGGAACGAAGTTGCGTGGAAAGCCTGCACCATGGATGTTAACGCCTACGCCTAGCACCGTGGCTGTGTTAATCATACAATTGACACCGATTTTGCTATGGTCACCCATAAATAAGCCGCAGAATTGTAGCCCAGTGCGCTCAAAGCGTTTGCTGGCATAGTTCCAAAGTTTGATTTCACCATAATCGTTCTTGAGGTTGCTAGCTGTGGTGCCTCCGCCAATGTTGCACCATTCACCAATCACGGCATCGCCCAAAAAGCCTTCATGAGCTTTGTTGCTATAGCCAATGAATATGGTGTTCTCTACTTCACCGCCAATTTTACAATGTGGCCCTAGTGTTACTGCACCATACACCTTAGCGCCGATGCGCACCTTAGCGTTGTGACAGGCAGCAAAAGCACCTCGGATGCATGCACCTTCCATAATCTCTACATCTTTGCCAATGTAGATGGGACCATCGTTGGTGTTGAGCATAGCACCCTCAACGTATGCCCCTTCTTCAACAAAAATCTTTTTTCGGTCACCGATGATGGTGTTGGTGTCAGACAAGGACTGTGACTGGCGGTTGCAGGTAATGCGGTCAAAGTCTTGCTCCAATACTTCGCCGTTGTGCTCAAACAAGTCGTAGAGGTGTTGCACAATTATAGGTTTGTTGGAGGGGTAGAGTATGTTGGTGTAGTGATGGGAGTCAAAGTCTTGTGCACTGCCATTGAAGGCAATAAGCGAGTCGCCCACCATCAGCGCCTCTCCGTGCTTGAGTGCTAGTACCTGATTGGCTAGGTCTAATGTGGGGACAACGTTGCCTGCCACCATCAGGTTGTTGCTACGCCGTGCTTTGAGAGGGAATTTCTTTTTTAGATAGGGGACGGTTAAGTAGCTATAGTTAGCTTCACCAAGCATCGAGCGCCATTTCTCATCGATGGTGGTAATACCTAGCCGCAGTAAGGCAACAGGGCGAGTATAGGTGAATGGCAGCAGATTGCGGCGTACTTCGTTGTCATCAAATAGGATAATATTGCGTTTGAGTGTCGTTGGCATAGTGATAAAGATTTGTTAGCTAGATCAAATGATATACCATAGTAAAATAATAGTATAAAAGTAATCAGACACACACGAAATGTGAAAAATCAAGCAAAGGTACGTTTTTTTACTAGATTATCTTCCTTTTGCGCAAGAAAAAAGCTAAATTTGCCGATTAGTAGACTTATTATTAATTGACATTATGCAGTTTATCGAGCAATCAATCAAGGGAGTTTGGGTTATCGAACCTGTGCGCTATGGCGATAGTCGTGGTTATTTTTGTGAGGTGTTTAAGCAAGAAGAGTTTGACACCCATGTGGGAGAAGTGCATTTTGTGCAAGATAACGAATCGTTCTCAACAAGAGGTGTTGTGCGTGGCTTGCACTTTCAGCGTGGAGAGTACAGCCAAGCCAAATTGGTGCGCGTGAGCCGTGGAATAGTGCTTGATGTCGTGGTAGATTTGCGACATGGTAGCCCAACGTGGGGACAGCATCTGGCTGTGGAGCTAAGTGCTGAAACTGGGAGGCAACTATTTTTGCCCCGTGGATTTGCACATGGGTTTGCTGTGCTAAGTGATGATGCTCAATTTCAGTACAAAGTTGACAACGCGTATGCTCCGCAAAGTGAGGCAACCTTGCGTTTTGATGACCCAGAGTTGAATATCGATTGGCGCATTCCTCGCCCAGAGATGGTGCTGAGTGAAAAAGATTTGAGAGGCTTGTTACTAGCAAATTTAACGGCCGATTTCCTAGGATTTTAGTTTTATGTCTCTAAAGACGGTTAAATAATCACAAAATAACATAAAAACAATTAAACTTTCTACAACTCAAAACTCATTGAAATTTACCCAGTTAATCATAAACTATAGGATAAAATAGGCATTGAAAGCTTTATTTAAATAGGAGAAAGTTTCAAAAAGTTTTGGCTGTTAGCAAATTAGTTTGTATCTTTGCAACGCTTTTTGCGCCAAAGTGTGTTGATTTGGCTTGCTAATCATCTGATTGTGTGGCCGATAATCAGCAATAATCGATGGCGAATCAAGCGACTAAGTTTATATTAAATTTATTAAAAAATTAACGTAAAAAGGAACTGAAATGCCTACAATTCAGCAATTAGTAAGAAAAGGCCGTAACACGCTAGAATCGACTAGCAAATCGCCCGCTTTGGATTCGTGTCCACAGCGTCGTGGTGTGTGTGTGCGTGTGTACACCACTACGCCTAAGAAGCCTAATTCGGCTATGCGTAAGGTGGCACGTGTGCGCCTGACCAATGGCAAGGAGGTGAACTCCTATATCCCAGGCGAGGGTCACAATTTGCAAGAGCACTCCATCGTGATGGTGCGTGGTGGTCGTGTAAAGGATTTGCCTGGTGTGCGCTATCACATCATCCGTGGCACATTAGATACCGCAGGAGTTGAGGGTCGCACTCAACGTCGCAGCAAGTATGGTGCTAAGCGTCCGAAAAAGAAGAAATAATATATCGGATACTAGACTTTAGGCCGAACTTACTAAACAAAGTTAATTCAAAACAAAAATCAGTCAAACTTAGTTTTTAGTTTTATTGGATTGATTCATTTAATGGTTGAGTAAACGCACCGCAGAGGCGGTCGTTGAAGAACAAAGCAAGAGACAACCAAGCAGACTTGAAACTATAATTATGAAAAAAAATGAGAAAGGCTAAGCCAAAAAAACGGGTCATTTTGCCAGATCCCGTGTATGGTGATGTGCGAGTGTCGAAGTTCGTTAATCACCTAATGTATGACGGTAAGAAAAATACGTCATATCGTATATTCTATAGTGCCCTCGAGATTGTGGGTAAAAAAATGGCAAGCGAGGAGAAGACTCCTCTAGAAATTTGGAAGGCCGCATTGGAAAAGGTGACCCCTCAAGTGGAGGTGAAGTCTCGCCGTGTGGGCGGTGCTACATTCCAAGTGCCTACCGAGATCCGTCCCGACCGCAAGGAGTCGGTTTCGATGAAAAACCTCATTATTTTTGCTCGTAAGCGTGGTGGCAAGACTATGGCCGACAAGCTTGCAGCTGAAATCATGGACGCTTATAATGAGCAGGGTGGTGCATTTAAACGCAAAGAAGATATGCACCGCATGGCCGAGGCTAACCGTGCATTTGCTCATTTCAGATTCTGATAATTAAACGTGCGGAGGTATTTATCCAATGAATGACACGCAACTGAAATATACACGTAACATTGGCATCATGGCGCACATCGATGCTGGAAAGACTACCACGTCCGAGCGTATTTTGTATTACACGGGCCTTACACACAAGATTGGTGAGGTGCATGAAGGTACAGCAACGATGGACTGGATGGAGCAGGAGCAAGAACGAGGTATTACAATCACCTCGGCTGCGACTACGGCTTTCTGGAATTATGATGGCGGCAAATACAAGATTAACTTGATAGACACCCCAGGACATGTCGACTTCACTGTAGAGGTGGAGCGTTCTCTGCGTGTGCTTGATGGCGCTATCGCTACGTTTTGTGCGGTAGGCGGTGTTGAGCCACAAAGTGAGACGGTGTGGCATCAAGCTGACAAGTATCAAGTGCCACGCATTGCCTATGTCAACAAGATGGACCGTGTGGGAGCAAACTTCCACGAGGTGGCTCGTCAGATACGTGAAATGCTTGGAGGTAATCCTTGCCCCATTCAGTTGCCTATTGGCAGCGAGGATAAGTTTAAGGGTATCATTGACTTGATAGCGATGAAAGCGCTCTATTGGCATGATGAGACGATGGGGGCTGAATATGAAGTGGATGAGATACCTGCAGATATGCTTGCTGAGGCCAAGGAGTATCGCGATAAGATGCTTGAAAGCATTGTTGAGTTTGACGATGAACTCATGGATAAATACTTTACTAATCCCGCAGCAATCACTCAAGACGAAATCAAACGAGCCTTGCGTGCAGCTACACTGCGTATGCAAATTGTGCCAATGCTGTGTGGCAGCTCATTCCGCAACAAGGGCGTTCAGCCATTATTAGACGCTGTGTGTGCCTACTTGCCAAGTCCTGAAGACACTAAAGAAGTGGTTGGTCACGCGCCAAATGATCCCGAACAAGAGGAGTCTCGTCGCCCCAATTTTGAGGAGCCATTGTGTGCACTAGTGTTTAAGATTGCCACCGATCCTTATATGGGTCGCTTGGTGTTTTTCCGCGTTTATTCAGGTCAGGTTGATTCTGGCCACGTTGTGTTTAACTCACGTTCGGGTAAACGGGAGCGTGTTTCACGCTTGTTTCAAATGCATAGCAACCATCAGAATCCAATGGAAACGATTGGTTGCGGTGATATTGGAGCTGGTGTGGGATTTAAAGATGTGCGTACTGGTGACACCTTGTGCGATGAGAAGCATCCCATCGTGCTAGAGGCTATGGATTTCCCCGAACCAGTGATTGGCATTGCTGTTGAGCCCAAGACTCAGAACGATCTTGAACGTTTGTCGGTAGGTTTGTCAAAGCTTTCGGAAGAAGATCCTACTTTTAAGGTAGAGACTAACGAAGACACTGGTCAAACGATAATTCGAGGTATGGGTGAGTTGCATTTAGATATCATCATCGACCGTTTGCGTCGGGAGTTTAAGGTAGAATGCAACCAGGGTCGCCCGCAGGTAAGCTACAAGGAGGCTATCACACAACCAGTGGAATTGCGTGAGGTGTTCAAAAAGCAGACTGGCGGTCACGGCAAATTTGCAGATATCGTGTGCCGTATAGAGCCTGCCGATGAAGACTTTGAAGGTGACTTGCAGTTTGTCGATGAGGTAAAAGGTGGCAATGTGCCCAAGGAGTACATCCCATCTGTGCAGAAAGGTTTTACTAATGCAATGCGAAGTGGTGTGCTAGCAGGATTTCCTCTTGATAAGTTGAAAGTCACTTTGCTCGATGGATCAGCCCATCCAGTGGATAGTGATTCATTATCATTTGAGTTGTGTGCGATGTCTGCTTTCCGTAAGGCATGTGTTAAAGCAAAACCAGTGCTGTTGGAGCCGATTATGAAAGTGGAGGTGGTAACACCCGAAGAAAGTATGGGTGATGTCATCGGAGACTTGAATAAGCGCCGTGCACAGGTTGAGGGTATGGACACAGCTCGTAGTGGTGTGCGTATCGTCAAGGCTAGTGCTCCATTGTCTGAGATGTTTGGCTATGTGACTGCGTTACGCACAATCACGAGTGGTCGAGCAACCAGCACGATGTCGTTTTCGCATTATGCCCAAGTAAATAAGGCTATTGCTGAGAAAGTGATTGCTGAGTTGGGAGGACACGCAGAATTATTACAATAAAAAATCACATTATAAAGATAATATGAGCCAGAAAATTAGAATTAAGTTAAAATCTTACGATCACAGTCTCGTGGATAAATCTGCTGAGAAGATCGTCAAGACCGTGAAGGCAACGGGTGCTGTGGTTAGTGGTCCTATACCTCTACCCACTCACAAGCGTATCTTCACCGTTAACCGTTCCACTTTTGTCAACAAGAAGTCGCGCGAGCAGTTTCAACTGTCTTCGTTCAAGCGTCTGATCGACATTTACAGCTCGACAGCTAAGACCGTAGATGCTCTGATGAAGCTTGAGTTGCCTAGCGGCGTAGAGGTTGAAATCAAAGTGTAGTCGGTGACGCAATCAAGTGTTAATTAACAACAATTAGAGTGTATTTTTAAAAATCAAAGAGAAATGCCAGGATTATTAGGAAGAAAAATCGGAATGACATCCGTTTTCAGTGCCGACGGCAAGAATGTGCCGTGCACTGTTATCGAAGTAGGTCCTTGCGTGGTTACTCAAGTGAAAACTGTTGAGACTGACGGTTATCAGGCCTTGCAGTTGGGCTTTGTCGAGAAAAAAGACAAGCATACAACTAAGCCGATGGCTGGTCACTTCAAGAAAGCTGGAGTAAATCCGCAAAGATTCTTGGCCGAGTTCAAAGGATTTGGTGACGAACACAAGGCTGGTGATACAATCACGGTCGAGATGTTTAATGATGCAGAATTTGTGGATGTGATTGGCACATCAAAAGGTAAAGGCTACCAAGGCGTTGTGAAACGTCACGGCTTTGGTGGTGTGGGTCAGCGTACTCATGGTCAGGATGACCGTTATCGTGCTCCAGGCTCCATTGGTGCTTGCTCCTATCCCGCCAAGGTTTTCAAAGGTATGCGTATGGCTGGCCAGATGGGCAATGTGCGTTGCACAGTTCAAAACCTGCAAGTGATTAAGATTTTGCCAGAGAGCAACCTATTGATGGTGAAAGGCTCTATTCCAGGCAGCAAAGGTTCAATCGTAATAATTGAGAAATAATGGAACTCGCAGTATATAATATCAAGGGAGAGGACACTGGACGTAAGGTGACTCTTAACGATGAGATTTTCGCTATCGCTGAACCTAACGAGCATGCCGTTTATCTCGATGTTAAGCAGTATTTGGCAAATCAACGTCAAGGAACCCATAAGGCGAAAGAAAGAAGTGAAATAGCTGGCTCTACCAAAAAGTTAGGTCGTCAGAAAGGCGGTGGTGGTGCACGTCATGGTGACATTAAGTCTCCGCTATTCCATGGTGGCGGTCGTGTGTTTGGACCGCGTCCACGCGACTATCGTTTCAAACTTAACAAGAAATTAAAAGCTTTGGCTCGTCGCTCTGCATTAACCTATAAGGCTCAGAACAATCAGATTTTGGTGGTTGAAGATTTTGACTTTGATACACCCAAGACCAAGGAATTTATGACCATCACCCGCAATCTGAAGCTTGATGGCAAGAAGATTCTGTTGGTGTTGCCAAAGAACTTGCGTAACGTGTATCTGTCGATGCGCAACGTGCCCGGCACCAAGTTGGTCACAGCATGCGATATCAATACCTATAGCGTGCTTGATAACCGCATGATGGTGGTGACAGAAAGTTCAGTAGAGATGCTTAACAATCTTAAATAAAACAAGGAGGAGAAACTATGCATAACATCGAAATTATTCCCGTAGTGACAGAAAAGGCTAATGCCATTATCGAAAAGGGTAATCGCTACACCTTCAAGGTTTCTCCCGATGCCAACAAGTTCCAAATCAAGGACGCTGTGGAGAAACTCTATGATGTGAAAGTTGTAGATGTGAGTACCATGAACTATGGTGGCAAGGCAAAGCAGCGCTATACCAAAAGTGGCATCATTAAGGGCAAGATGGCTGCCTTCAAGAAGGCTGTCGTAACACTTGCCGAAGGTCAAACCATCGATTTCTATAGTAATATTTAATAGCACAATGGCAGTAAGAAAATTTAAGCCCACAACACCGGGGCAAAGACACAAAGTTATTGGTGTATTTGACGACATTACAAAACATACACCAGAGAAGTCTCTTACGGTCGGCAAGCGCTCGACAGGTGGCCGCAATAGCCAAGGTCACTTGACTGTTCGCTATCGTGGTGGCGGTCACAAGCGCAGATATCGTTTCATCGATTTTAAGAGAAATAAGGACGGTGTACCGGCAGTAGTTAAGGCGATTGAATATGATCCCAATCGTTCGGCTCGCATTGCGTTGCTTTACTATGTTGACGGTTATAAGGCTTACATTATCGCGCCCAATGGTTTGCAAGTGGGCTCGACAATTGTGAGTGGTGAGAACGTAGCCCCCGAAGTGGGAAACGCGCTTCCACTGAGCAGTATTCCTGTTGGTACTTTAATTCATAACATCGAGTTGCGTCCAGGTCAGGGTGCTTCTATGGCACGCTCGGCAGGCACCTTTGCACAGCTTACTAGCCGTGAGGGTGACTACGCAATCATCAAATTACCTTCGGGCGAGATACGCAAAGTGCTTGCTTCATGCCGCGCTACAGTGGGTGTGGTTGGTAATAGCGACCATGCTTTGGAGCAGTCTGGTAAGGCTGGCCGTTCGCGTTGGCTAGGGCGTCGTCCACACAACCGTGGTGTGGTAATGAACCCTGTTGATCACCCCATGGGCGGTGGTGAAGGCCGTCAAAGTGGTGGTCACCCACGTAACCGCAATGGTCTGTATGCTAAGGGCTTGAAGACCCGCTCGCCAAAGAAGCAGTCTTCGAAGTACATCATTGAGAGAAGAAAGAAGAAGTAATTTGTGATTAAAAAACGCTAGAATCAGCATTATGAGTCGTTCATTAAAAAAAGGCCCGTATATCAGCGTGAAACTCGAGAAGAAGGTTGACGCCATGAATGAAAGCGGAAAGAAGTCGGTCATCAAGACTTGGTCGCGTGCATCGATGATTTCGCCTGATTTTGTGGGACACACCTTTGCAGTTCACAATGGCAACAAGTTCATCCCCGTGTATGTTACCGAGAACATGGTAGGTCACAAGTTGGGCGAGTTTGCGCCCACACGTATCTTCCGTGGTCATAGTGGCAACAACAAATAAGGGCCCGGGACATTTTAACGTTATCAGATAAAAAAGAATTAAAATACAATGGGTAAAAGAAAGAAAGAATCAGCTAATTTGATTAAGGAAGCTCGTCGTAACGAGTCCTTTGCCAAATTGCGTAATATTCCCAGCTCTCCTCGCAAGATGCGCCTTGTTGCAGACATGGTGCGTGGCGTAGAGGTCTTCAAGGCATTGGGCTTGCTGCACTACTCTAACAAGCAGGCAGCCACCGATGTGGAGAAGCTGCTCAAGTCTGCCATTGCCAATTGGGAGCAGAAAAATGGGAAAAAGGCCGAGAGCGGTGAGCTATACATTAAAACCATTATGGTTGATTGTGCACCGATGCTCAAGCGCTTGCGTCCAGCACCTCAGGGTCGTGGCTACCGCATCCGCAAACGTTCAAATCACGTGACACTATATGTGGACACTATTAACAAAGAAAAAGACGCATAAGAGAAATGGGACAGAAAGTTAATCCAATCAGTAACCGATTAGGCATCATCCGCGGTTGGGATTCCAACTGGTATGGTGGCCGCAATTATGGAGATACGTTGCTTGAGGATAGCAAGATTCGCAAGTATCTCAGTGTGCGTCTCGCTAAGGCTAGTGTATCACGCATTATTATCGAACGTACGCTCAAACTTGTCACCGTAACGATTTGCACTGCTCGGCCAGGTATGGTCATTGGCAAGGAAGGTCAAGACGTTGACGCATTGAAAGAGGAACTCAAGAGACTCACTAAGAAGGATGTCCAAATCAATATCCACGAAGTGAAACGTCCAGAACTCGATGCTCAAATTGTTGCAAGCAACATTGCACATCAGATTGAGGGTAAGATTGCCTATCGTCGAGCAGTGAAAATGGCTATCGCTTCTACTATGCGCATGGGTGCCGAGGGCATTAAGGTGCAAGTGAACGGTCGCCTTAACGGTGCAGAAATGTCTCGTAGTGAAATGTTTAAAGAGGGTCGTACTCCATTGCACACTTTGCGTGCCGACATCGACTATGCTTTGGTTCCTGCTTTAACCAAGGTGGGACTGATTGGTGTGAAGGTGTGGATCTGCCGTGGCGAAGTCTATGGCAAGCGCGACTTAGCTCCTAACTTTGCCAACAACGCTAATGAGCGTCGTGGTGGTGGCCGTGGTGATCGTCGTGGTGGCGACCGTCGAGGCGGTTTCCGCGGAGGCAAGAGAAACAATAATCGTTAAACAACACATAGTCAACAGTTGACTTTAATCAAGGAACACAACAATGTTACAACCAAGAAGATTAAGATATCGTCGTCCCAGTGATGGGCACCCTCGCAAGTATAGCAAGCGTGGCAACCAACTGGCCTTCGGCTCTTTTGGTATCAAAACGCTGGAGTCAAAGTGGATTACAGCACGCCAGATTGAGGCTGCTCGTGTGGCTGTGACGCGTTACATGCAACGCCAAGGTCAGATTTGGCTGCGCATATTCCCAGATAAACCCTACACCCGCAAGCCTGCTGATGTCCGTATGGGTAAAGGTAAAGGTGATGTAGCTGGTTATGTAGCTCCTGTTCACCCTGGTCGCATCCTTATCGAGGTAGATGGTGTGAGCTATGACATTGCCAAAGAGGCTCTGCGCTTAGCAGCTCAGAAGTTGCCAGTGCCGACTAAATTTGTCGTTCGTCGCGACTATGATCCTACTCAAACCGTTTAAAATGTGATCCGAATTATGAAGAAGGAAAATATCAAAGAGTTGAGTGATAAGGAACTGCGTGATCGCTTAGAAGCTGTGCAGAAAGAATATGTGCAAGAAAAAATCCAGCACACCATTTCTCCGTTAGACAACCCAGCAAAGATTACGCTTGACCGAAAACTGATTGCACGCATCAAAACCGAGATTCGTGCTCGTGAACTTAAGAACAAATAATCCCAGCGGTAACAATGGAAGAGAAACGTAATTTAAGAAAAGAGAGAATTGGGGTTGTTTCCAGCAACAAGGGTGACAAAACCATCACTGTGACCATTAAGTGGAAGGAGAAACACCCAATTTATGGTAAGTTTGTCAATAAGACAAAAAAGTACCATGCTCATGATGAGAAGAACGAGTGCAACATCGGTGACAAGGTGCGCTTGATGGAAACTCGTCCCTTGAGCAAGACTAAGAGATGGAGATTAGTTGAAATCATCGAAAAAGCGAAGTAATTAATTATGATACAGACTGAAAGTAGATTGACTGTTGCCGACAATAGTGGCGCAAAAGAAGTGCTGTGCATCCGCGTGTTGGGCGGTACTGGACGTCGCTATGCTTCGGTGGGTGACGTTATCGTAGTCACTGTAAAGAACGCTATCCCTGCTTCAGAAGTGAAGAAGGGTACCGTTTCGAAGGCAGTCGTTGTTCGCACCAAAAAGGAAATTCGTCGTGCTGACGGTTCCTATATCCGCTTCGACGACAACGCTTGTGTATTGTTGACCAACACTGGTGAGTTGCGTGGCACGCGCATCTTTGGCCCTGTGGCTCGTGAGCTGCGTGCGACCAATATGAAGATTGTGTCACTAGCTCCCGAAGTTCTTTAAATTTTTATTATTTAAAAGCAGTAAAAAGAAAAAATGGCTAAGTTACACATAAAGAAGGGAGATACCGTCTATGTTCTTGCAGGTGACTATAAGGGACAAACTGGTCGCGTGCTGAGCGTTTTGGCTAAGGAAAACAAGGCCATAGTTGAGGGTATCAATATGGTGAGCAAGAGCACCAAGCCCAATGCCAATGCCCCACAAGGTGGCATCATTAAGAAGGAGGCCCCTATCCACTTGAGCAACTTGAATGTTGTAGATCCCAAAAGTGGTCGTGACCCCAAGCCGACTCGCGTTGGTTTTAGAAAAAATGCCGAGGGCAAAACCGTACGTTATTCTAAAAAATCAGGAGAGGAGATTAAGTAATGAGTACCACGCTGAAGAAACAATATGATGAAAAGATTGCTCCAGCTCTGATGAAGCAATTTAACTATAGCTCACCTATGCAGATTCCGCGCTTGGTGAAGATTGTACTCAACGAAGGTCTTGGTGATGCTACACAGGACAAGAAGATAATTGAGACGGCTATCAACGAGTTGACAACCATCACAGGACAAAAGGCCGTTCAGACTGTGTCTAAGAAAGACATCTCAAACTTTAAAGTGCGTAAGAAGATGCCAATTGGTGCTCGTGTGACCTTGAGGCGTGACCGCATGTATGAGTTTATGGAGCGCTTTATCCGCATTGCCCTGCCACGTATCCGTGACTTTAAAGGTGTGAGTAGCAAGCTCGATGGTCGTGGCAACTACACCGTTGGCGTGACTGAGCAGATTATCTTCCCTGAAATCAATTTGGATAATGTGACTAAGATGACGGGTATGAATATCACCTTTGTCACCACAGCCAAGACCGATGAGGAAGGTTACGCACTTCTCAAGGAATTTGGAATCCCATTTAATAACAAATAATCAAGACATTAGTTATGGCAAAAGAATCAATGAAAGCCCGTCAGGCAAAGCGTGAGCGTCTAGTGGCTAAATATGCTGCCAAGCGTGCTGCGCTCAAGAAGGCTGGTGATTATGAAGCTTTGCAGGCTCTGCCCCGCAATGCCTCGCCAGTGCGTCTGCACAACATCTGCAAGATGTCGGGACGTCCAAAGGGTTATATGCGCCAGTTTGGTATTTCGCGTATTGACTTTCGTGAGATGGCCTCGCAGGGACTCATTCCTGGTGTGCGAAAGGCTAGCTGGTAACTTTCAAAATCAAAAATAAATTTCAATTAAATATTGTTCGGAGCACCGAATCAATTTAAAAATCAAAGAAATGACTGATCCAATTGCAGATTATTTGACAAGATTGAGGAATGCGATCAAGGCACAACATCGTGTCGTTGAAATCCCTTCTTCGAAACTCAAAAAAGAGATCACCAAGATACTCTTTGACCAGGGTTACATCCTCAACTATAAGTTCATTGAGGATGAAAAATCACCCGCAGGCACGATCAAGATTGCGCTAAAGTATGACAACGTTGACCACGTGAGCGCTATTAAGTGCCTTACTCGCGTATCGCGTCCTGGCTTGCGTCAGTACACAGGCTACAAGGACATGCCACGCGTGTTGAATGGTTTAGGTATCGCCATCATTTCCACATCTAAGGGTGTGATGACCAACAAACAGGCTAAGGCCGAGAAGATTGGTGGCGAAGTATTGTGTTACGTATATTAATGGAGGAATCGTATTATGTCAAGAATAGGTAAATTGCCCATCACGCTTCCCGCAGGCGTAACCGTAGAACAGAAAGACAATATCTTGACCGTTAAGGGTCCAAAAGGAGAACTCAAGCAGACCCTTAACCCAGACATCAAGATCGAAATTGAAGATAACGAAATCAAACTCACACGTCCCGATGACAATCGTCAGTCACGTGCTCAACATGGTTTGTATCGTGCCTTGATCAACAATATGGTTGTGGGTGTGAGTGAAGGTTTTAAGAAAGAAATGGAAATTGTGGGTGTGGGATATCGCGCCACTAGCAATGGCCAAGTGCTAGAGCTAGCATTAGGTTACTCACATGCCATCTACTTGAAGATGCCGCCCGAGGTAAAGGTAGAAGCCAAAACCGAGCGTAACAAGAACCCACTCATTACGCTCGAGTCGTGCGACAAGCAGCTCTTGGGACAAATCTGTGCCAAGATTCGCTCTTTCCGCAAACCTGAACCCTACAAGGGCAAAGGTGTTAAGTTTGTTGGCGAAATTATTCGTCGTAAATCTGGTAAAACGGCAGCTGCCAAATAATTAAGTAGAGTTTATTGTCATGATATCCAAAAACGAAAGACGTAATAAAATCAAAGCACGCATCCGCGGTCGCATCAGTGGCACACCGCAGCGTCCTCGCTTGTGTGTTTTTCGCAGTAATAAGCAAATCTATGCTCAGGTGATTGATGATACCGCTAGCAACACGTTAGTAGCGGCTTCCTCCAAGGGTATTACCGAGGGCACTAAGAGCGAAATCGCCGCTAAGGTAGGTGAGTTGGTTGCCAAGAAAGCACTCGAAGCGGGTATTGACACTGTAGTGTTTGACCGCAATGGTTTCTTGTTCCATGGTAGAGTTAAATCGTTGGCCGATGGCGCACGCAAAGGCGGACTTAAATTTTAAAAAATCATGCTGAAGAAAAATAATAGAGTTAAAATCGCAGCCGATGCCGAGCTCAAGGAGCGTCTAGTGGCTATTAACCGCACCACTAAGGTGACCAAGGGTGGTCGCACTTTCACATTTGCTGCTATCGTTGTTGTCGGTGACGGCAATGGCGTGATTGGCTATGGCTTGGGTAAGGCCAATGAGGTAACTACTGCAATCTCTAAGGGTACTGAGATGGCTAAGAAAAACCTCATCAAGGTGCCTGTACACAAAGGCACAATTCCTCACGAGCAAGTAGCAAAGTTTGGTGGTTCACGCATTATCATGCAACCTGCTACACCTGGTACTGGTGTTAAGGCGGGTGGTGCAATGCGCGCTGTGTTTGAAACTGTTGGTATCACTGATGTGATCTGCAAGTCCAAGGGATCGAGCAATCCTCATAATCTCGTTAAGGCCACTATCAAGGGCCTAGATGAGTTGCGTAGCCCGATGACTGTAGCTCACTATCGCGGTGTCAGCTTGGAAAAGGTGTTTAACGGATAATAAAAGAAACAGAGCTATGGCAAAAATTCAGATTAAGCAAGTCAAGAGCCGCATCAATCGGCCAGCTCGCCAAAAGAGAACCCTCGACGCTCTGGGCCTCAGGAAAATGAACCAGGTTGTTGAATTGGAGGCTACCCCCCAAGTGTTGGGAATGGTGAATGCTGTCCGCCATCTGGTGAGTGTTACCAATGTGGACAAATAAATCATTATTAAAACTGGAAACATCATTATGGAATTACATGATTTAAAACCTGCTGTAGGTTCAACTAAGAATAAACGTCGCATCGGCCGTGGTCCTGGATCAGGTAGGGGCGGCACTTCGACGCGTGGTCACAAAGGTGCAAAGTCACGCTCGGGTTACAAGCGTAAACTTGGTTTTGAAGGTGGACAGATGCCTTTGCAGCGTCGTCTGCCAAAAGGTGGTTTCAAGAACTTTAATCGTGTAGAATACCGACCAGTCAATGTGGCTGTGCTTGAAGTTCTCGCTGAGAAAAATAATCTTGAAAAGATCTCTATCGCCGACCTTATGGCTGCTGGTATCGTTCGCAAGAATGAGCTAGTGAAGGTGCTTGGACAAGGTGAACTCAAACATAAACTTGTGGTTGAAGCCCATGCATTCTCCAAAAAGGCCGAAGAAATCATCACTGCCGCTGGAGGCTCAATCGTAAAACTCTAACACAAGATGAAATTAATCGAAACAATTAAAAACATCTGGAAGATTGAAGACCTGCGCAAGCGCTTAATCATCACATTTCTCTTTATCGTTATTTATCGATTTGGATGTCATGTGGTGCTCCCAGGCATTAGCCCCAGTGACTTGGAGGCAATGCGCAATTTCACTGATAGTGGATTGATGCAGTTGCTTGACATGTTCTCGGGTGGTGCTTTCGGTCAGGCCTCAATCTTCGCGTTGGGTATTATGCCCTATATCACCGCATCGATTGTTATCCAACTGATGGGTATGGTAGTACCTAGTTTTCAGAAGATGCAACGCGAGGGTGAGAGTGGTCGCATGAAACTCAACCAATATACTCGCTACTTGACCGTGCTCATTCTGTTAATTCAGGCTCCAGCTTATTTGCTGAACCTTCAATATCAAGTGAATGCGGCAGGTGGACATGCTCACATCTCGGGCTGGACGATGATTTATTTGTCGTTAGTTTTGACAGCTGGTGCTATGTTCATCATGTGGCTTGGTGAGAAAATCACTGATAAGGGCATTGGTAATGGTATTTCTATTATCATCCTTGTGGGCATTATCGCTCGTTTTCCTGGAGCTATCGTGCAAGAATTCACAAGTCGCTTGAACACCGCCCAAGGTGGATTGGTGATGTTCCTAGTGGAAATTATCATCTTGTTTGCTATTACGGCTGGTGCAGTGATGTTGACTCAGGGTACACGCAAGGTGCCTGTGCAATATGCTAAGCGCATTGTGGGCAATAAGCAGTATGGTGGCGCTCGCCAGTATATTCCTTTGAAGGTTAATGCTGCTAATGTGATGCCTATCATCTTTGCTCAGGCATTGATGTTTATTCCGATCACGCTTGCAGGATTTGGTGCTCGCGCCAACGAGTCTGGCATTCTAGGTAGCATTTCACGCACCTTTGGTGACATGAATGGATTTTGGTACAATGTGGTTTACTTCTTGTTAATTGTCGCTTTCACCTATTTCTATACTGCTATCACGGTACGTCCTACTCAGATGGCTGAAGAAATGAAGAAGAATAGTGGCTTTATTCCTGGTGTGAAACCAGGCAAGAAGACGGCTGACTATCTAGACTCTATCATGTCGCGCATCACGTTGCCTGGATCTATATTTCTTGGTATTGTGGCTATTTTGCCTGCTTTTGCTCGTTATTTTGGCGTCAACCAATCGTTTGCACAGTTCTTTGGTGGCACATCATTGCTCATCACGGTGGGTGTTGTGCTAGATACCCTGCAACAGATTGAGACGCATCTGATGATGCATCACTATGATGGTCTGATGAAGTCGGGCAAAATCAAGGGTCGCACCCGATAAATATAATCAGTTTCTAACCGAAGGGAGTTTTAATAGTTCTATATAACGATGATTTATCTCAAGACGGACGAAGAAATCGAGTTGTTGCGTAAAGCTAATCTTGTGGTAGCTGGTACATTGGGCGAAGTCGCCCGATGGATAAAACCAGGTGTAACCACACGTCGTCTCGATCAAATCGCCGAAGAGTATATACGTTCACAGGGTTGTACGCCTGGCTTTAAAGGGCTGTATGGCTTTCCTGCCACGCTCTGCATCTCGGTCAACGAGAATGTGGTGCATGGCATCCCATCGGGTTATGCACTCGAGGATGGCGACATCGTATCGGTAGATTGCGGTGCCGTCACCCCCGAGGGCTTCAATGGTGATTCGACCTACACATTCTGTGTGGGGGAAGTTGCCGATGATGTTAAGCAATTGCTTCGCACAACCAAAGAGTCTCTGTATGTGGGCATCGAGCACGCTGTGCCTGGTAACCGCATAGGGGATATCGGTCACGCTATCCAGCTCTATTGTGAGCAGCGCGGCTATAGTGTGGTGCGTGAGCTTTGTGGTCATGGTGTAGGTCGCAAGTTGCATGAGGATCCTGAAGTGCCCAATTATGGTCGCAAGGGAACAGGTGCGATGATACGCAACGGCATGTGCATTGCCATTGAACCAATGATTAATATGGGAAGCAAAAATATTGTCATCGAGCGTGATGGCTGGACTACCCATACGCGTGATCGCAAACCGAGTGCTCATTTTGAACACTCCATTGCGATACATCATGGTAAACCCGATATTCTCTCCTCTTTTGACCCTGTTAAAGAGGTATTGGGAGAACGTTTCATTTAAAGTAGAACTGATAAAAACACTTTTTCTTAGAATACAGAATATAGTATGGCTAAACAGACCGCAATAGAATTAGATGGAACAATCGTTGAGGCTTTGTCCAACGCTATGTTTCGTGTGGAACTAGAGAATGGACATCAAATCACTGCTCACATTTCAGGTAAGATGCGGATGCATTACATCAAAATCCTGCCTGGAGATAAGGTGAAAGTGGAAATGTCCCCCTACGATTTGACCAAAGGCAGAATTTCGTTTAGATATAAATAATTCACTATCTCCATAATAAACTACTATGAAAGTAAGAGCATCAATCAAAAAGCGTAACGAGGACTGCAAAATCGTACGTCGCAAGGGACGCTTATATGTGATAAACAAAAAAAATCCTAAGTTCAAGCAACGTCAGGGTTAAGGAATTGTATTAACTTTGCAAAAAAAATAAATTTAAATATTATATGGCAGTAAGAATTGTCGGGGTTGATTTGCCCCAAAACAAGCGCGGCGTCATCGCACTCACCTACATCTTTGGCATTGGTCGCAGCTCCGCCGCTACCATCCTACAGAAGGCTGGTGTCAATGAGGACACTAAGGTGAAAGATTGGACCGATGCCGAGGCCGCCAAGGTTCGTGAAGTCATCGGTGAAAATTATAAGGTGGAAGGTGATTTGCGCTCCGAGGTACAGATGAACATTAAGCGATTGATGGACATTGGTTGCTATCGTGGAATCCGTCATCGTAACGGCTTGCCAGTGCGTGGCCAGAGCACCAAGAACAATGCTCGCACCCGCAAGGGACGCAAGAAAACTGTTGCTAATAAGAAGAAAGCTACTAAATAACATTTTTGAAGTATGGCAAAAAAGACAGTCGCAGCAAAGAAGAGAGTCGTTAGGGTTGACGGTGTTGGTCAACTACACGTTCATTCTTCCTTTAACAACATCATTGTGTGTCTCGCCAATAGCGAGGGACAGGTAATTTCATGGTCCTCGGCTGGTAAAATGGGTTTCCGTGGTTCTAAAAAGAATACTCCCTATGCCGCCCAGATGGCTGCTCAAGATTGCGCAAAGGTTGCTTATGACCTAGGTCTGCGCAAGGTGAAAGCCTATGTTAAGGGCCCAGGTAATGGCCGCGAATCGGCTATCCGCACCGTGCATGGTGCTGGCATTGCTGTTACCGAGATCATTGACGTCACACCGCTACCACACAACGGTTGCCGTCCTCCCAAGAGAAGAAGAGTTTAATTGCACAACTTCTTGTTTTTAATCATCACGATGATTTTTTGATTTTTTCGCGAATCTCTGTCAGTGAATGGATTGCAATCATTTATCGACCTCTCTGCAATCGCGGCTGCACTGAAGCGATTCCAATTCACAACTTGTTATTTAATTTTTTAAGAAAAGAAAATGGCTAGATACACTGGTCCAAAAACTAAAATCGCCCGAAAACTGGGTGAACCCATCTTTGGTGAAGACAAATACTTTGCCAAGAAAAATTATCCACCGGGTCAACATGGTGCCAACAAGAGACGTAAACTCTCTGAGTATGGTACTCAACTTCGCGAAAAACAAAAGGCAAAATACACCTATGGAGTGCTAGAACGTCAGTTCCGCAACCTCTTCAATAAAGCTGCCCGTATGAAGGGCGTCACAGGTGAGGTGCTACTACAATTGCTTGAGTCTCGCCTAGACAATGTTGTTTATCGTCTGGGCATTGCTCCTACGCGACCTGCTGCAAGACAACTTGTTTTGCATCGTCACATTACTGTGGATGGCAAGGTGGTTAATATCCCTTCCTACTCGGTTAGTGAAGGTCAGATTGTGGCCGTGCGTGAGAAATCTAAATCCCTTGAGGTGATTCAAGATGCCCTCGCTGGTTTCAATCACAGTAAGTATCCCTGGATTGAATGGGACGAGAGCGTGAAAGGCGGCAAGCTGCTTCATGTACCGCAGCGTGAGGATATTCCCGAGAACATCAAGGAGCAGTTGATCGTTGAGTTGTATTCTAAACAGTAAATAAATTATCCATGGCTATTTTAGCGTTTCAGAAACCAGACAAAGTCTTAATGTTGGAAGCCGACAATGCGTTTGGTAAGTTTGAGTTCCGACCTTTGGAGCCAGGCTACGGCGTCACTATCGGCAATGCGTTGCGTCGCATCCTACTATCGGGACTTGAGGGCTATGCTATCTGCAATATCCGTATCGACGGTGTGCAACACGAGTTCGCTACCATTCCTGGCGTGAAGGAAGATGTGACCAACATTATACTTAACCTCAAGAAGGTGCGCCTAAAGCGAATCGTGGAAGATACCGATTCGGAAAAAGCAGTCGTCAAGGTTTCGGGCCAGGATGTGTTCAAAGCTGGAGACATAGGCAAGGTGCTTAGTGGATTTGAGGTACTGAATCCTGAACTTGTTATCTGCCACATTGATCCTAATCATGGTTTCCAGATCGAGTTATCCATCAACAAGGGTAGGGGATATGTACCTGCAGAGGAAAATCGCAGTGCCAATGATCCTTTGGATGTGATAGCCATCGACTCTATCTACACGCCCATTATCAATGTGAAAACACTCATTGAGAACTTCCGTGTTGAGCAGAAAACCGACTATGAGAAACTCGTCATAGAAATCACTACCGATGGCTCTATTCATCCCAAGGAGGCTCTCAAAGAAGCTGCTCTGATTCTCATTCAACACTTTATGCTCTTTAGCGATGAAAAAATTGCTATTGATACTAGTGAGAATGATGAGAATGAGGAATTTGATGAGGAAGTGCTCAAAATGAGGCAGCTATTGAAGACCAAGTTGGTAGATATGGACCTCTCGGTGCGTGCTCTCAATTGTCTGAAGTCTGCTGAGGTGGAGACGTTAGGCGAACTTGTAGTCTTCAACAAGACTGACTTGCTCAAATTCCGTAACTTTGGCAAAAAATCGCTCTCTGAACTTGAAGAACTGCTTTCTGGATTAGGGTTGCAGTTTGGCATGGATATCTCTAAATATAAACTTGATAAAGAATAATTCACGATGAGACATAATAAAAAATTTAATCACCTAAGCCGCAAAAAAGCGCATCGTGACGCTATGTTATCAAATATGACAGCATCGCTCATTATGCACAAGCGCATCATCACTACGCTCGCCAAGGCCAAAGCTCTGCGCATTTATGCCGAGCCTCTCATCAATCGGGCTAAGGACGACACTTCCGCATCGCGCCGTCTTGTGTTTTCTTATTTGCAGAACAAAGAGGCTGTCAAGGAACTTTTCTCTACCGTTGCTGAGAAAATCGCAGATCGTCCTGGAGGCTATACTCGTATTCTAAAACTGGGCAATCGTCTAGGTGACAATGCCAAGGTTTGTTTCATTGAACTCGTTGACTTCAACGAGGCTATGCTAACAGCCAAGAATCAGGAGAAGACTGCCAAGAAGACTACACGTCGTAGTCGTCGCTCTACTAAAAAGACTGCTGATGTAGAAACTAAGGCTGACAAGCCTGCTGAAGCACCAGCCGTAGAAGAGAATAAGGCAGAAGAATAATCAAGCTATAGTCTTGGTGCCCAATGGGGGCACGATTGTGAGATTATAAGACAAAGCTCCAAGCTACCATGCTTGGAGTTTTGTCTTGTATCCGAGGGATGTAAAAATGACTAGTCAGTAAAATCCCTTTTCCGATACCAAG
>Ga0181612_148105_pt1:0-2500 | contig 23287 bp, 11 predicted proteins | sample HoacroProtozoa21_FD_119630 | JGI IMG/M metagenome (GOLD analysis project Ga0181612, IMG submission 119630) | Hoatzin crop microbial communities from Cojedes, Venezuel. Combined Assembly of Gp0051906, Gp0051904, Gp0051908
ATTTTGTAAATTCCACTAAGCATTTCTCTTTTTAACCACCTAGAATTTTATGACCTGTGATTTAAGATGTGTTTGTTACAGAAACAGAAATTTTAAAAGTGACCACAGAATAAAAGGTGGCATTAAAATAGGAGCTGGGCTTTTTTCAGGTATGGTTGATAATCTTCAGAGGTGGTGGTAAAGTGAAGTCAAGATCCGAGCAATTCCACATCCACATATGAGTAAGTGTCAGAGACTCCCTCTCAATGGCAGTTGACTTTGTTGTCCTGAATCACTCTCCAGCCAAAAATAGCTACCAATTAGTAGCAACCAATAAAGCTATCAATAGTGGATAGAGCAAAATATTGAACAAAAAAAATCCTCTCTCTGTTGGTGTTATTACTTTACACAAATTTGACCACATTTTCCAATCTAAACAAACATAGATGAGCTGTGTTCACTTCAGTCAATATAACCAATGTGAAAGAATCTTCCAAACCTGCAGTTACAAGTTCCAGCTTAGCCATAGCAGTGAGGAGCAAAGTGACGCTGATTCTGAAGTACATTATCAGCATTTCATCACAGAAAAGGGAAATCTGAGAAGAACCTCATAGACACACAGGTCTGGCCAGGCTTAGGGTGTATGCAAATATCCAAGCAATCTCAGCAGCTACAGAAGACAAGGCAAGAAGAGTATTAGCATGCTACAGTGGTTAAACCTGAGATGGCATATGTCCACTCAACCCACTCGCAGGTGTTTTCTCAGTATGAAACACTACCGCTCTCATCACTTTTTTTTTGGCCAAGCCAGGCAGATAAGGACAAGAATTCTTCTTAAATTACCACTGCTGTGGCATCCTACATAATTGCTACAGATTCAGGAGATAACAACAATCTCCATCTGCCTGTAACATTCCAGTTCAAATCTCTAGTAATCATTGGCCTAAGTGTGTACGAACTGCATGACAGCATAAAAATCAGCCTTTCTCATTATTAAATACAGATATCATCATGCTCATAGAGCCTAAAAGATAACCATCTTTGTTCAATGGATAACATATTCCTTATTCTGATAAGCTATGAGAAAACATATCAAAGTTTTGCTTTAACAAGGTGAAATGAAAAAAATATCTGGTCTCAAAACACATTACTATTATGACACACTACACTTATTTTTTTTTGCAGTGAAGTAATTAAAATATTATGTAAAAACATTCAAAGTATTTAAAAACTGATTACAGCATATACAGATTTCTACAGAAAGTGTCATTGTGAGCATTGTTTAAATAGTATTTTATTAACTTTCACATAGCTAAAAAAAATTATCCTAGTGAAAAGATTTGCGTTTCCTTTACTAATCAATTGTTCAGCTATATGACCTCTCTATTTACGTGTATAATTTATTAATCTAGCTAGAATCTTGATTTCAGTGAAGGAAGGTATGTGCAGTGTTTAGGTTCAGAGAAACCAATTGCTTCTGCGTGAGTTGTTGATCCTTTTGGTTCCAGTTATAGCTGTAATACATTTGTCCCACTGAACTGGGTTTAGCAAGCTCAAATAATAAAGATTCAGCTTTAGCCGTTCAATCATACCAATCTGTGTCTGAATTCACTATCTTTTAAATTAATTCAGAAACTTTCATAGTTTCAAGAGAAAATTATTATCTTATCATCCCCTTGATTTTTTGAAGCAGTGAATAATAGAGCTATTAAAAATGAGTAAGATCAGAAAACTTAATTTAACTGATTAGTCAGTTCTGGGAAATCAACATATTTGTGTAAAAGCTATGAACAAAAAGCTATATTTCCTTGCAATTCTATGATGTTAGATAAATACTGTAATAAAATATCAGGACAAAACTTTTCCTTCAGTTTTGTTTAGGCATCAGACATATTGTAGCTTCAACATCTATTTCAGCTTCAGCTAGAACTCTTGAAAATACATCCCTGTTCCTTAAAATGCACTGCATGAGGCACGTTCTGTGTCAGAGTCAACTCACATACAAGTAAATCTGGATTAACAAAATCCACAGAGGCTAATGTACTGGTACTAGCACAAAGCAAACAGTAAAAACAGACTCACATCTACATATTTAATGACAAAGAGCTCCACCTTATTAAACTACACAAAATTCTTGAATCTGGGAGAGAAGAATGCAGAAAATGAAAATAAAAAATTAACGGTCCCCTAAAGAGAAAAATGGTAATGACTTATAAGTGACTTCATTGTTCCATTTTCCTTATAGCAGTTACCATGGAAGGGGAAGAGTAGCGGAAGGCTGAAGTTTAGCTGTTTCTCCACTCTTTCAGTCTCAAAGAATCTGATGTGACAGCTCTGTCCTCAGTTGTTTGAGTAGCTTAAAACACATTAGCCATTTTAAGGAAGGAGATTAATACAGCTCCCCTAGCTTGTTTATTCTATGGGAAAGCTGAATGAAGAATAAAGCCTAGGACACATGTTGAAAAAATGTCTCAGAACAGTTAACAAAAAAGCCATTTATATAATGCATCACACTAAGCAG
>Ga0181612_148105_pt1:7500-23287 | contig 23287 bp, 11 predicted proteins | sample HoacroProtozoa21_FD_119630 | JGI IMG/M metagenome (GOLD analysis project Ga0181612, IMG submission 119630) | Hoatzin crop microbial communities from Cojedes, Venezuel. Combined Assembly of Gp0051906, Gp0051904, Gp0051908
CTAGTGATCTGTTAGATCAGAAACTCCACAAGCCAAATTTGTCAATGGTATAGCCACATTTATTGCAAAGAAGTCATACAATGGCTGTTTAAAAATGCATAAACATGTATTTAAAAACTAAACGTGAATGGATATGATGAGGTTCTTATAGACTGTGATGCAATAAAATATATTTTAAAACTCCCTAAAAAGGTTTTAACTTAATTAGGTCAATATGTGTGTTTAAAGCTTATATGATCAGGTCAATAACTGGCATTTGGGGGTTTTTAAAACATAGATTTTAAAAATTTGGGGTTTGTGTTGTTTTTTTTTTTATTTAACAAAAGGCAAAATAAAAAAACTGTAGTTGGGTAAAGTAAAGGCTATGGTATAAACCAGACAGGGCCAAGAAATTAAAAGTGAAGGCTGACACTATGCTTCAAAACTGCAGAGTGGCAAACACAGCATGGGAGGTGTCAATGCTGTACATGCTGTACCACCCTGACAAACTGCACAAGTGAAGGATAAAGTGTGAAAGAGTTAAAACAAGATTTGATCTAACTTTTGGTGACTATATTTCTGTCACAGCTTAGATTGACCTAGACCTTTTATTTTAAATTAGGTGGTTTACACTTCCATATTTTGTTTTGAATTCAGCTTTCTTCCAAATGCACATGGATTTTAACAGCCAAACTGGTTTGATACTTTGATTTTTTTGGCCTTAATTTATAAGTTACCAATAGTTTACTGCCTTCTAAAGCTTTTTGATTCATGCTCTGTTTGCTTTCCCTCTGTGAGGTTTATGGCCATGGGACCTAATTTGCTGGTTTCATTATGTATGTTAGACAAAATCTGTGTTGCTAACAGGGCTCAGTTTGGGTCTGAAAGTTTTATTTCTAAAGTTAAACCATTACTGTGTAACAAATAGTCACTCAGAAAATGTACTTGCATCTGTCAGTTCCCTGAAGTCGACAACTGATTTGAACTTTTTGTATTTAAACTAATTTAGTCATGCAATAACATTACAAAGTAAACTGAGCCAGTGCTTATTGCAACGCACCGCATAGGCCTTCATGCACAACTTTCTAGGAAAACAGTTTCTTAACCAACACAAAGCAAGAACTGCCAGTAGTGAGGAACAATTTTGTTGGGATTAATGAAACCAGGAAAGTTGCACAACGGGCACAGTTCCCCTTGAAAGTTTATGTGCCAGCTTTTCTCTTGATGCTTTTGGCACACTGAAATGCATGCAACGCATAGATAGAGGGTATGTGTCTGGGATCCTGAGGCTTGGAAGGATACTAGTACAATGCTTTTACCTACAAGCCCAGTAAAAAGTATTGCAGCTACTCACATCTGTTCATGATATTTTTAAACCAGAACCTGAATTTCAGAAGATCAGACAAAAGTTCATGACAAACATCTTACTATCACAGGTATTTCAGTAAAGTACTCACCAAGTGAATGTTAAAGGAATGTTAAATGGTTGAGAATAGGAAACCTAGATAAAATTATGACAAAGTTACAGGTACACCTCTGAAGTCCAATGGCTGTAGAAAGGGAGTCCTAAAAGTTTAAACATATTTATCTGGCACCTAAATATTAATCTCCAAACCAAATTTGGCTGGGAGCAATTTGGGATTTGACAGCTGGTAGCCACACATTATCTTGCCTGAGAAAGCAGTCTACCATGCAGTGATTAGACTTGCCTCAGCTGAACACGCATCTTGCATGTTTTTGGAGCCAAGATGGGACGGGGTCACAGTGACCTGCAGGTGGCAGCTCTGGTGGGTGACTCAAAACGGAGCCTCCACGCGGCTGAGCCAAGACGACTTCTGCAGTCAGTCTCAACTGGAAATGCTTCTCCATGGCTTCTGATAGGAGCAGATTGGTTTTTCATGGGCTAAAATTCAGACAGGAGAGAACCAGCTTGCCTTACGATTATTCATACTGTTTCGGTTTTAGACTACATTCAGGTACTGGGCATGCTCCCTGCTAAGGCAGCTTTTGTAAGTATGCTGGCTGTTCAGTTTGCCAAGCATATGTAAACAGTTTAAAAAATGAAATAACTGTTCTATATTAAAATATATATTTATCCTTCCCCCTTGTTTTTCATTATGGCTTGCTTGCATGCCAAACTTCATTTGAATGAACAAAGATTTTTTTTTAGGTATAGGATTAAAAAAAATAGCATTTTAGTTATGTAAAATCTATGCTCCTGTAATTTAAAAGAATGCTGCCCTGGAGTTGTAAACTTTCCAAAATGAGGATTTATAATGAAACACCTGACAAAACCTTAACATACAGATACTAATAAGTTATTCTGTAAACAATGGATCTGATTCAGATTTTTTTAAACTACCATATTTAGCCTAGCGTGACTTCACTGACTCCAGTGGAATAGTTTCCCCTGTTGTGTTACCTTGTTGTGAGTGGTTGCAATCATGCATAGTACATGGTAAACACATGTTGGGAGATCTGTGCAGATATTTTTTTTTAAGTTCTACATTGACAAAAATGGATAGTAGATGAAGTGGGGTCTCTAATGAGTTATCCAGAAAAACACTTAATGAATAAAAATAAATGTGTCTTACTTCAAATGCTGTTGTACTCTGTATTTTTAACTTATCGCTGTTCAGTTTTCTCAGCCTCCTCCCCTCTCAGCATTAAATCTGCCCAGCATTCTTGACAACATATTTTTTGGTTTCCATATAATTTGGTCATTTTACTAGTAGGGTTTATAGAAATAATACTTTCTATTTAGAGTTACTGTGGCGTATAAGCAAATGGCAGTTGTGCAGCTATTCTAAAAGGTTAAAATGGCTCACTGAGGTATTACTGCAGCTGTTGTAGGCCTTGTAATGGCCATAGGTGCTGACTCAGAGAAGGATTTTGTGTCACAGAATCCTGCTCTAGACTGTAATTCTAATGAGTCTCATGACAAGGACGTGGCTGCTGGGATGAGAAGGCACAGAGCTCGTGATGTCACTGTCTGAACTACAGTCCGGCTCAAAATCAAATGCATGAGGATCGATTTGCACTAAAAGAATGACAATAGAAGGAACTGAGCATGTACTTGCTTCAGCCATGTAAAAACACTTATAAATGAAGTGAATATTTGGCATATAAGTAGATGCCATGAGTTTCCTTCAAAGTATTTTCTGCTAAGAGCTGGGTTTTGGGGTGTTTTTTAGCTCTGCAGGATGGCTCAGATCATCTCATTTACTGACTAGATGAGTAACAACTTGATGTCATGTAACTAATGCAAGATGACTTCAAAATACATTGAAAACCTGAAAGATGACTGTTATATCTGTTCCCTGGATTTTGTGTAACTCTTAGAAGGAAGATTCAGGAATTGGGTAGGACACCACACTTTTTGTTTGGATAATGTTTACCTTGTCCTTAAAAAGAATGTTTACTAAAAGACATGTATTTCTGACACATTTAATTGGGGGCATTTTAAAAATTCGGGAAATAAATCAATTGCTAATAGGGCCCTGAATTACAAGTGGGCACTGCATATGCCAACTTTACATCATTTCTTCTACCAGTTGAATCACTTTAACTGCCTTCACCCCATTATCTCTTTGTGATACAATGTACAGCTTTTGAAATGCAGTGGCAAAGTTTTCAGGAGACCAGTTTGACTGGTATTCAATGAATACCTTATTCAGCTGATCTACCATTTTCTGCCCCCTAACAAATTTTATCTTCCTAGTTATTTTTGCAGAAAAGAAGCACACTGCCAGGTATAGTCTCCCTTCAATGCATGCATGCATCTCCCATTAACTCTAGAGGGAATTATGCACACGCATCAGGAGAAAAATATACCCCATAGTGATAATGACTTGCATTTATATAATGCCTTTTATTCCAAAGCACTTTTCAAACTGCTCTATTGCTAATCTGATTAGAAGCTCCATCTGTAGAGTGTACCTCCATTACTCTGCTCTGCTAGCAAGCATAACATTTTCAACATGGTCTGTGAAAACCCTTTAAAAAGGTGTCACCATGTATTTATGCTCAGGTTTTTTACTAGTGGTGATCATTTCTCTTCTTTCCTTCTCTTCTTTTATGCACAGTAAGTTGTAAATGCACACCTTTGTTCAATTTTTACTGTGGTCTGCAAAATCCACAATAAAAACTGGAGACCACATAATATGGCATGAGACATCAAAAAAACATTTGGTTTTGCTCTCAATGAAATCACTTGCCAAATCACCAACAATTTCACTGGCACCCATCACAGCCTGGACCTCAGAGGTATTAAGAAACTGACGCATTTTTACCACAAATTATCATTAGTTTATAATACATATGGAACCAGATAAAGAAATACTAGTTTACAATATAGGTCCTGAGCACAGGGAGATGATCAGTATCTTAGCAGTGAGGAAAGAATTTTTTCATCAAATGAAAAACTTATTTCATTCTCTCAGCTGTGGCAGGGCTATGAGTCACTGGTCTGCCAGGAACAGCTGCATGTCCAGGATTTTGGCATCCAACTAACAAAGGAACACTGGACGCTATTTCATCTACAATCTCTCAGTCTCTCTGAGGCAACACACAGAAGGGAAGACTGCAGTGCCCTTCACAGCAAATCCTACCCGTGCAACAAAACCTAGCATTTGGTGGCCACGGGGCTGGAAGGGATGAGGGAGGAAGAGTAACATGTACTCACGGGTAAGAGCTGCTGAAAATTACACCACACTTCTGTGTCTCCAAAATAGACCCTAAGTGTCCTTCATAGGTGTACGAGCCACCTGCTTGTCTTCCAAAGGTAAATTTTACCCACTGCACTTTAAAGATTCATGTTCATTGCTTTTACAGTTATCACTGAGGTCTAATTCCCATCTTGGGATGGCAGCAGCAAAAGAAGAAAAACTTATCATGTAATATGTGTTACACAACCTCCTCTCCTCCCACTCCGTCCCCATACACCTAATGTATTTTTATTTCATGGATGGAGATGTCTTTAATAATGTGATAGGGAATCCAAACAGCCACCCTAATGCACCAGCAGAAACAACACATTTCACAAGATATCTTCCTCTGTGCTTTCCAGTGATTTCTTTTCCTTAAGGGGGTGTCATTATTATGTTCTATCTTTGCCTGTTAGTGTAATTTTAATTTATCATTAAGTAACATTTTGCTTTTTAACATAAAGTATTCAGTGTGCTTGATGGAGCAGTGCTTCATGGAAAGTTAGTTCCTTCACAGCAACAACTGTTTGGAAAAGAGGAGTTTATTAATTTATCAGAGCCTTATGTTCAATTTCAGATTTTTCAGCTTAGGAACCAACTATCAGCTGCACCTGTTACCAATTAAAGTATTAATGGCACATCAATCAAAGAAAAATCACTGCAAAAGGAGATTACACAAGCTCTGTACTCATGTCATTTCTTTGGAAGTTATCTTTTATTTCCAAAACGAAATTAAATCCATAAACTATACACTAAAAACCCTATGCAGAGCTCCTGCTACAGTGCTTACAGTAGCTTAGCATCTGAAACTGTGGGGGCAAGATCTCTTTCTGCTGAAGGAACTGGGTGCCTTGTATTTAAAAAGTAATAATGTAGCTTTAAACGCAGAGGCCAGCAGGACCCTGTTAATGTTTTTATGGAGCTTGACAAAAGTTAATTACTAGGTTTGCAAAAAGCCCATGAAGCACAAGCACGGTGTAAGATTGATGGAATCTCCCTTCTCCTCGCAGGTTGCTGCCTCTCCCCGCGACAGGAAAGGCACTGCAGCAACAAAGGCAGAGACCCTTCACAGAGGATGTGTAATTTCATCATCAGTTCTCTACAGAAAAAAACCATTATCATCTCCAATTAATAGGAGAAGTGACATGAGCAAATGATGCAGCTGTCATAGCACAGCCAGTCTACTAGTGTTACCTGCTCCATACCATATCGTCTGTGAGGCTTGGGTGCTCACTCAGGTTGCCTCACATCACATCTTTACCTCTATAACCAGTATTGCTAGGATAGCACATATATGTTTGCTAAGGCCTTGGGATTACATTGGAGAATCATTTTTCACTGTTATATGTAAGTCGTATACACATTGTGTATCAACATCACTACTTTACGGTACTTTTTAAACCTGCCAGAGTTCAAAGTTGCTCTTTGGTAAATGAAATTGCCTAATTGTGTGCTGGAGAGGATGTATTTTTATCAAGATGAAAAGCTTGCAAGAAAAGCCCCTCTCAGGCAGATATGCTGAGCTGATTTATTTTGGGGTGCCCTATTTTGCCGTTGTTTTCAGGTTGGCAGCCTCCCAGAATTTAACTAAGGCATATTTCTCTAAAGTATGAGGTGCTCTTTTCACACAGCATGTTAATGGCCCATAATTCCAATTTTCTCTGCATACCTACTTGACTTTGTTGTTTTTACCCTTTTCCCATTTTTAAATTGCAACATATTAAAAAGGTTTTTAACACTTCAAATGCTACTAAAAATCTAAGAACGTCTGTCAGATTGCTTCCTCTTGTTTGCTTCAGAAAGTAGTGCTTTGATTGTCCATTAGAGAGTTGTTTACATTTCTCCAAAAGCTCCATTTAGTTTTCCTGAGAAGGTGGAATAAGTGACTGGCTGTGATGGATAGAGGCACCTGTCCTAATGGCTGCTCAAACTGTGCCCACTAGTGCACGTTACATTGATAAATTGACAACAGTTGGGACATGCTCTGCTAGCAGCAAGAATGAGGCTACTAGGACAAACACAGGCGGTTAGACAGGCTGCTTTAATATTCTTGGGAAAGGTATACAGACTTCTAATCTAACACTCCAACAGCTGCAGTGAGAAATTAGTGCGCAGGCAGAATTTCTTTCTTACCTTGACATTAGCATTGCTAGTTAGCCTGGAAGTATGTTTACAGTAAAATATTTCCCAGTCTCCTAGTTCATACACCTGCAGTACCTGCATTTGGCAGGCTAATTAAAATTGCATTGCAGGATTTTACTCATGCCTTTGCCTCTCTTCTTAGGTTTCAACTTCCTTTTTGCAGATGGCTTGACTACTTTTATTGATTGATTTGCTAAACCCAAGCCACGTTTATCAGTCTTCTGTCCTATTGGCAGAAAAACATCAGACTCAAAGACGAGTGTCAAAAAAAGTTCCAGGTACCAGCTGCAAGATAAGGGATGAGAAATGTAAGAAGGTTTTCAGTTCTACCTCCCTCACATCTCCCGTTTAATGAAGAATTTGGGGATGGGATAGTCTGAAGGACAGAAAGTATGGAGGCCTTCTCTTTGTTTGAAGGAGCCATCCAGCAACAACTGCAATATGAAGGTACAGATACCAGCCTAGCACCCATGGGATCCAACTCCCTCCCTTGTGACTAGCAGTTCCGGAACCAGCCCCGGGCAGGGAATGGGCTGCAGAGCAGAGCCGGAGTTTCATTATTCTGTTTCTTTCCTCCCACCTCCCCTTGTTCCCAGTCAATTTGCGCTTATCACTAACAGAAATGGTATCTCTACTCCAGCTTGACTGACTGAGTTCCAGAAGCCACAAAATTCCCCTGAATTTTCAGTGATTAGCTTATTTTAACCCAAGACTAATCTAAAGGAACAAATGACTATGGAGAAAACACTGCAACTTAATGCAAAGCCATAAAAAAGGATGCACAAGCCAAAGAAGAAGTATGGACATAATAACGCTTCTCTGAGCCTTGCTTTTAAATGGCCTAGTTACTGATTTTATGATAAGGCACAGTTTGCCTTTGTGATTTGCATGGATAATGAAGCAATTAGCAGCTATCATATATAAAACATGTTAATTCTTCATTAGATACCAAATAAAATGGCATAATGCTCAACATATAGCGTGGAAGCTCCAGTTACTTGCTGACTCTATTTCTGTGGAGTTTTGATGGAAGCCCAGTTGGCGTATAGATTTTGTTTCATCAGGTGATGGCAAGTTTGCTATGAAACTTTGATGGGCTGGCAGTGGGCTCTGTTCCCCGCCTTCTTGCTGCTACTAAACTTCTTTTTACACTATAATTTTTTACATTGGAAACAGCTACTTGTACAGCGTCACAACAGCAAAGCAACAATTAAGGGGGGGTCTGGCATTTCTCACGCAAATTGCAACAAAAAAGAGAGAAAAATTCCAGAAAATCTGCCCTCTTAACAGATCAGTTTTTGTGTTCAGGACACAGCCTGTACTTTTTGGATCATCCAATTAAAACATCAACAGCTACATATACAAAACAGTTTCTCTAAAGAGAAGAGGAAAACATAGCATAAGAGACTGAATTTCAAACAATTTGTCAGGAATACTGTTCTAATGACTTTATGCTGAAAAGACTAAACGCCAGAAACAAAGGTTTTGGAAAATTCTTCAAATAGGGACAGCGTAAGAAGAGAGAGATGGCACTGTATAGGTATTTCTTATGTTTGCAAGAGAATTACAGAGATGCATTCAAAGATATTAATTAAGCTATTCCCATGTGTTTTGGACAGTAAGGGCACATGGCATTTGTCATATCCCTATTGGACTAGCATGTGTAATGAAAACAGATAACCAGTAGAGGAAAATTAGTATTGGGTCCAAGTCCATACTTTATTAGAAGCTCTTTCTTTTTCTTTCTTTTACTCTCTCACCACAAATACAAACAAGCCCTGCGAAAGTATCACAGTAAGGGAGCACTAAATTTAAAAAGCCAGCCACAATAGCATTAGAGGTTACAACAAGTGCAATCATTGCTAGGAAAAAATCCTAAATGCATGCATCTCCACAAAGAACTTTGAAACAATGACTTTGCTCCATAGGGAAACACTGTGGTATATAATACAGTATCATTACAATAAAAAAGGAGCCATGAGGCACATCACTAAAAGCGAAAACAAATCAAAACAAAACAGAAAAGAAAAGCAAGCAGCTTATTGTGTCTCTGCCAAGGGTGAAGTAAACAGTGCATCTGTTTCAAAATTCAGACCCCTACATCTAACCAGGAGTAAAACTGTCCATTAGAAAACAGTCAGGAAAGGTTTGTTACATTTTGAGTGTCTAGTTTCTTCATGCTTTTCCCTTGCACACAGAAAAGCAGTTCTGAGTGCACATATTTATAATAAATCCAATTGTTAAAGGAAAATAATTTTACAAATTCCCTTTTACATTAAAAATACTCTTATCATAAACATGGAACATATTGTGTACAGGCAGTCTGCCTGACTTACAGCGGCTCAGTTCAGCCTGTGCAAGATAACCAAGAGTAATGGTTTTTGATAATCAGGCCACAGTATTAATATAACATGAACCATAAATGCCTCTGTACTACATCTCTGGTTAATATTCCAATGAGATTTGGTAGCTTAAGGAGAAAAAGCTATATTCTGCTTTCTGTTCTAAATTGCAAAACGTGCTTCAGAGCATTTCTACAGATGCGTCTTTTGAACAGACACTGCAAAAGTGAGTATGGGGTACAGGTGATTAACGGATGTATCTCTTAAATAAACCTCTGATCCTTAGTATCCAGTTCAAGTTCAAATGTTACTTGCTGGGTCAGAGTTTTGGTTCCATAAAACTTAGCTGTGTGATTTCAAGTGTCAGTTATGCTGGCAGAGGTCAGTCTGCCTGGGAAAGTGGAAGTCAATTGCTCTGAGAGGAGAAAACTCGATTTCGATAGCTTTCATCGGTCCTCTGCTTCTATAGCTTTCGTCTGAGTGGGCTCATTTTGACTGATGACAATTGTAGAGAAACTCTAAATTATGCCCATTTCCATCAATGTTATCGATAAGAAACATAAAAAAGAAACTACTATTGATAGTGAGATCTGGAGAGTATTTCACAGTGCATCAGAATAAGGTGACTCAGAAACATAGCTTATGTTAAACATACTGCTATTTAGAAATACAGGTCGTACACATACTATTAGAACTAGATTCCATATTAGTATTGGGGAATGGTAAACACAAACCCACGAACTTTCCACAGAAGCAGTGTCTCTGTAGTATAATGTTTACAACAATCCTGCTGCCATAAAATAAATAAATATATTTTCTATATACATACAAAATATATACACAAGCACAAAGACTTCTTTTGATTTAAAAAAAATGAAGTTCTGGTTGGAATATATTGTTTCTTATTTGAATTGCTTATAAGCCATTTCCACACCGATGGCTGGTGGAATACAAATCAAATAATAGAGCTGACTTTCTCAGTATTTTGCGTTTTCTTTTGGTGGGTGAAACAGAAAACCAAGGTCCACTCCTGAACACTTTTGATCATTAAAAAATCCATGGCAATTTTAACAAGAATACAGGTGTTAAATTAATCACAGTTACCTGGCCAAATTCCAGTTCTGGTAATTACACCCTGCATACCTAAAATTCCCCTTGTAGTTTCAACTGGAGAAGTTCTTCTTCACTTTACATCTTAAAAAGCATTGTATATACTGGTGCTGCTGACGTAACTTTTGGTCCAAAAAGTTTAATTTCAATTGCAGGCAAATAAGCTGAAGAACTTTTGGGTCTTCTTAGTCTAAAGGTACCTTAAAAAGATAACTGTTCTGACACGTTACTTTATCCAACTTCTTTTTTCCTCTCATAACACAGATGTTTATTCTACCCCTTGAATGCAGTGGAAACGTCTATTTACCAATTACTTCTCTAGTTAAAAAAAACCTTATCTTTGCTTTCTACAGCCCTGACCTAGAAAATCAAGCATCCCACTCACCTGACATGGAGTCCGGTGAAGGAATGCAATGAGCATCCTCACAGGTTCTCTAGACAAATAGCAAGAACATTCACTCAGTGTCTCGGATACGGGTCTTAGGAAGTGCGCAGGCACTCGCTGCCTCTGCTCTTTCAGAAATAAATAAAAAAGGACTAGGATTCCCTCTCTACTCTTAGAAACCAGAAAAATGGCAGGCATAGCAACAGTGCTAATCATTCTCCCCTTCCCACCAGTAGTTACACATTCAAAGTCCAGCGCATATCTAACGAAATAACCAGAAAGATTTGGATAGAAAACAATGGTGAAGGTCACCATTAATTTTTAAAATAACTAAACTATTAGGCTTTATGGCCTGCCATCATTATATCAGAATCCTTCATGTAGTCACTAGAAAAAGGCTTATTTGCTTTTATGGAAGCATACAGGATCTTACACATAAACTGATGTATATGTAGAAAGACCAACAGACATTATGCACAAGTGAGTAAGAGACCAACGACAGTCTACAGTGCATCTATCAGGCTGCCATGTCAAAAGAGAACATGTCTGTTAAGGTAAGACAAATACAGGGGATAGGGAGACACGCAGATGCTGGGCTGCTCCAGGCAGGTAGGAGTAGGCATCCGTCAGCCTGCCACTGCGGCAACCTCCTCTGAGCTGGCCCTGCTGGCTGCCCTCCAGGTAAGCTGCTTTCTGAGCTGAGGACAAATGTATATTGTACAGAAGGCTGGCTAGAGTTTTCCCAGTTACTATTAAGGCATGCTTTGTAGGTGATAACGTCTCTAAGTGTATCAAGCAAAATATTATGAATTGATTTCTGCATAAGCTATTCAAGATAAGATGGAATAGGTACAGTGGCTGAAGCAGAAGTGTTTAAATGAGACACAGGGTCTGTTCCTTGCTTCTGACCTCTGTAGATAAGCAATAAAATTATACGTGGCTGCAACAGTATTCTGTGTCAAGAGTATTAAGTGGACAGCTTCTAATTACCTTTAGCTCATAAAGCTAAAGAGCTTGATCTATTGCTTAAAAGCTTTTTAGTTTAAATTATTTTAATCAACATTTCTATTTTTAGCAGTTGTTTCTGAGATGCTTTTCCAGTAAACTGGGGTGGGTGGGAAGGGGGGTTGAGAGTCTGGTTAGTTATCTGGCTCACCTCCCAGCATGCACAACCCTAAAGTGCCCAGCTCAGTAAGAATCAGAAGATGTAAAAATGACATAAAGGCACTGGAGTCTGGGAACCCTACTGCAGCAGCCATATTTTCTAGAAGCCTTTTTTTCCTCCAATTGCAACAATGTCCAATAATATCCAATGCATTTTTATCAGTGTGGTGGGATTCAATGTGAGGATGACATCAACGTTCCCTTGCTTTTCTAAGAGTGGTTTCAATCCCTGGCAACATTTTCCTTTTATATGTCCCTGTTTGTGGTGTGGTGTGGGAAGCCCTTGAATGGTAGCTATTGGGCATGAAGAATCCAATGGAAAGGAGACAAATGGCAGATGATGTTGGTAGTAAAAACACATTGCTTGGTTGCACCTTCTCCCAGATGAAAGAAACGGCTCTGGTAAAGGGCAGTTTTGATACATTCCACGATCCTTCTGACTCTGGGAAAAAAAAATGGTGAGAGGGAAGTGAAAAGCCATACAACAACTTCTGAAATGCTGCCACAGGATGTTAGAAGTACAAGTCATTCACACAGATCCAAGACTATTTTCACTATCGTAACTTCTATTAAAGGCTGCAATTTTATTCTTGGGATAAAATTTAATAGGCCAACATACTTTTGGGCTATTGATTAATCCCTTGATGCTCATTTGACTAATATGCAAGTGGGCTGTTCATGTACTAACCTTCATAAAATTCGGATGAGAACTATGGGAGAATAGCTTGATACAGCACAGCCAATCTAATGAAAACATCTCCATATGTCACCAGTCAGATATTAAAAACAGGAAAAAACAAAACAAAAATCATGGACTCCATGATTCTCATGAGACTATGAAAAAGCTATAATCACAAAAATGACCTTGGCACAGGGTGTTTCCTGTAAAACGAAGGATTGGCTGGGGTTAATGGCCTACAGCTTTGCCTGAGGCCATCAAGTCTCCCAGTCAGTCATTAATCCCCCCGAAGTACCCTGGTGCCTTGATCATTTCTACTTAATTAAAGTCGGTGATCCCCAGGATACCTCCATTTCACCAGGAGACACTTTCTAGTTACTTCAAGGAATGTGCCTCTCAACTCCCTCTCTCCATTTCTCCCTCTCTCCAAAGATATTTTACATGACGTGTTCCAACTTCCTTTTTAATGGCCAATGTTTAATACAGCTTACAAATAATTATTTTTTCTTTCATCCTTCACATGGACTCTTAGTCCAAAACTGAAAAATTAATTCTTTTTTTTTTTTTTTCCAAGGGAAAAATACATCTGTGGTTCCTGCATGACGGACATCGAACCCAAAATAAATAACTATCAAGCTTTAAAGAGCTTCCATCTTTAAAACAAAGAAAATTAAAAGCAATACATCTAAGTGAGAAGAAACAGAATTATGTTCTGGGGATGAGCAGAAATGACACAGGATGATTTAATGAAAAATCAGCATTGCCTTTTTTCCAAGTCTCTAAGCCTGGAAACACCTACCAGAGACTTAATTTAACGATTATCAGTGGCCCCACAGACTTCAGTGGAGCTATGTATATGCAAAAAGGTAGGCATTTGTGTTTTCAGGACCAAAGCCTGCATTTATACAAAATAAAACAAACAAACCAGAAGGGCCACCAGTGTAGCTCTCTTTAGAGAAGCAATTGCATCCCACCTACACTGTTAGGTTAACAGGCTGTTTCAGGCTAGAAAACAGAGATCCAGATTTCTAAAATTTGAAATTTCAAATGGTGATCTGAAAAAAGGCTACATATTAAAATACACATTCTTAAATACATATGAAAATTAATGTACAGAGTTAGGTTTGTATCACATACAAGAGACTGAGATGCATTCACTATCCCAAAGATCTGATAACCTAAACTCCAAATTTTTCAAATCTTTGGTATCCCTTGTGTGGGAGGCTGCAGTGCATCTTCCAATTAGTATCCACAATTAAAACTGTAGTTGTGGCTCGTGGTCAATGCACCTGCTGGTTAGGAGTAATTAAAATTCTATCTTGAACTTTGCAGCCTACTTTTACCTCTATAACAGGCTGCACCAACACTATAGACAACACTTCCCTGTGTCTGCCTAAGTTCAAACCAGGATTTTAACTTTGTAAAGAAAGCCAATGACTACTCAAGACAACAGCAAAATAGACATTACAGTAGTCTTTCAAAACTCTACAGTGCAATAGGTCATGATGAGCAGCTTCTTTGGCAAAATAGCTAACACTACAAGTATGTGCATGTGTGTATGGCCCACCACACACAATGGACAAATAAATATGTATATATATACATGCACACACTATACACTTGGGGGCGAGGGGTGTGTACAGAGAGAGAGATACAGAGAAAACATGTATAAGTTTATAATTTCACAATACTATTGCAGAATAAGAATATAACTAGTCTGATTCATTACCCCAGCAATTTTGCAGAACACCTTGACAAGCTTGTTGATTCCTACACAATCAGAATGTTCCCTAAAAATAAGAAAATAAAATTGTCATATGATAGTCATATGTACTGAGTCAGTATTACTAATACCTTTATTTCATGCAAGTCAAATACAATGACTTGGTAAGTTAGACTGTGAATCCAAATGGATAGGCACATTGCATTGTAACTGGCTACTTCACAGTCAGTGACAGGTTAACAACTCTGACCGCTATCAGTGTGATCACAAACGTAAATTTTTCTCTCCTGGTTATGACACCAGTGACCCGTAATGCTTTTAGGATATTTTTGTAATTATTTAACTCTACATTCAAGACATTTATGGCTGCTATAAGAACAATTACTATTAATTATTCCTACTGAAATAGCCTGTAGGGGTCCCAGTTCCTGGAAAAGAATTGTAGTTACACCTAAGAAAGGTCCGAATTTGTACTGAATTTACAAGTTACTTAATTGTACTCAGATAACCACTTCTGTGACCCTTCAGCAACATTATGGAAGTTATAGTTGTAATGGGTCCCTTTTAAAATTGGCCTGTCAGGATATAAATATGTCTTGACAAAGTCTGCCCAATCTTTTTGTTGTTTCAAATTTGACATCACTAACGCAGGAGATACAACCCTCTCCGAGGAAGGACAACTGTGCTACAAAAAAGACGCATGGATGTCAACAGCTTCAGGTCTGAATTCAAACTTTCTTTTTCAGGTTACAAACCTTTTCATCTGCTATTTTGGTTTACAAACAACAAGCAGAATGAGCCTATGCTGAATAAACCACCTCAGTGTTGAATTTATCAGGATGGCTGAAAGAGCTTTATACCTACCAATTAGCACTAGTCTGAAAGAAGTACATCCCCATACCATGTGGAATAATTGCAACCCTGAGATGGCTTTCATCCCTGAGCAAGCACATATCCTGTTTATGATTTCTAACTGTTCATATTTTATTTGCTTCTCACCTTTTAGTGTTGATGCTTGTCTTACAATGGAATGAGCAAGGGAAGAATGAGACCAAGTTTAATTTAAATCTTTTTTGATACCTCCTATGATCACCTCAAGGCAGGCCCTCAGGAATCCCAGGCCCTGGAGGCAAGAGAAGAAGCCTACAGAGAGGATGACTTTCCCTTGGTCGAGGAGGACTGCGTGAGGGATCGCTTAAGCAATCTGGATGCCCACAAATCCATGCGCCCCGATGAAATGCAGCCACGAGTGCTGAGGGAGCTGGTGGATGTCGTTGCTGAGCCACTCTCCATCATCTTGGAGAGGTCCCGGAGGACAGGAGAGGTGCCCGAGGACTGGAGAAAGGCCAATGTCACTCCAATCTTCAAAAAGGGCAAGAAGGAGGACCCAGGGAACTACAGGCCGGTCAGCCTCACCTCCATCCCGGGAAAGGTGATGGAGCAACTCATTCTGGAGGTCATCATCAAGCAAGTGGAAGAAAAGAAGGTTATCAGGAGTAGTCAGCATGGATTCACCAAGGGGAAATCATGCCTGACCAATCTAATAGCTTTCTACGA
>Ga0181612_161725_pt1 | contig 23286 bp, 11 predicted proteins | sample HoacroProtozoa21_FD_119630 | JGI IMG/M metagenome (GOLD analysis project Ga0181612, IMG submission 119630) | Hoatzin crop microbial communities from Cojedes, Venezuel. Combined Assembly of Gp0051906, Gp0051904, Gp0051908
CCTTATATCCAGTCTAAACCTATCCTCTTTTAGTTTAAAACCGTTACCCCTTGTCCTATTGTAACAGGCCCTGCTTAAAAAGTTTGTCCCCATCTTTCTTACGTGACCCCCTTAAGTACTGAAAGGCTGCAATTAGGTCTCCGTGTAGCCTCTCCAGGATCTGGGGAATATATATGTGCCATCTTTGTGTAGGAATGGCAAAGCAGCAGCTTCAGTAGAGGTGAGCAGCTGGGATTCAGTCCTGAGGAGTGGATACCTGAACTCTTCTCTTCAGGTGAGTGAATTAAACTTCTGAGCTGGAGCACAAGAAAATGCAATCCATACTTCTCCCCAAGTTGTTCTCAGCTCAGATTCCTGCTTTGTTCTGAATCCTGCAAGTCTATCTTCCTGAGAGACCCAGAGTGTTAGCACAACACGTCACCCATGGGGACACCTGCTTCTGCGTGTGCTTTTGCTTCTTTCCAGCAATAGATGTCCTACTTTCATGCTGGCAGTGGGTTACACTAGGAGTCTGCCGAGCTAAGTAGCCCACTTGTGACAGTGGCCAATAGCAAGTGCCTGCAGGTTGTTAGAGGCCAAGGCAAATTAATGGAGATGATTCCCAATATACTCTTCCAACACTGTACAGCCGAAGGAAACTGGAAAGGATAGTTGTGAACGACTCACCTTCCACAGTGCCCCTCTGGTCTCTGTATCACACAGCCTTGTGTGCCTGCCTGCTTCATACGTATTGCTTCTGGGTCTCTGCTTGGCTGAGCAACACATTTGCAGATGTTGGAAACTATTTTTAGAGTGTATTTAAAAATACATATTTTTCATTTCTTCCCTAGCATTATTTATGTAATGCCCTTTTTCTTTTTCACTGTGTATTAGATTTTCATATGTAAATGTATGCTCTGTCTCCCTCCAGAGAAATCTACCTTTTGCCGCCTTGGTTTATAGCATATTCTTTGCTTGGGCTGATCTATCCATCTTAAGACTTCTGTAGTTCTTATTGCTACCACAGTTAATGCCATAAGACTAAGAGCATAATGTAGCTGCTTGCGTTTGCTTACTGAACGTGCAAAACAGCACTATGTGACAAGTCCCCAAGGGAGGTGGCTAGGCAAAACTAGTCCGTCCCTGCATTCCCAGTGCCCACCTTTGTTAAAGTAAGCACAGTGAGAACCCAAAGCTTCCTGGTCCCCGGAGAAAGGCATTGCTGCCAGGTTGTGAAACTCTGGGCATAGGGAGTGCTCAGAGCCCTGGTGAGACAATTCAGCAAAAGACTTGAAAGGAGAAGTGTTGTCATCTTTGGCTATTTCTTGTATTCCAGCAACCTTTAGTGGTTTCCCAAGTACAACAAACTCTGCTTAGTCCTCCCTAGGTCCATAAAAGAGTTTCTTTTTATCACTTATAAAGCTCTGCTGGGAATCTTTTCCCTGGTGCAGTCAACTTTGGAAACTTTACGCTTGTGGTGCAGTCTCCCTGCTGGCCCTGGAAGAGTCTCGGACTTCCACATGTGCAGTTGTCATGGAGGGGAAGAGAACAGTCATCTTCTAGGCTCTGGGGAGCTCAGCCTGGTGCTGAGTGGACCTGCAATAACATAATCTAGATTATTGTTCCTAGCAAGACCCTTATAGCTCTAAATAGGAAATGGGAGAATGAAGTGATTTTCTATTTTTTTCCTCTCTTTGCTATTGCTGTGTGAGCCATTTGTGCACAGCAGAGAAATTCCCATTTAGGGCCACGGTGAAAAGACTGATGTTTCTTAAGTTGATAAGGATATCAGGAAACAATGCAAGAACGCCTGAGTTATTTCTGCCAAGGTACATGCCTGCTTAACTCTGGTTCATACATTCAGGATCTTTCTACTCTTGTATCTATTGATTTCTCCCCTTTGCAATCAAGCCACTTTTTTGGGTTACAACCCTCTTGTCTTGTACATCAGGGAAGGTGAGATCTCCTGCGTATTTCTGTTAAATTCTAAGGCTTAAATCTTAGTTGTATTTAACATTAGTTAATTCTGTAAAAATTAAGGGCCGTAATCCAGCAAATGTTTTTAGAGCTGTCTGGAGGACTTGTAGTCATGGGAAGGGCAGACTTTGAATAATAATGACCAAACACATCGTCTTCTGAAGCTACATCTTTCGAATGATTCTGATAAATCCCAAGTAATTCATTAGTAAAGCAAGATTGTCTGATCCCCACAGTGTTTCTCCAGGAACCCTTTTGTTTCTTTCCAGGAGGAAAAGAGAGGCATCATCTAGGGGGTATTGGTAGGCTCATTTTGATGCAAAGAGAGCTCCAAGCTCCTTACAGCATATTAGGAAAATTAAAGAAAACAAAGCCAAGCAACAAAACCACCCACTCGGTCTGTGCTGCGCACTGAATTTATGAACCCTTCGGGCAATCCTGCAGAAGCTGTGTACTCCTGCCGATACATCCTCTCTTTGACAGCCTGACGCATTCTTTCAAGTCAATTCTACAGGTCTTTGCTGTTGCGCCAGTTCTACTGGAGAACTGCACGACTGCCCTCTGGGCCTGGGGGAGATTAGTTTGTAGTTAAACAAGCTACATCAGCCATCAGGGTAATTAAGTGGCTGAGGTATGGGCTCATCACTACAGAGGTCAGGAGGCAGTCTGCTCCCCTCTGTTCAGTCTTGAGCTTTTTACCAGACCAATCCAGCGTTGGCCTCATTCTACTCCCCTACATTGGTCTAATTTTTTGGAAGCTAGTGGGGATCACATTGCTGTAAGGAACAGGAGAGCCAAATACCATGAAATAATGGGAGAGGTTAACCCGATGTACCGCCTGGACTCACAGTGACTACTAAGCACTGCTGGAGAGAGCGCACGAGTCCCTTGCGCTCTGAGCTGCAGTGGGATGAGCCAGATGGTGCCACTAACACCCTACTGCTTCTCTGATCAAGTGTTTAAGCAGCCTGCTGCTGCCATGAACCCTCAACTTTGAAGCTGTTGAGAATCTAGCTTTTCTCATTCTACGTCTGTTTCTAAAGTCTGAAAAGATCCACAATCCAAATCAATGGAATCAGAATGAGTCCTGAGGCCATAAGTTGCTGGCTCTAACAAAGAAGAGGAAGGGCCAAACTGCTAGGTTCCTTGGGGTCTCCAGCTGTTAAACTGCCAAAGCATCAGAGCAATCTTGAGGCATGCTAGAAGGCTGTTTTATCAGAACAACATTACATAAATATGACCTAGGCAGTCTTTTGTAAGTCTCTGTTACTAAAAGGTTTTTCATCTTGACATCTGTAGGGCTGGGTTTTAGGAAGTGTTTGTCTTTAGGGAACAGAGGGGAGGGAATGGACTGTCAGTGGCGTAGATCTTCTGTAGTGGTAGCTTGGTAAGAATAGAAAAGCTTCAGAATTTGCTCAACACCTAGCAGACCCTTTTAGTTGCCACTTGCCACATGACCAAGTGCAGTCAGCACCACTGAGCTTCATGAGTTTGTCTGAAAAATCCATCTGCTGGTTTTGGCCCCGAAGATGCTAGCTTTGCTGCCCTTCAAATCTGGCCATTGCTATCTCAAGTTGAACATACTAAAATAGCAGACTTTGGTAGCAACTTGCCAAAAATCAGCAGTGTTAGAGACCAAGATCAGGCATTTTGGCTCTTGGTCCCACATCCTAGTCACTGGGAATGCCAACTTTAATTATATTTTACTGGCAATGTATATCTATATCTTTTCAGTACTGAATCAGGATGTTGTGCTCCAGCCCAGCACCAGCAGTCACATATCCTCCAAAGCAGATGTGAGTCTTTTTATGAGGAAAGGGCCACAGCTCATAAAGATAGACAGGAAATCTCAAACGCTCATCCCTTACCAACTTTTTGCACTGAATTGATTCTGCTTCTAGACTACTGACTTGTGGGTGACTCAATTCCAGTCACATCCATTTTTTTCTACGTAATTTCCATGCTTGAAACTCATCCAGAGCACCATGGTCTGGGACTCTTTGAAGTTTTGAGACAATGTTTGCATGGTCTAGATGTATATATCTAGCAAAGAGTGGGGCAGTCAGTGCACATGAAAGGTAGGTGGTGTAAGTGTACCTCCTTTGTGTGAAAATAAGGAATATCCATGTAAGGAAATAAATTTGTAGGGTGTTTCCCATCCCAGTCTGTCCCATCCATTCTTAATCATCACACACATTAAAACGAGCATCATATGGTCCACCTTATTATTCAGTAGTCCCAGTAATTTTACTATGGCAAAATATTCCCAAATCTTCATTGAATTTGCAATCCTATGTTATTTGGGCTGTAATGGCAGAAATGTCTCCTGTATCCATAAAACAGTGTGAGAAGGATTTTTGTAACTTGGGTGTTCTAGAAAGCAGTTGAAGTGTTTGGGTACCAGAATAGCCAGAGTTTTATTTAATTATAGAGATGTGATGCAGTAACGCAACTGCTACTCGCTGTCCTCGGAAACTATGATCTGCTGATCTGTTTAGGGAGGCCTGCCACACACTTGTGGTCCTCCAGCAGAGACTTCAGTCTGCTCAGTTAAATCACTACATGCAAAAGCATATATCTGAGAAACCTGGAGGGGTGGAGCTGAGGGGTTGGGCAGTCTTTCTCTCTTATGCAGGCGGAATCCATTTGGGAGGCTCTTGACTGCTGTTCCCACCTCCTGCTCCCTTCACATGGATTTGTTTCAGCCACACTGAATGCCAGATTAATTATTTGGGGAACCCTGTGCTAGCTGGAGGAGAGAAGGAAGGAGAGGTCAGGAACAAGAATTTTTCAAATGTTCTTTAAATCAATTAATGTCTGTGATTACCATGCACATTAAAACTTGAGTTAAAATCCATAGCACCTTGCTCTGCCGTTTTAAGTATTTGTTGCTAGTCATTATCAATTCCTTTGCACATGGCCCCTACAGAAAAGCACGTTTTTCTCTGAAGCTGACACGAGCACAGTTTCACCGGGCCAGCAAAATGCAGTGAGCTAGTGCGTTCCCTGGGAGACTGACTGTTTTCCATTTATTTCACTGCTTTGGAAACAGGCCCAGCTGTAATGGCCTAACATATCTTAAAACAGGGAAATTACTAATTCAAGTCAGTGAGCATATTTTCATTTTAAAAGAGTAACAAATTAAATAAACTCCCTACATTTTGCATTTGAGACCTCGGTGTTTCGTCTGCTGTAATCTAATTCACCCATTCATTTCCTGCACATTCATTTTATCCCATTATTTGAGATTTACTTTGCTTTTAATTGTGTGCTTTAAGGAGACGTAGAGTTACAATAGAGAATACATGAGCGAGTAAATGGTAAATAAAAGAACACATATGCTGTAATATAGCTTGATGTGCTTCTAATCAATCTGCTTATCACAGCTGAATCCTTAAAGTCAGATGTGCAACTTCTCTGTCTTAAGTTGATTAAAACTTCTTTAAAAAATAGCTGAAGTGGGGCCATATGTACAAGCTATCGGGGACTTAACTGTTAACTTTTTTTTTCTGTTTTTCTTTACAATAGCAATAATAGTTGCAGACAAAAAACAACCGAAACGACCATAAGGGCCTAAAGAATTTTTGGGGCGCTTTTAACCAACCACACTCAAGCAACAAGATCTTACTTAGCACTGAAGTATTTACTTGTCTGGTTGGGGACAAATTGCTCTGCAATCAAAAAGCTTGGTATTCCAGGAGAATCAAACAACCCTTCTCTTTCTGTACGCTTTAGATAAGCCGTAACCAGGAATGTATCTGGTTCACCTACCGCATCCTTCCAAATACTGTCTCGCCTTGGTTGGCTCTTGTGAGTTTTGTCACGGGTAATTGCGTTCTTTAGCTGTTGTTCCCCTTGAGATCTTCCTGTCCATGGGAACCACCGGGAAAAATTGTGAACTTCTGTGTATTTTCTAGGAACTCGATTGGTTTTCATCACATGGCACCCACAGGTCTGTGCAGGCCCCCTCTGAGCCTATCCTGGGGAAGGATAGATGAAATTTGAGCATCAGATTAGAGGAAAGAGGAGGAACAGAGGCTGAGCTAAAAAGTAAGATCTGAAGAATACTCAGTAAGGTTCTGTGCATGGTACTGCATCCCTCTCAGAGTGCAAGCGATTACCTTGTGCTTTTGTGTGTACTGAGGATGGCCAGAGAGGGAGTTAATGAAAAACAGCTGGTGTTCTGGATCTTCCCACTCTCACTTAATTGCATAACTACTCAGAGAGGCGTATGCATGCAGATATACATCAGGTTTGGCAACTGGAAACTGTTGACTGATATACTTCAGGCAACAAATTTTCCTTCATCTAACTCTGTGACCAAGTGCCTGTTTTCATTTTGCAGTGCTCTTTCATCACTCATATTATTTTTATAATTTTGATGAAATACTTCATTTTTGCCATGGATTCCTAAGGGACCTTTGGAAAGATAAGGAAGCCCATTAACAAAGCATTCAAAATCTATGAATTCTTGCTGTATTGATGTTAGAATCAACTTGTGCACCCCCCCCAGTAAACACATTTCTAAAAAGCGTAAAATAAAAAAATGAATTCAGCATTCTTTTTATACATTAAGACTAGGAGTAGCACTATAAGAAGGAGCAGAGTCAGCATCAGCAACGATCTTGTGCTTATGGATCACTCTGTGCGATGATCTTTTGTAGAGATAATTTCAGTGACAGCATGATGTTAGATCGTGTCAATAAGCCTGCTGTGAGTCAGCTCTGCTCGTTTATCACTATTCGAATGCTTCTTTTTTCTTGCTGCTGTGTTGAATATTGGAAACACTTCATACTAAGACATTATTGGATCACTTCTGTCTGTTGGCCCATGCTGGGGGCTGCCCTGAAAGCACAGATGCGCATTCTGTAGAGACCACGTGGGCACAGCATTGCTGTGACATGTGCTGAGTAGGGTTTGGGCTGAGTGCGACACCTTTCCCACCATGCTGGCATGGAGAATAGTGTCCATCTATCTTTCTCATGTTTTGTTTTGATGTTTTGGGTGTTTTTTCTGCAGTCATATGAGAAAAAACCCTCCAAAAAGACCAACCCCACTTTTTTGCTTTCCTACTCTCCACAGAAGTGTGAGCATAGTGTCTTCCACTGCCAATCTCCTTTCACAGAACATTTAAATAGTTTTATATAAATATGAGCATTCGGGACTCCCTTGTATTTGTTTCCCAATAAGTATATCCTATTGTTGTTAGAGCCTAACTGTTACATTCTCTTTAACCTGCAGGCTATGGTGAGCTGACTGCAGGGATACCAGCAGCTATTCAGTGTTAGGAAATGGATCTGAAAACATAAATCACTTCTTTCTTGACGTATACTAGACACAGTCCAAGATACATTTGCATTAGCAGTTGCCATGTTGCGTTAGGATCTGTGGTGTGATTAGATTTTCAGTAATAGGATCAGGGCAAATGTATTATATAGTTATACAATTAAATGTATTGTCAGATTCAGAGTGAAAGGATGGGGTAATGGAGAAAGAGGGGATAAAACAGACTTTTCCTTGGAAAGGGAAAATGTGGAGAGGTCATGTTAGAGACAGCAGGAAGTTTAGACAGAGTTCAAGGCAGTTGATTGAGGAAATACCCAGGCAGAACAGTGGCAATCATGTGAACAGTGACAGTTGCATTGATGTGCTCTGCCATGGAGAGGGAACAACTTGCTTGTGAAGCATCAGTAGATAATTTGAGCTGGGTTAGGGTGGGCAGAGAGATGCCATGGGATCTCCTGTTGGAGTAGGCAAGAGGTGCTGAGCTGAAGAAGGCAAGAGAAATTTGAGAAAGTGTGTTCAGCCTTGAGAAAGAATAATGACAGAGAAGTGACTCAGAGTGGAGGAGATTTGGTCCTGATTTAGCACAGTTTCAGTGAACCTGTGTTTACCAAGAAAGACTGGTAAAAAAATGCTAAAATTTTTGGAGCCATTGTGACTGTGTATCTAATGATTTGCAGTTGTCAGCGTTGTTTTCCCTTTTCCTTGTTTTCAATTCTTGCTTTCCTTTCCCTCATAACTATGAAAAGCTTCTTGAAGTTAATGTAAAGACTTTGGTTGATTTTTAGTGGACTATGGATAAGCCTTTTCTTACGTCATGGCTGAAGGCTGATTTCTGAGCTGTTCCTGTTCCAGGCAGCATCTATAATTGCATGTTATTATTTGAAAAATAATGATTTTAATTACTTTCTGGAAAGGATGATGCGAAAATAATCTATATTGTTTTGCTTCTTTTAATAGGAGAACTTTTCCATACTGTAATGTGCCTGAGTAGGCCCATTCCATCATGTTCTCCATTTTTTTAAAATCACTTGAAGAGCTAATACTTAGTTATTGGGCTGTTTTCCTTGATCTCCAGCAACAGAGATTTGGTTTTAAATAATACTTGTCTATTTTTCATAGCTGATGTGACTGATTCAGATTGGATTATTTCATTTGACCCAAACTGGGGCCGAGGTTCGAAGATCCAACCAATCTGTGGGCAGCCCTTTTTTCTTTAATAGCAGACTAATTGGCAGATCAATTAATCTGCTCATCTGTGAAGAGAAAATTTATAGCAATAAGTAGTTCTATTTCCAGAAATCATTCTCTAAAGTAACATTACAGTGGCCTTGTTTACTTCATGCCCTGCAACATGATCCAGTGCTTCAACAGTAGCACAGGTCAATTAGTAGACAAATTAAGCAATTATTAGCCACTAACAAGGGTGACTGGCATCATTACCCTTCCTGTTTACCAGCAAACTGTTATTTTAATACAAAGATCAACAAATAAATTAGGGCATCTGTTGTATTGCCATGTCTGCCTTGAAGTAAATGATATTAAATGGGCTTTGGTTGCTGCCAAATTCTTAACCCTGGCCTAATGAGATACACTGATATGTCTCTTGCTGATTATAGAAGCTGTAAAATTTAGTTTGTATTGATTTATTAACAGGAGGACCAAGTTCTCTGTGATGGTATTTTTTTAATAGTCTGATATCTGTCTTTTTACTTTAAATGTTATTGATCCAGAGATTATTGGGTTCCCCTGAAAGACAAGGCTATTTGCTAATTGTATTGATTATTTGGATGCTTACAATAATTTTATGGTGAGGTTTGTGTATGTAAACGTATGCTTTCATCTGATGCTTCTTTTATGTTCCTTGGAGCTGCCTTTACTTCCACGTTAGAATTCCATGAGTCAATTATTTTTAAGTCTTGCTTTGTATTTTTAGAATGGGGTAAGACTTCTTCAGATTTAATTAACTGTCTCCTAAATAAGAAAATATAGTAAATCTCTTTGGATAGGGTGAACTTGGCTGTAGTACACCCTAATAGATTGTGGTACATTGGGAAATGTTGTGTCTCTTTTGCCACCAAGCTGCGGGGTGCCCAGGGTCAGACTTTTCCCTCTGGCCTGGTGTGCCCTGTGCAACTGTGAATCATGCAGAGCAGAGGTTCACCCATCACGTGTCTATATACAGCCTTCCACATCATAGCATATTCTTGGTTAGGGAATAATAATTCCCTGCATGAAGCTGAAAACTGCGGTTTCTAGTTGCCAGGATGCTTTTGCCAAGCTCGGTGAGTGAGGCTGCACCAGTAACAGGAGCAAAATGAGTAGACCCTGGACAAGCCTCTTCTCTGGTGCTGTTACAGCCAGAGCAGAGCTCAGAGAGCTTGGGCTCTTGTGTTGCCTCCTGAATGAAAAGCAGTTGTGTTATCCCCGAGGTATTTGTGGTCCTCCCTGCTGCGTGAAGAGCTGTCACATGTACATGCTTGGTGCACTGCCAGATCTCATGGCAAAACTGTTCCACCAAGGTCTTTGATGAAAGATGATCCTGTACACAATATGATATTTATGTCACTTTTATTGTGGCTGCTTTGAAAGACCATAGCTGGCCTGGGATAAAACATGTTCTGGACATACTGATTTCTGAATAGTTAACTCTTCTAAGTACGTTAGAAAACATGAACTGATGTGACGTTTTGAGTCTAGTTGCAAGCTCTTTAAAACTAAAATCAACATAGTCTCTCAAGAAGCTCTGGGCTGAGAGTGGAATTGCATCCCTTCAAGTAGTTTTGAGCCCTCCAGGTGTGCGTACTGTGGATTATGCTTTAGACACTGCCAGAAAACAGTTAGAGCAGCAGTTTAACATAGCTAAGCCTTTCATGTTTGCATACAGTTAGGAAACCTGGTTATTCAGGATCCAACTGTGTCCCTGTCATTTCTTCGTGTTCTTGCTGTTGTATAATGAACAAAAGACACGCCACCAGCCAAAAAGCAGATCAATGTTCAGTTTCCTTCATAGGGAGGATGTAATTGCAGAAACATTTCCTGAGCAATATAATTATGTATATGCTAATTTGCCTCAGAAATTTAGGTTTAGTCTCTTCTCAAGTGGAAGACCTGGTTACAGAAAGGGACTTTCTCCTCTTCAGAATTAGTCACTAATAGATGAAAAAATTGCTGATGTTCAGAGTCAATTACACCTTGATAATCTTAGACATTTCAGAAGCCTCATTTTTCCCCATGTGCCTCAGCAAATTAGAATTCATTCCAACAGGAGCGTAGGTTCAGATTTGTTAGTATTTGAAATACAAAATGGGCCTTAGGAAATAGGCTAAATGAAGGAGTTGTACAGAATGTGAGATTTTGGTCCCATCTTTAATGCATGTTTCAGCCAAGCTATAAACAAGTGTGTTTAACATGGCATGTACCAGGGTTTTATTTTGTTTTGGTTTTAATTATTTTGATTGGATCACAAAAAAACAGGTCTAAAGTTAGCTTTTTTGAAGTCGGCTAGTTAGCCCATGCCATCTCTATGCTGAATTGTTGCTTGTTATATCTATCCCCTAGGGCTTTGCCCTGTCCAGCACTAAGCGTTTCTGATGATGGGATTCTACTCTTCCCCTGGAGAGACAATTCCACAGTCTAATAGAGCTCACCATTAATGAAATTTTACTGATGATCAGCCCTAATTTTTCTCTGCTTAATTTTATCCTGTTACTAGAGTGTAGTGATTGATTTATTCTGGGGAAATTCAGTAAATGGTTCCGCTTCACAGGATGGACCTTACAATAAATAGCAAATTGTCATGACCTATCTGTGGGTGTCCTGAGATTACACAGGAACTCAATTTATCTCGACATTCATTCCCTGGAAGCTATTTCTGTCAGTGCCAACTTAGTGGAGGAATAAGCAATGAATTTAACTGCCAGACTGCCTGCCTCCTGTCCCAGCACCAGCCTTGGAGCAAGGAGAGATTCAGTTTGCTCCATGAGAAAAAGACCCAGAGGCAGGAGCTCCTGCGGGGTCTGGTGCTGTGACTGTGCCTGAAGGAAGAGCGTTTAGGGTCTGGTTCCTCTGTCACTTGCCTTGGTTCCACACTAAAGAAGCTCTATTGGTGAGGTAGAGTTACGCCTGGTATTTATGGGTGTAGCATAAGTGAAGAATCTGAACTCATAAATTTCACTCTCAGTCCCACAGTTTCCCTGTGCCTAGTACAGAGTTAATATAACTGTCCCAATTTTACTGAAGTGTCTTATATCTCTTTACGCATACAGATGATCTGAACTCTGTGTTCATATGTTAAGTATGGGTCTGGGCATACACTCAAACAAATTTGAGGTGCCTCAGCTCAACGAATTACCACTTCTGAGCTGAGCTGCAGTATGAGCCCATGTATGCATGCTGGGTATATAAGGTGCTAGGCTTAAATTAGCAGGTTTTACTTCATTTCAGCACTTAGGAGGAGAAGTGTTTTGTTATTGTGGCTCAGCGGATGAGCAGTAAGTTCTCCCTCTGTGGAAACTTGACTATGTCTGATAATGTAGTCATATTGTGTTTGCATTATGAGGATGGACTAATGTATTTACCCTCAAAGTTCTTATTTCTGGAGTTTTTAGAAGGTGACAGGCGCTATATAGTTTGTTCTGTTGGAAGCAGCAGCAGTGACCAGAACCAAGAGGAATGATTATTCTAATATTTTGTATGTGAAATTTCAGATAGATATCAGGAAATCATAGATGTCATATACCTCCCCCCCTTCAAACTCTTCTTTCATTTTTCTCAGGTATAATTGATTTTCTTGTGAGCCAACATCCTATTGCAAAAGTACTGAGAGACCACCTGGTCTTCAAGATTGCACCCATGCTCAATCCTGATGGAGTGTACCTAGGAAATTACAGGTACGGTGTGGAGTTTGAATCTGTCTGTTGTTATATCTACTTTATACACCCTGCACTATTTTGTCACTGAATCTTCTATGGCTTGTTTCAATTGATTCCTCTTAAACTGGAGGTTCTCTTGTGATGGTATGCTTCCCAAAGTTCCCACCAAGGAAGGGGGCTCAATGGCAAATTTGCTTTCTTTAGGAAGTAGAGACCCAAATCTGAGACAGCAGGATGTCTGCTTTACAAGCCTCCTCTAGGTGTGGGAGTCAGTTTAGAGTTAGCCCTTAGCTGTGTTTTATAAATGTATTCATTATGCTGCTCATCAGCCTCTATGTAAATGTGTCAGTCAATCACAGTTCCCTTCAACTACCCAGATCATGCATTAAAGTCAGAGATTTCAGTCTATTATTGTACTGTAATAGATTGGGATACATGGAATGGAATAATCATTCCACCCTATGTTAATTTTGCTTCATTTTAGTATTTGAATTACTACTTTACCTCCTCACTTGTTAAGAACATATTCAGATAATCTTTTGTTTTCCCTAAAATTGTTTGCTCTTAATGTATTTATTTACAAAATAAGTGTGCTGCTGGAGGTGATAATGAAAAGCAGTTGATTAGTTGATGATTTGTTTGTGGGGGCAATTACATGTACCACATAGTTCTCTGGAGAAGCCCCTGAGAAATGTAATATATTGAATGTGGTTTTGCTTACAGCACAAAACTAACACGATACACACTGTAGCCAGGCTACCTTGAGCTTTAATCTAATTAGGTATTGTATTTCTAAGCAGAATAAGACTGGGTTATTGTGTGGATGGGGAGACCACTGAGGAAGAAGCTAGAAGTTGCAGAAAATGGTGCTGCTGGCTGTTCTTTGGTTTGAGCTGTGCTTCTTAGCCCTCCTGTGCTTTGCTACTTACAAAACTTCATTAGCAGGGATTTGTGTGGGTGATTTCAACAGTGCTTATGTATGAGTCTTATAAGTGAAACTTCTGAGGACATATGGTCTCCTTCCAGCTACACTGATACTCCCTCAAGTCTTGGCAACTCCAAAACCAGAGAGCGATATTGCAGTAGTGGCATCTGACACTACTAGAAATTAATCATAATGGTTATGTCACCATACAGGAATAAAACCCTAAAATGGCTCTAGAATCTGATACTACATTGTTTTACTCTGTTCCAGGTTCCCTGCATGTAGGCAACTCCAGTTGTGATTAAGTAGCTTTCGTTTTCCTCCATAAATTGACTTGTTCTGTAGCTGTTTCTCTGCACTATTATTTATAGTTTTTGAGAGGCATGAAGCTTTACAGACATGTATATGGCTCGTAACTTGAAAAGCCTTTTGGGAACCCAGATATTACGAAAGGGCATGTGAATTCACTTGGAATTGCTGAGCATGTCAGTATACTGTTGTTTTACCTTTTCGTGATAAGCAGAATTTTCAGCCCTCTGAGCTAAAAAGACTTTTAATGAGGTAGTTGGAAAAGCATTTGATTTTCTTGTAATTCTTCACTTTATTTACAAATGGCCTAATGTAACTGATAACTTAAAAATGAGGATAATAAGCAAAATGCTACCTATTGTCTTGAGAATATTAAAAAGACTAGAAATGTGCTGGCGTTGTAGTTAACTAGTACTGAGTGAATAATTTACAGCAAACACTCTATTTCCTGCTCATACAAAATCCACATGCACATCACAATTTGTTTGCTTGAATTTACTGGGTGAATTTTAAAAAAAATCTCTAAGGATCTATTGCTAGTATTTGAAAATTTAACTCTGAGGCTTCTCTGTGATTGGCTAGATAAGTCTGTTTCATCTCTTTTTGGTCTGTGTTCAGATCCACACATAAATAAGACTTTAAGAAGTCTTCCATGTCTTGTGGTATAACACAGATCTATTGGCTGTGGACAATGCCTCTGCTTTTGCAAACAAGGTCTCTGGTGCCACATGCAGCAAGACCAGTTTTAGGCATCTGAACTTCTGCCTCCTGTTATCTCTCTCTTTCTCAAAACAGTGGCGAGTGACTGTTTCTTTGGTTCATTGAAGGTTCACGTTCATAGCTATGCAAGCTAAGATAATGAAATGGGTAATTAAACCTCATGCTTGAGTTTGTAAATTGATTTTTTGCCAGTGTGAGAGAGAGAGTTTTTTTTGTTACCCCACCAGTACATGGCTTTGTACAATTGGCAAAGTATACTGGCGGATGCACTTCGCTGTCCTCTGAAATCCCAGGTGCAGTGGGCACCATTAAAAGCCTGAGTATGTCAGCAGTTCTTGTAGAAGGGATGGGATGTAGTAGTTCTCCTGTGATTGAAACAGGAACTAAGCATTCATTTACCCAGGATGATATGGTAACAGTTGGCTGTTGGGGTTTTCTTCAGTGTTATTTTGGGGGATGCAGGACTTTGAGGGTGTGGGTCCTGTGCTCTTCTCCAAAATCCTTGTTCCTTTCTTCTGAGTGCTTGTGAACTGAGATTCAGGAGTTTAAGCCAAAACTTCAACAATAATGCCAAGAATTGTCTATTATCTATAAACCGTTTCTCGTTCTCAAGACAACAGATCAAATGTGTTGTGACTCTAAAGGGACTTTCTTGAGGTGAAATGTTCATAACCAGCAACAAGTGAGTTTAATATCACAGCTATAAAGCACAAGTGCTCACGGCACAGACATATCTGTGAGAAAGGTTCTTTATATGTTGCATGTATGTTCAGGCAGCTCTATAAGAAATGGTCATGGAAATGAATGTTGATGCCCATTGTATCAGGATGCATGGAAACAGGGTTCTACACTTTACTGTTTTATTCAGGTATGTGCAAGAATTTAAGAAATGTATTTGTGGATGTTACAGTTAGGAATGAAAAACCAAGGTGCCTTATGTAACTTGAGTGGGTGTTTAGGCATCCCCTCAAATTTAGAAAGTTTGGAACCTCTATACACAATGTGTAAAAGTATTTAAAAAAAATACAAACACAAAAAGTCATAGTTTGATAGTGGTCTTAGAGTATAAATCTTTTAACAGAAATTGAATGAGTACGATTCTATCTCTTAATAGCAATTACTTATGTAAATAAATCAAAAGAGTTGGTGAAATTACCTCTATTAGACTTTATTTACAGTGAAATGTCTGACTGCCTATTTAGAAATCAGAACATTTAACATTTTGCTTTCAACTGTTTCTTTCTGAAAAGAGCTAGAAATGATAAATCATGGCCAAACTACACTACAGTAGATCAGAGTTGGCTGGATACAAGTGTCGGAGGGGTTAAGTGCAGAGAAGTGGAGCCCTGAGTGCAAATTCACCTGCAAGACAAAGTACAAAATGGATTGCTCCTGCTTGCAGTGCTGGCTGTTTTTTGCTGGTTTGCTAACACTGTACCCTTTTGTGAAGATGACTGCTACACTGCACTCTTTCTTCAGTGACAAAAAACCTCTGTAGTCCTTCTCTTGCCACATGAGTATACCCAGCTCTTTCTAACATACACGATAATGATAGGTACCTGGTGTTCACTGTGGTCAAGGATGCAGGGTCTACCCTAGAAGAGGAAGACAGGCTTCATCCTTTTCTTGAAGTCTGTAAAGCCTGGGATTACTGTACTTCTAAGTGTAAACTGGCTTTGCAGTTAGTGTGTAGGAAATGTTATGGCACATGGCCTTGTTGGTTAAATTGCCCAGGAAGATGGCGTTGGTTGACCTAGCTAAAATAGTGGGTCTTCAGCATAATTTGCCATCTGTTCTGGCTGGTAACTTGTGCTTGGTTGTCATCTGAATTGCAAGACCCCTTTTGCTGGGGATGGTGCATGACTTGATCTTTAACTTCATGTAAGAATGTGGCGAAAAATAAAAATATTTATGAGTTTCTCCATAGCACTAATCTCTCCCTCTTTGATGGATTAAACTGTGAAACAGTTTTAGGAAACAAAGGAAAACTAGTGCTGGGAAGAGAGATCTCTTGGCTTTTCTCTCTCTGTTTGCAGTATAGCATTATCTTCTGAACCTATTAAAATCCCCACGGAGGTGGGGTTAGACTGAGAAAAAAAATGTGCTCTTGATTTAAAAGTCGTGCATCCCCAGGCTTAGCCTGAACTTTCTGTTATCGAGAGCTTGTTCTTAGGCTGGCATTCTGCAGCTGAATGCTGAAATGTGTCCCTGCAGGCAAGATGACTGTACCACACGGTCTTAGATTAGTTCCAATTTGTCAGCCTTACCTTCCGGAGATGAAACCCTATACTGGCACTGAAGGGGATGTGTTTCTTAGTCTGGGCAACTTTTCACTGAGGTATCCCAGAAATGCCATGACAAGGCAGTTGAAACTTCCTGATCATTCTCTAAAGGCTTTGTTGCATGACCCAGTAAGGCTTTCCATTCCTTGCCGTTTCTGTGTTGCCTGAAGTTGGTTAACCATGACAGTATAAGCCTTCAGTAAATTAAAGCCATGAATTAGCTGAAACGTTCTGAGCTGTCATTACTACAATACTCTTCTAGCCTGATTGTGGGGACTGCAAGAATTAGTGTGAATGGAGACAAGAGGGCACACATGGATTTTTTTAATCGTTTATTGTTTCACTGTCAGGTATGATATTTTTGAAGTCAACACAATCTTTACTGCTTGCTTGTGTGAGAGGTTAACAAAGCAATTTGTTACATGGAAAGAAGACCAGTCCTATTCAGGCTGGAAAGCCATATACGACATAAACAGTGTCAGAGTCCATATTGTAATGAAAGCTGTGTTGGGATGAAATGTTTTGGACCGATGGTATATTTTTGTTCCAGAAACATAGTTTTGTGAGGATCGAAATGGTTTGTGGAACTGAGTTGAATCTGGCAAACTGTTTCAAGTGAAAAAAGTAAGCTGAGAAGGCTCGAGAAACATTTAAAATGATACATATCAGCATTTTATAAAAGAATCTTCTCTAGTTTTTGTTTGTTTATGGGATGACTTGTTTGAAAAACAGCATTTTAAGATCTCTTTTGAAGAATCTGCAATACAAACAGAAAACTAGTCTTTGGATCATATGAAATATTCCAGATTTATCCTGAATAGGTTTTTGTGGACTTTATTTCTGCGACTGGAAATAATCAAAAGTTCAACATTCGTGTTCACATGTAATTTATGAGGAGTTCTTTGACAGTAAAAGCATACGTGGAGTTTATCTAAATTATTTTAGCTCTAAATTAGAGCTATACGTTACAACACTCTGGAGTGCTAGTTTTAGTCTTTGATAATATCACTTTGGGGGATATACCTCTACCTGCATACATACATGTGTATAGGTATGTTCACAGTGACTGGATATGTTATATGGTTCTGACTGTCACTTGTCCAGCTGTGAGAAGTGCCTACTCGCATGCATACTGTTATTTGCATAATAGCTCTTGATTATTTTTCACCTATTTTTTGGTGGGGAAGGTTTTTTTCTTAGCCTCATTTAATGCATGTGAAATTCATGCATTGCTTTGAATTGAAAAACAGGGTATCCATCTCAGATGGCAAGATGAAGCTCTCAATAGAGTTTATTTTTCCTAATTAGGTGTTTGTCATTGTGTATTCTATATAACAATGTATAAGTAAACAATCATGGACCTTTTGAATAAATGTATTGGTTTTATTTATGTTTCTGGGCATAAAAAAATCTATAATTACCAGGTACAGCCGCAATATAACTGGTATTTAATGACTATTACTTTTTGTTACCATAGAAATGAGTCCAAAGTAGTTACCTATAATTTCTCATTCCCAAACCTCACACATGTTGTAGTGCGGTATTACCATAGTAATTGCCTATTAGTCATCATAAAATAAGCAGTTACCCAGAAGATATCAGGATGGTGTGAAATTTCTCATCTCCTTCAAAACTTGCAGCACATACCGCTTCTCGTCTTCCTTTAGTGGGATTTTTGCCTGAATGACAAGAATGTCCATTGTACATTTAACCCAAGGGAAAGAGCAATGTGATTGAGAGAGAATTGTACTCTAAAAATACACCAAGTCAAGAAAAGTATGTTCCATTCCCTGAAAATATAGAACTATTTTTTATTATTGAAAAACAGGGATTTTTCAATCCCATGAAATGAAGGTTTGTTCCTTGCCATGAATTTTCTATTTATTTTTTTTTTCCAACTCAGTTGTGACCAAAGCAGGGGCTATACGTCTTACAGGGTCTGTGAGAACAGCCATGCTGTGTCAGACCTCACGAGCCCAGTATCTGCTAATGCAGAAGTAGACTGTGCCACTCTCATTGTAGGAGCAGGAGATGTTCGTAAGATGCTTTCCCCCTAGTGCTTTCCCAGCTTCCACTGACTTTTGTTTCAGACACTTCCTGAACTCATGGGATTTCTGTCTGCTCAGTAATGTGCAATGGATTTATTTTCCTAGTACTTGTCCAGCTTGCCTTCAGACAGTAAGCATTAGCTCTCTGTCTCCTCTGGCCGGAGGCTGTTCAGCTCCTGCCCCAGTGCAGGAAGCACCACCCACTTCAGCCTGCTGTGAGCTTCATGCACGTCTCAGTGGTGGCCCCTCTTGCACCTTGGTTGTCTTCTTAATTTAGATTGCATGTTATTCAGGCCAGTGAGTCTCTCTCTGTGCCTGCCTAGATCACATTTAATATCAGCTGGATGTTGGTGACTCATGCGGGGGCAAATGATCCCCGTTGTATCCAAGACTACAGGAGAAGCAGACCATAGGTGCTGAGTGCGTTATTGACCCCCTGCTGGAGTGGCAGCAACTGAGCTCTCCTTTCCTCCCTTTCCAATTTCAAATTGGAAATCCAAGGTGGCTTTCCAATGCTTCAATGTCTTTTGACAACCTCTTGGGTTAAAAACATAGAATCATAACACGGTTTCGGTTGGAAGGGACCTTACAGATCAGCTAGTTCCAACCCCACTGCCTTGGGCAACAACACCTTCCACTAGACCAGGTTGCTCAAAGCCCCATCCAGCCTGGCCTTGAATGCTTCCAGGTTTGGGGTTCACAACAACTCAAGAACATGGCCGACACTTCTACTAGGACACCGATAAGCACGTTATGGGAGTCAGCCTTAAGCCCTGAATCCTCCTGAGCACATTTGCAAATCAGGGAGAGAATAAATGATTCAGGCAGAGAGCAGATGTTTAGGCAGTGGCTGCTGGGTTTGAAAGAGAGGAAGACGTTTTCCTCTGTTGATGTCGATATGGTTGAGTTGTTTCATTCTTTTATTTGAAAGAAAATAAAAGCTGTTTTGAAATGCTACCTCTACTTGCAGTGGCACCCAATGGTCTGCTGAGGAGTAGTCACAACTGGCCAGCTGCAACACTGGGTAGGGCAAAATGGGCAAAACTATCAACCTCTGCTGCAGTGTGCACCTTGCCAGTCTTCTTGTCTCATTAAATTAAACTAAATTATATCAAATCACCTCTGAGGTCTGGAAGGCAGAAATGTGCACAACAGGGATCTGTCTGTGCTTTAAATTCTGCATGAAGTACGGATAAGAGGAGTGTGCCTTTGCAGCTCAGTTCCATTGATGTGTGAACTAGTATTCATGTCAGGTTTTCTTTTAAGGATACTTGAATGACTCTATTTTTAGATTTTACTGTGATCTTAATTCATCAGATATTGCATGCATAATGCATCATCAGCAACAAAAAAATTTTAATCATAGCATAAATCAGCCAAAAGATGCTACAAGAAATCAAAGTCCAAATTGCTTTGCTTGGGGACTTGAGTAAATGGATTCTGCTTTTAATACCTAAGTTCAGAGAGGCTCTATGGGGGATGCTCCCCGGATACATAGCTGATTGGGGAATGTGTGTTGCAAGTCCCCTCAGGTTCAGTGCCAACCATGAAACATCGTATTTCAATCTGAAAGCAGCTTTTACCTTTATAGTTTTTGCTTAAGAGAAATCTAGACCAGAATTTGGGTCTCTCATCTAAATAATTCAGATAAAATACAGCTTCTGATTGATGGCAAAAAAACACTTGCTGATCATTCACAAAATCTAAACCAAGGCATAAAAACCTGCAAAGTAATTTCAGCACAGTCCCCCATGACCCAGCAAGTAAACCCTTCAGAGGCACAGGAGGCTCAAATACTTCCAGTTTCACTTCTAGCAGCAAAGAGTAATTACCTGGGGCTGTGTCCTGTTATTAATGTGTTAAGGAAATAGAATTAGAATCAGACACCTTACAGAACAGCAGAGAGCACTGAAAGGGAATTAACAGACCTGTTTTTCAGGTGGGAAGGCTTTTTACTCATTGTTGCTGGTTTTGTTATGGACAACCCATTTTATCTAGCTCGACAGCTTTAAAAAGTGGGTCAAATATGTTATTTGTGGGGGTCAGATTTGGGGGGGAGGGTGTATTCCTTTTCCTTGCAGGTTACATGGATGTGACAGCACCAGCTACTTCAGCCAGATGAGGCTCAACTGATTGTGCAAGCAGATGCCTGCTCCTTGTTTCGCCCTCTCTGGGCAGCAGAGGCCGGACCAGATCATGACACACTCTGCACAGGGACGCTCTGGGCTTGAAGGGAAGCACCCAGGGATTGGGGTAGCTCTTGCTGCCTGAATAGCCACTGTAGGTTGGATGGATGAGCCAGATCTAGACACCAGGTCAGTAGCTGGACCCCTCCATCTTAATGGAACAAAAGTTGAGTAAAGGTATCATTGAAACTGAGGGCCATAACTACAACAGCAGGAATATTTTTTCCTGACCTCAGTGACTCTTCTCCACACAGTGTTTTATCTTTTACAGGAAAAAGATCTCTCCTCCACAACCTCTGCAATTTGGAAGAGCCTTTTGTCTTTCTCTGGTTCATGGTTCCATCACATTTTATCTTCAAGTTATCTCTTTCCTTTGATTAGGCCTTTTATTCTCTTTCCCCTGGATTATCCATCTCTCTTTCCACAGTATACAATTGAGCTGCTGAATATTCATTATTAGTCCCTAGAGTCACACAAAGATCTCCAGAGCATGATAAAACCCTCCTTGGGTGTGTTTTGGTTAGATTAGAGCCAAAGAACTAAATGAAACTGGGAGATGCAATACCTCCCATTAGTTTAAAAAGGAATGGAGAGCGAACATTTATCCTTTCAGAAGGGAAAGGAGGGAAGGAAAGAGAATTGGGGAGTGAGAGGGAAGGAGGGAGGGGGAAGAAAGCAGCCAGGCAGCTAGCAAGGAGAAAGGGGACTGCTTCAGTCCAGCCACCATGATGCAAAACCCCTTCTGTCCTGACACCATTGAGTTGAGTGAGGGTATTGCGTCACTGCTTGGCAACGATGTCACAACACACAGATTTTCAAAGCAGCAGAGGTAAAAAAATCCATCAACTAACTTCTTAGCCAAGCATACCTGCCAGAAACAAGCCCCTCTCTGGATGCAAAGTAGCAACAGTGCTAGCAATGCTTCAGACAGCCCAGCTATTAACGGAAGAGGAAATTATATGTGCCTGAGGAATGCATTAATGTATTTCCCTTGTTGGAGGCACGATTTAGTTCCCTGGGGATCCCAGCCCCACCAGGGCATGAACCTGTAGCAAGGGAAGGCTGCGTGCAGCCTGTTCCCCTGCCTGCCCTGAGCCCTGGACCAGCAGGCTGATTTCCCCAGGCTGGGTACGGAGGCAGCGGGGAGAGCGGCATTCCCAGAGGGCAGCTCAGAGCATCTGCAGGTCCCGTCCTCAGCACTGACTGCTTGATTCATCATCGATGAATTCCCCATCTGACATTGCAGCTTACTACCTAAATAAACAGATCAGGAAAACATGTCAATTTGGAAAACCAAACCCATCTCTTTTTTCTTAATAAAGTGATCAGCATGATAGAGGGATTTTGATAGTTTTGGATTTGTCAGGCACATGCTATGTTTGGCTATAGCAAATACTCCTAATATTCTTATTTAGTAGGATTTCTGTTTGACCTTTTCATACTTTGCACTGTATGAAATACTCCCCCATCACTGTGGTCGGGACCCCAGCCTAGATCTACGGTCAGGGACAGAATGAGCATTTCAAAGCATGAACAGCAGAGAATGAAGGGCCTTGCTAGGAGGGTGGGAAGGCACGGTGGAATACAGCTGGACTGAAGGTCCTGCCCCAGCTGGGTAAAACTGACCCTCATCTTTCTCCCTCCTCCCCATTGCTAGTGCTCACACCACTACACCCTTCTGATGTCTTTGCCCAGGCCCTTGCCCTCGGTACTGGCCATCTATCACAAGATAATCCCAGCAAGGAACTGTGCAGTCAGCCAGTGTGTTACATACGCTACAGTCATGTTAAACTCACCATGAAGGCTTGCAAACCGTTTCTTACATTTCTATACACGAAATCCCATGGTGACCCTTTGCACTTACAAGTGCAGACATGCAGTATTTACATACTGAGAGGCAACGACGGGATGTATCCCCACAATCATCCCTCTCTGCACATATCTAAAGTGATTCCCAGCACTCCAAAGCTGCCTACAATGCTGTAAAAAAAGGAAGTTCAGGACACATTGTCAGTTTTAAAAAATAGAGTTGTGTTATAAAAGTCATATTAATTCCAAAGCAGTGCCTTACAAATGATGATCTGTCTGTATGACATTTCATTCACTGCCTTAGGGAGTTTTCAGAAACAATATATTTTAATGAGTCAGTGTAATGTCTTAAAACCAAGTCAGAAGAAGATACTTCCTGTAAAACACTACTTTTAATTGGGAATGTGAGATATTATTCAGGAAATATCACATATCTGTTGTTCATGTCATATTTTTTTATAAACCTAATGCAAAACTTTTCCTTGGTAACTGCTGTGTTAATGGAAAATGTAAACCCTGGCCCAAGAAAATCATTATTATTCTTATACTTTGAATTACAAAGCGAAATAATTTTCACTCAGATTCTTTATCACATGCATTTAGAATCTTTCTTTCAAAACAAATAAAATCCAAATGATTAAATGTCCAGAACAGGTCTCCTGAAAACTGATGATACCCATGGGCTGGTGCTACTTGGCTTAAGCACCTTTCCTTCATTTGATCATTGATTATATTGTGTCTGGTCTCAGTATGAAGCTTACGACAGAATGAATGTCATGAATTTAATGAGGTTATTATAAAATGATGTTTTTGAGTTGTACAATTTCTGCACGGTGAGCATATGCACTGCAGAGCTTTCAAAAGACTGTAAGAGCAAAAGCCAAGCTGGCAGGC
>Ga0181612_135056_pt1 | contig 23285 bp, 18 predicted proteins | sample HoacroProtozoa21_FD_119630 | JGI IMG/M metagenome (GOLD analysis project Ga0181612, IMG submission 119630) | Hoatzin crop microbial communities from Cojedes, Venezuel. Combined Assembly of Gp0051906, Gp0051904, Gp0051908
AAAACAAAACAAACAAAAACTAGTAAAAATAATTACCAAGGCTTCCCATGGGTCCAGAGTCTTACTTATTCATTACACTGACAAATAATAATGCTGAAGGAAATCTACAGGGAACATGAAGTCAGTAATATGTCCAACAAATCTTGGTCCTGTGTACAGGCAGGGAGGGGACATGCCAAAGGCACTCACATCAGAGGAATGGAAGAAGATAAGAGTAAAGACTTTCAGCTTCCTTTCTGAGGCCAAAGCTCAGTAAAAAGTCATCACATGGATCTCCAGGTGTTCATTCACCCAGGCTTGAGCACTGGCCAAGCTACTGCACTTATCTACTTAGCAAAGTCGGTGACAACCGAGAAGTACTGGAAGGACTGCAATGGATGTTTGCAAGAGGAGCCACCAGCAAGACACGGCTGTGCCATGTAGGACATCATCAGGGCCGAGGGGCTCTTTGGGCACTGAACACTTGCCTTCAGGCTCCACCAAAACCATGACTGCAGACTCACTGTCCAACAAGGAGGCAAGCACCATATTGAAGATGGCTCCAGAAGCACCCTCAGTAAGAATACAGACAAATATATCTACAAGGAAATGGTGAACTCAGGAGAACTAAGCTGGGATGGCCAAGCTGATTTCTACAGGGCAAGGGTGTCCCTTCCCCTTTGTTTCGCTCTTACTGTAATGCACGACTTGTATTGAGCAAGGATAACACAGCATTCTGTAAGGCCACAATGGCTGGACATGGTTGGGGGCTGCTCAGCTCCACATCCCTATCAGGCCAACCCCACAAGTGTATCAGTGCTCTCCAAAGGACTGAGACTATATGCATGATTTGCAAGGAGATCTATTCGGCCAGCTGCTTGGTGATCTGTTAACAGGTCACAGGTCCGATGACAAGGTCCAGCATGGTCTTCACTGAGGCCTCTGCCCCTCTGTACCCATGCAGAGCTCACAGCCTAGCTTGGCTCACTCCCTGCCTCCCTTCTTCCCTCGCATTTAAGCAAGTCAAAATAACTTGTTAGCAATCCAATTGCATTCCACTGCTTATCATTTATTCATTCTGATTTCTGAACCAGACATAACAAATACACCCACCATTAGCTCCGAATACCCCCTCCCAGGATGCAGAGCACACTGTAATCAATAAATAAGCAGAGCCTGTTGCTTCCACTGCCAGGGGCTGGTAAAACCCACATTCACTTCCCTTCAGTTCACTCAATTCTACTTCAGTTCACCCCTCTCTTAAAACACTCAGGCTATTGCGATGGAGGTGTGCTGGAAGGCTCTACTATGACAAAGATAGGCTAAAGATTTTTTCTTTTCTTTTTTTTCCTTTTTTCTTCATCCTGACTCTGGGTTTGATCCTGCTCATATCAAAGCCAAAGCAAACATTGTCACAGGGGTTAAGACCAGCTCTGAGGGTGAAGGGTGAAAACCACACTCCAGAAAGCAGTTCATGCTCCAGCTTTAGAAAACCAGGCTCTAGTCTGAATGCAGTAGCTCAAAGAGTATCTGGCTATCGCTCTGAGAAATCACCTGTAGTGCAAGCCTAGAGTGAAAGCAACGTGCTCTTCAGTACACAGGGTTATTGGTGTAACACAAAGAGCCGCATGCTTAATACATCTATCTATTTATCCATGAACTCAGACAACTCACAAGCTTTGCAGCAGGACTACCCCTGCTATTTCACTATCGAACCTGGGAAACAGTAGTTATAAATGAAAGAACACAAACTGACAATCCAGAAGTCCAGCCATCAGCATTTATAACATACAGAGTGATCATCAGCTGCAACATACTACCAGTGGAAGTTCCTAGCTATGTTAATAGAAAGCAATTAGAAAACAAAACAAAACCCAGGCAAACCACAAATAAGACACACAAGCAGAAAAAGGAAAACCCATCAGAATAATTGCTGCTTTTCAAAACTGGCACTGCAAATGCAGAGGTGTTCTCCACTCTGTTACTGGATTTATGCTCTGGAAGAGCTGGGCAGTTAAGCTGGTTCCACCCCTGAGTTGAGGAAAAATCAGAATGAAGACAAATTCTTAGAGCCCAGAGGACTGACCTGGGCTGGAATAACTGTTGTCCTGCTCAGTTTGTCTAACTTGGTACTGGGTGTTACACAGCTAAAGGCATCGAGCAAAGCACTGTTGTTTGCCGTTGCAGAGTTAGGGTCTGAGAGATGCGCCATCTGATTCATGTCGACTGCACCCAGCTTCAGTTTGAGCTTCAGTGGTTATTAGAGTCACATGAGTGGTAGAAACTAATTTATATCATCACTATAAGATGCTCCTGGGCTTGGACAACCACTTCATCTTCTGTTCTTGCAGACAGCAATTTAGGGATAAGGCAAAAGCATTTATATCCACTCCAAAGGGCTTTCAGACTTAAAGTTCAGGTCACTAGAGGCATCTATAGATCTGTGGGGTTTTGTTTGCTTGTATCATAGTTGTGCATGTCTGTAAAAGCCAAGAAATAGAACAAGCTCTGAAAGAGGGAGCTTTCAGAAACGTCAAAGCAAGTTTCATTTTCTGAAAGAATTCAGTATCTTTACAAATGTCTAGCAGAGAACAAAGCAAGAAAAATGAGAACCCTGCTTCAATTCATGAACAAACATGTGAATTACAGATTCCCTGATCATTTTTATCTACCCATTCATCCACCCAACCCCTCCCTGAGGAGTTTTGTACTGCGGTACGAGTCCTCAGATGTGTCAGGAATTCCAGGTGACAGCTGAGCACTGCATTAATATTCTACTCTATTGCCAAGCAAGTTGCAGGAGTTTGGAGGGGAGGGAGCAAAGTTTTTAGCCTTTCAATATGCATCTAGTGTGTGCTACCACGTGCAGAACAAAGCTTAGCCACAGAGATTCACACCATGATTAATTCATATGCAGACAATCCTGCTTCACGTAGCTCCTGCAGCAGAGAGCATGTGAGGTGGGAGGCTCCCATATAAGTCAGCCCACGTATGATTATTAATGGTATTGTTAAAACTTTAGTGGTGTTGTCTGTCTGATGAAGATAGTCAGGTCATTCATGCAAGTGCTAATAGCTTTCATAACCAACATTGTTATTTTGCAAAGCTGAGAAGAAAATGAAGAGAAGGAACCTCACACCCCCGAACCTCCTTTATCTCAGGTCTTGCCCAACGCTGTTTGGCACTTCAAAGTCAGGAGGCACTTACTGTAATAAACTTGGGAGGTGTTGTCTCGAATGCTGCAATAAAGATGGTCTTCCAAGTCATACCATCTTTATGCTCCTGTAAGGGCTGCATCTCCGCTGTAGATAAGCAGGGCCATGCCCAAAAGGTAAGTGGTACCACGCAGTCTCTATCCATACTGCTAAATTCTCTTTTCCTCCCTCACGCTGCTGCTTGGGAATATGTCAAAACCAGGACAGGGGAAGTGCTAATGCTGATGACTAGTCCACAGTGCTTGAGCCTCTCTTCTAGCCTTCTAAGTTGAGACTTAACTGATATCTCCATCCCATCATGCCAGACTTGCCTCCCCAAGCTAGAGGAGGGGAGCCAGGCCATGTGTTCAGCCTCCTAAATTTCAAGCCCGTTTACCTTAAATTTGAGCCTGTTAGGGGGACAGACAGTGTTAGCAAGGTGCTAGGTGTGCCACATACCTGCAGCCTATCTGGGAAGAAGGGACATGGAAATCGAGCTGGCAGGAGAAGAAAGTATTCTTCCTGTTCCTGTTTCTGTTCCTCCTCTTCCTCATGTTCCTTATTTTCCTGCTCCTTTTCCCCCTCCACCTTGTCCTTCAGCCCTGTTTCCCAAACACCTCCTCTCCCACTGCAACCTTTTATACATAGACCTTCAGAAACCTTTTATATGAAATTAATGTATTGGGCAAGTTTAGCTCTATATTTGCCCCATCTATATCTTCTCATGAACACCAAATGTCGGCACTGTTGGAAGCAGGGTACAGAACTTGATGTTTTTTGTTGACCTCCTACAGCTGGTTATTCTCATGTTTCATGGAGGAGCACCTGGAGGTCGAATTTGCTCAGTCCACTCCTTCCCTGCCTCCATACAGCCTCTCGATCAGCCACACCAATATGGGAACCCATGGAGGTGGTCGTCTGGAGGTTTGGGGGCACAGAGCTCAGGGCACTGTTTCAACTCCTGGGTTGCTTCAATAGAAAGCCAGAACAGTTTAAGAACTTTGGTCCAAAGCTGGGAAAACTATCTCAGAAAGCCTGTGCCTTTATTTACGGTGGGGATCCTAGAGCTCTGCCTTGCCACAGTCATGAAAATAGTTTCCCAGACAGCCGTTGTTCTAACCACAGTACAGGTAGCTTTTGGCTGCGATCTTTTAGCTGTTCCCATGCCAGGTCCCAAGTGAGAGTGTGTCTGCATCTATATTTGTGCCTCTTTTCTATCAGAGAGGCATATGTATTGTGACAGGGAATAGGAAACTGGAGTCCTGTCGACCTGTATTCAGTCCGACTACAGGCAGGTCAGCTCCCCTCCACCATCTCCACCCAGAGTATTGAGGGCAGGATTTGTTCCCGCTGTATCTGTAGTGCTCCTCACACCAAGAAGCCTTCATCTCATTTGGGGACTGAATGATTAGTGGCTGCCTACAGAGTACCAAAACCTGGACCCGGTAATGAAATGAAAATTAAAATGTTAATTAGGATTTCCTAGCAAGGAAAAAGACAGACTCAAAGGAACTGAACATAAAAAGAAAATAACAAAAGTTCTGTCAAAATGTACTATGTTATTTTTAGCCTTTCTTTATTTTCCAGGGATGCTAACATTGCATTAATATAGTGTCTTCCATATATTAACCAATTAAGCCTTCTACTGCCAGCTGGGCATATTATCAACATTGTACAGATGTGAAAAGTGGCATCTTGGCCAGAGGATATCTCCCCAGCTAGGGACAGAGCCCAGGTTTTGGAAACTCCACATCCTAAGGTTTCCTTACCCTGGCATCCTTCCCTTTCTTCCACTCCCAGTCAAAGAAGTATTATTATAATTCAAGAAAATAAACCCAAACAGCACCACTGCCAGTAACCTCCCAGAAGAGTTACCAGGGGTCAAACAGGCTGGGGATCTTCCTGAATGTCCACTATCATAGAATCATAGAATCATTTAGGTTGGAAAAGACCCTAAGATCATAGAGTCCAACCGTAAACCTGATGCTGCCAAGTCCACCACTACACCATGTCCCTAAGCTCCACATCTACTTGTTTTCTAAATACCTCCGAGGATGGTGACTCAACGAGTTCCTGGGAAGCCTGTTGTAATGCTTGACAATCCTTTGGGTGAATAAATTTTTCATAATATTCAGTCTAAAGTCACCAGTCTCACAAGCATGCCTTTTTGTGTGCAGTCCACACAGCTCTTCAGCCCTCCTGTTCGGATGGGATGGCGTCCTGCGTCGCTCCTGGTCTGGGATGGCATCCTGCTTCCCTCCTGGTCTGTCTGTAGTTCAGTGTCTTTTCTGCTCCTGCTCCTACAATGTAAAGACTTCCTTGGCCTGCTCTGTAGGTGGGTGATTCGGCGCAGAGGGATAATGACGCCAGGATATGGGGAGGTACTTCTATGGTATAGAAGTACCAAACTCCTGCTGATGGGACCAGGAGGTCGTAGTCTAGTGCCTGTCTCACTGGGAGCCAAGGAGCTCTCACCTGCACTTCTGCCCTCTAACCCCCAAGCTTAGAAATCATGTTCCATCCATATTTCATGTTTTATTCCTCACGCTGTAAGCCTGTTGATATTGCTTTCACATCTCTGGGTGCCAGCCCAGTTACCTTAGCATCTAAGGCTCAAAAGCATACTCCTCTATGCCACAGTGGCCCATCTATGCTTCTATAGGATGGCTCAATAGATACAATCTCCCAAATGAATTAAGCAGAAAGAAAACAGTGTAATCAATCAGTATTAATGAGCACAGCCTGATTGTTTACAAGCTGTTTCTATGTTTCAGCCACTGCCTTTGATCTCCTATGCAGATGAGTGCTGGCAGTATGTCAAAATGCAAGCTATATCCTGCTCGCTGGGGCTCAGTGCTGTGTCCCTCTGCTGACAGTGGGTCGAGCAAAATGAGTGCGTGACTTCAACTTGCTGACTTATTGCGCAGCACTGGCCAGTGTTGGCTGACTGGGAATAAACGCATTTCCAAGGTGAAGATCTGATGTCAAGAAGAAATGTTGATAAAACAAAAGCCAATCCAGCAGGGCTATTTTTTTGTGCGAGGGGTAGACAAGGGGGACAGATGACTGTACAACTATGAAATGAAGGCTAGGTTTCTCAAAAAGCTGGGAACCCGTATGTTGTTATTGCAGTACTTAATACATGGCTCAATTCCCCAAAGCACACAGGAAACCTCCGGCAAATGAAGTCTTGTGGGGATTCACCTGCTGTAGCTGCAACAGGGTCACTAAAACTAGCTGGAAAGTGAGATGGTAAAGAAGAGCTAATGCAAAATAGTCAACACTGTCAAAAAAATGGATGGCTGTACACATCACATTTCGTAGTGTCTTTCCAATGGGTAAAAATGAATATTTTAAAGGGAGAGTAAGATACTCACAGGAGAGATTTCAGAATTATTTTAAACAATGTTAGAGGTTTTTTTGTGTGTGTCAGGGATTGTCTGTGTTTGTACAGTGCCTAAAGCTGCTTCTCTCTTCTGGCCCCAGCCATTATGGTAATAATGAGAATAACAACAGCAGCAGCCGTGCTGTGTATGCTAATGACCACCTACTCAAACAAGAGCAGGTTACATATTGCAGGGAAAGATGAAGAGAAAAAAACAACAAGGTTATGATTTGATAGGAACATTTAACGATAACTATATAAACAGTAGAGAACTGTCAGACCAAAACTTCGGTGAAGAAGCATAAGCGAGATACATTGCAAAGACGACAAATGAGGTACACAGTGAAGAACTGTTGGAAAAAGAGAATGTCATAAGGAGAATCTGTATTATTTTTTCCTTTTTTTCTTTCATTCTGAAGAAGGTGGAAAAACATGAATAACTTCTCAAAGGAAGGATGGAGAGTATTTTTTACTGGTACCACAAGGAACAGGCTGCGAACATGAGGTTTGTTTAGGGCAAAGATGATTGGCAGAGTGTGAGCAATGAGAGCGGGCCGTACTGACAAAACAGATGCTTGGGATGTTCTGTGAAAACTAAGGACCAGAAATAAAAGAGAATCTGTAGGATCACAAGTAAATTAAATGAAAACAAAAGCCAAACTGTAAGATGAGATGTTTCACCTGTCACTGTTCATGCAGTGCGTATGAGGCCCCTGCACAAAAGAAAGGTTTTGATAAAAGGCAGGATACTACCTGACCCTGGGCTTTTCTTTGCCTTTTGAAGAACCTGTTCCATGGGGCACATGAGATTATAAGAAACAATGGGCAAATCTGAACAATTTTAGCAGGTGCAAAGATGTCCATAAAGGCAAGACTGCAATGTCCTGGGATTTTGCTCTGGGGAGTCGAAACTTGGTGTAAATTGGAATTTGGCTTTATTGTAAGACCACAGGTCTTTCAACATACAAGCCTGATGGACAGGGAAGTCATCTGATGTTGAGGAAGGCAGTAGTTACTTTCAGATCATTGTTGTATGGGTGTAAGTTAGCTGCGTCTTAGCAAATGTGTTTCCTCTGAGGCTCTGGATGCTGAAGAGAAAGGAGTTAGGAGTCAGCAGAAGAAATCAGAGCATCAGAAGTAAGCAAAGCAATTTCTTAATTTTTGCTTCTTCTTTCTAATACTCAAACTTTAACTCTTCTTGGCTCAACTTCTTGAAACCAAGTGTCATTCAGTGTGCAGTGTTACAGAGAAATCATGCTTCTCATATTGGATACCTCCCTGTTTTGAAGGGCTTCTTCCTTCATAACACATCAAAGATCAAGGGAAGAACTTGTAGAACTAAAACACATGGGGTGACAGCTCAGGCTGAAGAGGTGGTCACAGCACTGGAAGGATGAGATAGCTTATATTCTTCGCATGTTGGTGCAGAAGAGGGATGTAGTGGACCCTCACCAGTGAATAGCACAGGAGCAGGACAGCTGATAAAATCCCTGCTGAAAATGGAGAGGTAGAGAGAAGCAACGGAGCAAAGCAGAGATGTGCAGTCTGATCTACTGTTCTCAGTATCTTCTCCCACAATAGACTGAGTTGGTTTGTCATCTTGGGTAGAAAAAAAAAAAGCTAAACACCCCAGCAATAACTTGTACACCTCTCTCCCCAACTGGAGAAGAGTGTGCAAATTTGAACTCACTACCCTGCTCCCAGACCCTGGCACAGAGCCCACCACCCACACTTGGGGCTGAAGCAGACTGAAGTACACTAATCCAGCTCATGGATAATGCAATGCAGATGTATCTATGTAACTCTCCTGTATTTTCAGATCACCATACTGTTCAGAATAACTCCAAATCTGCATTGTGAGAGTTAATAGCTAGTGCACCATTAGTGCCAGTAAGCATATATTGTAAGGATTACTTTCCCACGTTACCATTTCTTTCCAGTTGACATCAAATTTCCTTTGCTGGTTCGCAAATCATTTACTGAAGAGACTTTTCTGCCACTCTTCACTTAATCGCAGTCACCACCCTAGGTAATTCTGTATCATGTGGAGTCTTGGCAATTCCCCTACTCATGTTCTTCCTCACGTCCCTTATGAATATAATGGGTAGCACAGGTCGATGAGAAGAAGGGGATACATCTTCAGTAATCTCCTTGCACTGTGAAAACAGGCCCTTACACCCAGCCTTCAGCTGGCTGTGAATCTGTAACACACTTGACTCAGTTTTTCCTTCATGAGTTTTATGAGGCATATTTGTAGAGGAACCTTGCCTACCACATTTTTTAAGAAACATGGACTGGGTAAGACTCCCTGTTATCCAGAGTCCTCATAAGAATATGAATAGCTTTGACGTGATGTTTTGAAAACTTTTCTCTGACATATCCCACTTGTTCTTGTGTTCATTACTTCCACTCTGCCCTATAGCAAATATATTTTACCCCTTCCATTCCTCTGGGATGAGGCTGGTTCAAGCAGTCAGAATACACTAGAATGAACAGTTCAGCGCTTTCAGTACATTTAGAACTTCTGGGTGGATTCCAGGTGGGTCTGGTGATATCATAAATAAATAATATAAATGGAGTAATAAAATTATGTTTTCAGTGTATTCAGAAATGCCCGATACTGGCTGTCAAATTTGGCCTGGTTCTTTCTTCAGATATAAAAAATGGCTCTGGGTTTTCTTCTTGTGTCAGATGATGTCAGTGACCAGCTCAGCAGGGCTGATAGGGTCAGTTTATTCATGCCAGCAGCCTCTCAGCTAGGTCATCCCAGTCACACCCCTCCAGAGTAGGTCACATTGCTCAGCTGAGGTAACCCTTGGTTGTCTCCCCATGACTCAGGTCAGGCAGAGGAATCAATCAGATGCTGCAGCCACTGCATGAGCAAGTTGCCTCCATCAGGGACTTCAGGGATTTGTTCCAAATGGGCACATCTGTTTTCTCCTTCCATTAGTCATGTTGAGCACTCACCCCAGTCACTTGTGTGCGTCGGTGGCCTGCTGATATGCAGGGTGGACTGGACCCGTACCAGGAGTGTTGCAAAAAGGCTACTTTTCCTTGCTGATCTTTTGTCTGAAATATGAAAAAAGAAGAAAAGAGTAAATGTCCTCTTCACACTCAATGAAAATAGTTACTCTATAAAAAACGTGCAGGGACTATTTCAGAGGACATTTCTTACCCCTGGATCACACCAATCACCAGCTTTGTTCTCATGGGCTTCCTACTCAGCTGAAGCCTTCAGTGGGCAGCTGCTACTCAGGTCAGGCACTCGGTCACTCACATCAGCTTCACCCACCACCTCAGTGCCTCACCTTGCCAGTCGTGACGGTGCCTGCCACTGCCTCGGCCGGTGGCTCATCTCAGCTTGGTGTGCCGGGTGGGTGCCATGGTCAGCCAGTACTGGCAGCCATAGCAACCTCACCAGCATTCCTGGTCGCTCCTGTCAGTCAGGTAGCTCATGCTCCAGGCATCTACCTGGGGCAGTCGCTGCTGGAGGCGATGCCAGCCAGGTCCTGCGACTAAGCACGAACTCCACCGTCTTTGTGGAGAGCATACGAAAGGTGTCCTTTGCAGTCATTTGTATTCGAGACGCTTTCTTTTGTCTGAATAGCTTTTTAAAATACTGTTAATCCTTAATATCAGAATAACTGATAATGTCTGTCTAAAAAAACTGAATGTGAAGGGAACAGTTCATAGGTATAAGTTAATGGTTTTCCTTCCTCCTCCTCCAAGTCTCTCCAAAGGTTGGGAGGACTGGGAGTCAGAACACGGCTGGAAGAGCCTTCCTAGGCTGGTACTGAGGTAGCCAAGCCAGAGCCACCTTGATGCCTGGAGAGTAATTCGCAGCAGGTTTTGGGCTACACGGCAGTTGCTGTCCCCATGCCTGCAGGACCCAGGATATCCTGGTTTCTCCTCAGTGGACTACTACACAGAGACAGACATGGCTCAGCCAGATCTCTGACATGGTCACTGGGAAGCAGAAGGCGTCACCAGATCTTCCAGTCAGTAAACCCCAGCTGTTATAAATATTAACTCTTTTTATGCTGGGGTCCCTGTTGCTTCTAAGCAAAACTTTTTTGCTTGAGGGTAATCACCTACCAAAGAAGTGCTGAAGACTCTATTGTCCCTTGACCCTCAGCCATGAGCTGGATACCAAGAGAACTGAAAGAATGAGTCCCACAAAGAGCAAATGTTATAAGGAACTGATTTGGAATAACTTCACTGAAAATATTGATTGCTGAATACAGCATGTATTGTATTGTATGATGTAAAAAAAAAAGTAACACAAATACAATTAAAAAAAATAGATTTAATCTTGTCAAAAAATTACTTTTCTGCCTAGAAAAAGTTTCAACAGCCATGTTTTTCCCAGCCTGGTTCTCATACTGAGACAGCTCAGAAAATACTGCCTGATATGGATCAGACTCCCTCCCATGCTCCTTGTTTAGAGTGTTTCTTCTTAACCAGGTTTATAACTGCAATCCTGTGAAGTTAACCCTTAGTCTACTGATGCACTGGCGAAAGAAACTCTTCAGTGCTTAAATAACACAGAGTTGGGATGAAATAAAGAAGAAATAACAGCTCCAACAAGAATCTTGCTCTTTTTCAGACCCTGAAGGGACCCAGGTGTGTAAGGTATGATTTTTAAACAACTGTTTTTGCTGCCCTTGTGACTGCTTCCACTGCTCCATCAGGCTTCCTGATTAACAGCCTAAGTGGTAATGGGATCGTGCAGGAGGAAGTTTCTCTTGCTTTCCTGGAGACAGTAAGGCAGCAAAGACTCATAATCTGCCTCAAATCCTAACAGAGGAAGGCTTAAAAGGGGCCCAGAAGCACTCTTTGGCTAGCTGTGCTATTTACAAAAGGGTTGGGGACTCCACGTCAACATACCTAGGGCGCATCCAGTCATCAAGTCTAGCCACTGCATTCACAAGCCACATCTCCACACGCAAGAAGCAGAAGCTCCCGGTTTTGTTTCTAGGCAGATTTACTATCCGAGCCTAGCTCCTCTGCTACCCATTTGTAAGAGATTTGGTGGCAGATAGAGCAGTGATTGATGGTCTGCTTAAGCGTGCGGCCAGCACCAGTCTCTATTACTGAAATGAGCTAAGGAGAAGAGTTTTAGAAGCCTCCCTATGTTCCACAGCATCTCCTAAACAGCCAAACCTCTCTCACCAAAAGAAAATGAGTTGGGTCCTCCTCTTCTCCCTGTAGACGTTGCCAGAAAATTGCAACTTCTCAGTTAGGCTCCCCTTAGAAATAACGGCCAATTACAAATGGAAAGTGTGCCAGGCAACTTCAAAATCCAGCCCTGACACACGGCACAAATTAAAGGCAATCTCACATCACCAGCAGGAAACATTTGTTCTTTGAAGTGACCCTCAGTGTACAGACAGAGTAATCATGGTAACAGGTAAATAAGAAGGTCAGCAGCAAAACTTCCTCTGCCTTCAGTATCTCCAGGTTTCTACCTACCACAAACATGTCCTGCCAGAGACAGAAACCTGAAGGAATTGCGCAGACAGTGCTGTAGGCTGCAGGGGCTGGGGAAGATGGGGATGTTTCCTACTTTCTGCTGTGCAAAGGGCTGAAGTCTGCCAACACCTCTGTCTGGCCAGGGCACTTGTCCTGGCAGGATGCTGAGAAGAGCAAACATCTGTTCCCCTAGGCCTGACTAGACAGACTCTGCCATCCATCACAGCTGAGGTGCTGGCACAGACTGTTGGGTATAATGGTTGGTCCTTCACATTTTGAATGGGCTGTGAAGAAGTACAACAAAAAAGCACACTATTGTCTGGAAGAAATGAGCTTTTTCCATCTCATACAACAAAGATGCTATTTGCAACTCAGTCATGTTTGCTATGCCATCCTTTTCTCCTTTCTGAGCCTGCTCAGAGGTTACTTCTGAAAACCTGGCAAGACAACAACTAATCTCATCATGGTTATATAGTTTTATTACTCTCCTTCCCCTTTTAATTAAAAAAAAATGTGTAACCATTGCAGATAACTAAGCAAAATTTACTGCCAGTTGTGTTGTATTGACAAGGGATGTTTGTTTTTAAATTCTCCACCTAGACTTTTTTTCCCAGCTGAACATCATTTTGAGTACAGATGGGTTTGAAACACTCTTCATCACATGTGAAGGCGATCTTGCAGGCTCCTGCAACAACGGGTCTCTTCCATCCCAAGAGCAGTCCTGCAATGCTTTTTCCTACCCAGTAATGGTCCTAGTGGACTAGAGCACCTGCCACTTGAAAAGCAAGGGAGCACTAGCTCCCTGAAGTCAGCAAATACATGAGAAGACATTAAGAGGCCACTAATATAAACACACGTAACATGGATGTCACTTCCTCGTACTTACTTAAGTCAGTCTTGGAGGGGAAGGATGGCGGTTGAAGAGTTGAGACTTGGCCAATGCACACCGCAGTGATTTACTGCTGAGGACAGTGTGCGCCACACTACCATCCCATCACAGGCCATGGGGATGGAGAGGCAGAGCTGGCAGTGTGTGGGGCAAACACTGCGGCAGCCCCAGTTTTAAATATAGGCTCTTAAGCTGTCACTGGCGCACAACGGGTTTACAAGCCACCGTGCCGCATTAGGAAAAAACATCTCTAATCTTATGTAACGAGTCCTGAGAGGCGTGTTGCCAAGTAAGCACAGTTTAAAATCAATCAGGCAATAGCATAAAACATTTAGCACTTGGCTGCATTTTTCCAGTAGTCCCTGCTCGGCAGCCATTCTGGGACAGACACAGAACCTGTGGGAAGGGCGAGGAAGAGCAAGCCAATGCTTTGGCACAGCCTCCCACCCTCAGCCAGGACTGTCCCAACCCCAGGGACCAACCAGGCTCTCAACCTCAGCACTCAGCTTGACTTCATCCAGCACTGAGGGCAAGTCCATACTCATGCTGAACTGCTGTGACTGCAGTTACAGTGCTGTAACCACTGCTCCTCTGTGTCCCTGTATGCTTGCTGGGCCCGAGTATAGGGTTGCCTGGGAGCTACAGCTCTCCATGTCTCAGTGGAAACTGTCTCTCAGCTTGGAACAGACTGGTGCCAGCATCCTCCAGTCTCCTCAGGGGCCAGACTAATTGCTGGAGTAATACCTTCCCTCCTGTTGTCCATTGGCAGGATGCAGCAGCATCTCAGCTAGACTTCAGGCTCATGCAGAGCCCACCTGCACACATCGGGTCTGTGTTAGCACTGAGGTGATTTTTACATTTCCTTCCTGAGGAAATGTAAGAAGACATGTCTCCTAAAAGAGGGCAGATTCAGACTAGATACAAGGAAGAAATTTTTTGCAATGAGGATAGTGAAACACTGGAACAGGTTGCCCAGAGGGGTGGTAGATGCCCCATCCCTGGAAACATTCAAGGTCAGGTTGGACAAAGCTCTGAGCAACCTGATCTAGCTGAAGGTGTCCCTGATCATTGAAGGGGGTTGGACTAAATGACCTTTAAAGGTCCCTTCCAACCCAAAATATTCTATGATTCTATGAACATGATCTGCAACAGCAGAAAATGTAGGATTGAGGGTTTTTTTCCAGCTAAAACTTTTAGTAATATAATGGTTTGATCATTAAAACCCCAAATTGTCAGACTGTTGGAAAGAGTTAGGGAAGATTAAATATCAGTTTTAGTTAATGTTCACTCTATGAAAGTGCTTAGGCTGAAAAATGCTCAGGACTATGTTGGCCTCTGTAAGAGTATACATGAAGCCTTGGTCCTTGTCCTGAAGAGTTTAGTCTCAAAGAAAACTTAATATTTAAAGACATTTAATGTGAGAGAGAATGAATAAGGTGTCTGCCAAAAGGCTCCCTATGAATCACATTAATATTTAAATCCACTTAAATACCCAGAATGGAAGAAATGGTTGAAGGCTACCACATTCAGCACTCTATTCTTGTCCCTTTAAACTTCAATCAACCTAACTTACACATACCAGCCCCCACCCATAACAGCTTGCTGACTATTTCTTTAGGAATGAATATTTCATTAAAATAAAGGTTAGCACCATAGGGTGTTGATGGCATTGCATTTCTATTCACAACGTTAAGTGTAATTTGAATCATCAATAGAAGAAACAGAAGGAACAGAAGGAATGACCTTTCTTAAAAGATGATGCAGAAGAGAAATGTCAATAAAAAACAGATAGTGTTTTGCATATCCCTTTACAGACAGCTATTTCCTGTTTACGCACTTAACAGAATAAGCTTCTTTCTGAGCCATCAACTTGGCAGAAAGGATCACTTGCCAACATGGGAGTGAAATAAGAGCTCACATATCCTGTGCAGAAATCAAATATACATGAAGCTCTATGCTCCTTCAAAATGGCAATAAGTTTAGGACCAGCAGATTAGAGAAACCAATGCCTTTATCTTTTGCTATCCTGTTGTCTTTAAAATTACAAGAATGTCAAGAAAACGAATACAAGACCATAATACAAATGCCATAAAAAGACCATAATGCCAAAAACATTCAAGAGCTGAAGAAGCAAACACTATTAAATGAAGATTTTTTTTACACAACTACATTGTTTCTGAATAAGGCCTCCTCAGATCTTCTGGTTCTCCAAAAACCGCTGTAAAGCTTGATGAAAGCACTTTTGAATCATCCTCAAACTCCCTGAAATTTCTGTAGTTTTCTGTAGTTAACTTGATCCCAGTAATTTCATGTAACACAAATAAAAAAGCCCAAAGATTTACAAAGCAAAAAACTCACCAGCAAACAAGTGTGAATCTTTAAGCACATAAATGTGATAAGCACATTTTTCTAAGTCAAGAATTTAGCAACATATCCACTCTGCAATAGAGAAGGCACTGTGAAAGCAGTTGCTTCTGAAAGCAACTGATGTTTGAATAATTAAGTTTAAAAAGTTGCACTACAATTCAATTTCTTTCTCTTCCATGCAGTTCATACATTTGCAGGAAGGAACTCCAATTAGATCCACCTCTAAGCATTTTAAGTCTGTGTTCTTCATCCTCTTTATCATTCTCTTTACCCTCTAAGGAATGCAGTAAACGAAATAGATAAACATACTGGAGAGTTAAAAACATGTAACGAGAGAGTTATTTGATGCAATGTGGGCTAAATACTGTCCTCACTTGCCAGTCTTCTTAACCATCACTGGCCTGTCAATAAGTCTCAGGATTCACCTCTGCACTTTGTTTCAGATATGTTAATCCATGATGTGCTCAGCACAGACCAGTCCCAACTTCTTAATACTCACCGGAACTGGGACTGATGAGTTTATTGAAACATTGTCAACAGTTCAAACATTTAACATTGCAGGATTTTACTTTTCAAGAAAATAGAAGCCTGTGTAACATCTGTGGGACAGGAATTAAATACCTCGGAAAAATAAATCACTTTATTTCTACAAATATAATCAATTTAACCCTCATTATAGATGTCTCTTCTCTCCTTCCTCTCTTATCGCCTTTAGCTAGCACATCTTACGTGAACTGAATCATGAGAGAAACAAATTGTTTGTATGGCTAGTAGGTAAACAAAGGACAGATTTCTGGAGGCATTGAAGGTAAAGATAAATTGTAATTTTTACTTCCCCCCTCAAAAAAATTGACTATCAGTAATGCTTCTAGGGGAAAAGAATTACCCTGGATGGAATCTTTTTAAAAAGAGCAATTCTAAATTACTCTTTGGAGAACAACTTGATATTTTCTTCTTATTTTCAGGATAGTTTCAATTCACTTTAAACGTTCATCTGAAAAGCTAATTAAGACAAAAAGAATCTCCAGAGGTAAAAAAAAAAAGAAAAAAAAGAAAAAAAAAAGAAGATAAAAACCAGTCTAGTAATGGAACACTTATTGAAGCCTTAATTAAGAGGAGACACTTGATCACTCTGTAATCACTGCTTTGCATTAAATGTCTGAGGTACAACAACTAAAACATAATGGTACCATTCAATGCAATAGAATGGAACAACTCACCATTTTTTGGCTTAGTCTCCATTCCTCCAGATCTCCTTTTGCAAGTATCATTAAAAATGCATATTTTTATTGCTTGGAGGTAACCTCTTTCCATGAGCTCAATCACAAGAACAACAGAAGTGGCAATTGCTAACATGCTTCTTGGATTAAGCATCTTCTACAGGCTCAACATTTGTATACGCCGAGTAACAAGATCTCTAAAGCTTTGAATAAATAGCCTTTCTGCAAGGAAAATGAGACTACTTTCCTTCACATCAAGTTAATCTTGAAGGAAATCCGTTGAATTTAGGTTTTCTCTAACACAAACAAGAAGCAGAAATAGGGGAGATGAAAGGGAAAAAAGAACATTGTATAGGGCAACACTGTAAAGACAACAAAGTAAAAACAGAAGTTGTTAAGCATTATGCAGACAAAATGAAACAGTGAAATAAAATTAAAGAAACAGATAAAAAATATAAACTGTCTCACTTTTAATTTTTACAGGCTGTCAACTTAAGACACCCCTGTATTCAGTGAATGTAATACGTACACGTGTAAGTAAGTTTGAAATCCTTATTCTATGTTCTTTTCTTGCAGCAAGTTTAGTACTAGGGTTTGGGGCTTTTTTTGACAATACCCTGGTGGATTATTAAGGAAACAAAAACAATGTCGAAAGCTGTTTCATTAGCAGGTTACTTCACTGTAAATGAAAAGGCCTGCAAGCAAGCACATATGGCACATCAGGTATGGGACAGAGACAGTCTTATTAAAAGCCTAGAGTATGTTACTGACAAGAACTGAGGCAGAATCCAGAAAAATAAATAAAGGAAGTTTACGTATATTCAAAATATCATTCAATTTCTAAACCCTTTATTACATGTCTAAAATGGAAAACAAATAATAGGGAACAGATTGTTTTTTTGCCTTGTACTACTATTTAATGTACTACCAAAGAAGCAAAACAACAACAAAAGCAAAAAAAACCCGAACATGACAAAGAAACGCAGATCTTACTTCCACTGTAGTAGTGGAGTTCTGGTTTTGCTGTACAGTTGGGTTTTTTTTAACCAAATTTACTAAATTCTGCTGCTTTCAGAGATAGAAAAGTATCTGTTTCCAACTGGGTATCTTCCACCAGTCCGAGTCTTTACTTTCTACCGCATAAAAACCAACCAAACAGAAAACTCTAACTTAACAGGCATAAAGTTTGGTAGGAAAAACAAAACAATCCAAGCAAGTGAACAAAGAAAGAAAGAAAGAGGAAATACGAATTCTCAGAGCTCTTACAGGTTCCTCCTAGCCAAGGTGAGGGATTGTATCCCCCAAATGTCAAAGAAAGTTAAAGAATTTCATGGAGTTGTAGCCTCTGTGATTACTTGACTGAAACATCAATCTCTATGTTGTGTCCTCTGCACGGGTTCTTGAGATCATAGTGCCTGCGAAAGCGCTGCCTATAATAGCAGAAACCTGGAAGAAAGCTGAAGCAACCCCAGAGTGCCTGCACACTCCATTTCCCAAGTGAGAAGTAGGTAACTCAGTCCTTTCTGAAAAGCTTTTTCCCCATCATTAACAAAGTTACCCCAGAAATCACCTCCTAGAGCCCACAACAGAGCCAGCACTCCTGTAGAAGCCAGAGGTTGCTCTGCAACTCCTGCCTTAATATCTGAAGGATTCTTCACTGAACATACGCCATGCTGAACTCACGCCATGCTGAACTCAAATACAATGTGACAAATAGGCAAAGAAATTCATACTGTAATTATACCAGTTAAGCAATTTTTGTAATTGCTTATAGCTCTACAATTGTTTATTCATTCCTATGCCAGCTTAGAAGTGTTAACAGTTTAAATGGAGAGAAGTGCAAAAGGAAGTTAAATCAATTACTGAAAAAACTTGCTAAAAATGACACAGGAGTAAGTCTAGTCAGACTTGTTAACAACTACACATTAATTATCTTCATAGGTTTTGGTAGCACTTAATCTTTTTGACATTATTTAAATTAGAGAGCAATGTGGTGCATTACTGGACCTGCAGGAGGTAGGATGTCTCTAAACAGGGGGGCAGCCTGTGGGCCTGAATAGTAAGTTAGTGGGCTATGCCTTATTTAGTACATTTTTTAATGCCACATATTGCTCACACTGAACTTCAAACATTACACTTAGAGTCCCACATTTGAATTGCATGGGCTGAATTCTTTGCTGTGATAGTTCCACTCAAGCTTATAAAAAAATAAGGGGCCTAAGGGGGATATAGGCAGTAACTCAGCAGAATGTTCAAGCCGTCAGCCTGGATTTAATATTAGGGTAGAAATCCATCAACTGAACTGTGAGGGCAGAACATTTTATATCTCTAAGGTATACAGCAGTGAAGTGCAACCCCTGTCAAGGACACTGTAATACGAACCGTCCAGGGGTTACTCAGTGATATGTCTGATAGGACATTAAAAATTTTAGTCAGCAAGTCAACATCATCAATGCAAACCCATGCCCATCCTCAAAATAACATCAACGGGACATTACACCACCTTTTCTGACTCAGTCTCTGAATACAAATGGGGACAAGATTTCAACTTGATTTTTTAATTATGTTCGTTTTCAGAGTGACAGGTTTGAGCAGAAACAAGGGATCTCTTCTCAGCCTGCCAGTGGAGGAAAAGCTAATTAATTTTCATTCATAAATGCTGAGCATGGTCAAACCTTTCCTGACTTCCCAAGTGGACTATGTACATTTGCCTCCTCTGTCAGCTAGCACTCAGCACCTTGAAGAACTGTGTCCTCTGCCAAAAAACCTGACAGATTTCCTTCTTTTCTTTACACCAGGTACATAAAAGGAGTAAATATACAATGAGATACACTGGTTTCACTTTGGAGAAAAAATTTCCCTTGTAGAATTCTTCAAAGGAAAGGCTCCAATCCTTTTGCGTCACTTTAGTATTCCTATAAGATAGTGGCACAGTTGCTGTTTCTAGAAAATACATATCCTCACAGACAAGAGCTCAGTAGATTGGCAGGGATAACTCTTTCTTGTGTTGGCTGGATCCAGGAAGCAAAGTATTTAATGTGGATTCCACTGATGTTTTTTGGAACAGCTGTTTCTAAAAAATAACACAGAAATTGATGAAAGCATGTCAGCTTTCTTTTGACTGCCATAAAAAAAATTCCTTTGAGGCAAAGCACAACAGATCAATTCTCAGAGGGTTTTTTGCACTAGCAGAACCCAAAATCCCAGTTTCACAAAATTATTTTTCAAGATAAAAACAGAAAAACAGACCACCACACACACTCTCCAAATTTTAACAACATCATAAAGTTAGAAAGGCTCAAAACAAAACCTTTTTTCATACAGATGGCAATTTTTCTCTCAAACATGGAGTGATACAGGCCATATACAATAGCATGATATAATATCGCCATTCAATCACATTTCAGAAACATATTCTGATGCATTTTTAGGCGTTCGGGGGGGAAGATACATATATATGTAGGATTCTATGATATGATCTGAATGATAGTATTTTGTTGCTGTCTTCTCTAATTTCTTCCAACTACCTTATTGATGTCTCTTTAAGATATACCTCTTTTCTTCCTTTTTCTGACCTGTGAATACACGTTTTACACATATATTGTTAATTTGGAAAAATATGTACGTATAAATGGGGGTTTTAGAACTCTGTTTCTTTCTTTCCTATTGATATAACACCTTATCCTAGTAAACTGACTACAGTACATAGCAAGCACAATTAGAACAATACTGTTGTCAGGTCCATAAGGCAGTGGTAGAGCTTACCTTCGCAGTGTTGGTACAAGGAAGAGTTTACAGCACGTAGGGGAAGTACCAATAATCTAAATGGTTCAGGTACTGTGATGGTGGTGTTGACAAAGACTTGGATATAATGATACTGAACAAAGAAGAGTCAAGCTAGTCCCAAAGGTTGTCCAGGAAATCTAGAAAAAAAGCCCATTTAGTCCTACTATTATATCAGCAGTGCAACAAAGCTATAGAAACTAACTCAGAACAACCTTGCTTGAGTAACCCACAGTGGATAATGAGATGAAATGCAGCAAAATCCAGTCCCTCTCAGCTTCCACAACAACAAGGTTCCTCACATAGGGAGGAAATGAAGGTTGAGACATCAGGCCTGGATCTGATCCCCTCTTGTGCTGTCACTCAAAACAGTATGCAATTTTTTTTTACTTTTCCAGAGACTAAATTAATTGAAAATACTCTAATTTCACCTTAATTCAAGTGTCAACTAGTTCAGTAAGTAGTATAATGCAATGGAAATTTTATCTAAATGTTTTTGAGGAAGATTGTTTTATAATGGTCTCATAGAAATATTTCCTTCACTCTCTCTTGAGATAGGCACCAGTGCCTCCATTAATCTCCATTCTTGTTGGCATTTCATGTCTGCCCTTACATTAAAAGACCTCTATGATTCAGCAAAAGAGCATAAACAACCAAATAAATGGATATGAAAAAAAAACAAGTATAAAAAATAGCCCTGGATGGGAAAGTTATAAGCATCAAAACCAGTGAGTGAAAAGCAGAAAAAGCAGAGAACCGCTAAACAGAAATAACTCTTAGAAGGTGAACTAAGAGCAAAGGAATACTGTCTTTGCCTGTAGGACTGATGTCACTACAACTACATATGCCAGGAGGTCCTCCCCTTACTTCTTCCTTCCTGATCCAAAGGATGGTTAGTGGGGATATGCAAGCAAGATGTTGTCAAGGAGGTGTGACAACTTTTTGTGGGTTCAGAAGCATGTGCAAAGGAAAGGAGATGTGGTGCAGTCTGACATCTCAATAAGATTCTGGAGGAGACATAATAGGAGTTGCAGTCTAAGCAAATATGCCTAGATATGAGTCAAGATTTTCTTCTTATGGCAGTGTATAATGCCAACCTAAGAATATAAGATCAGCTAGATAATTGGGAAATTTCACCATTTTTAGCTGTAGGTAACAGATACACAAAATGGAAATAAGTAGTTGCCCCTGCACTGTAATACCAGGCAGTGATATAACAGAGGAGATACAAAATCTTAGTGTGATGGAAGGAGGAGCATTTTTCCACAGCAAGAATATAAACATACAAAAAATCCCAATGTTTGCTTGCATAATGCCAGAAAATTCTGTTTTTACTATTTTTTCTCTCTCCTATCATGGAAGAAAGTATTATTTTTATCTTTCAGATAATCCTTAGAGTGACTAAGTTAGTATTTTGTTAAACTGTATGGATTATTGCTCTGAGAAGCTATACAACAAGCAAAACATTTTGTGTGCCCCAAAAGATTACTTCTTTACAAAAAAGAGATGAAGAAAAATGTTATATTCCACTTTAGCCTTAAAATTATTTCAGGTTGCTATTGGACTTTAAAAGCTCTTTCTTGCTCTCCTCTTCTACAGACCCTTGCACCTCTAGCAGAAAGCTAAAAATAAACTCCCCAGCAAAACTCAAATGCTGTTTCATGTATTAGAGATGACTGCCATTGACTGAATTTTTTTAAAACTTCTTGACTTAAAGATCTAAAATCAAAACTTTAAAAAGAACGCTGTATCCCTCCAGCTCAGTTCACTTTGGATCTCAGTCACCGTTTTCCTTTGATAGTCTATGTAAGTTGCAGGCACAGCCTCCAGCAAAGACAATTCAAAAAAAAATGCTGTAACTGTGCGTTTTTCATGCCAATAAGCAAGGGAGAAATTTAAACTCATGTGCCTGCCACTCAAGAAATATAATCGTATTTACAAAAATTAAAATAAAACCAGAAAATATTTTATTAAAAGATATATTATTAGATATAATTTCAAAATAATAATAATGAAATAATATAATTACTGTATTCCATAATGTATCAGGAGATAAATGTTATTTAATATTCTTAAATGTGTTATGTAAATTTCTGTCACTGTTGTGTCATGATGCTACTTTGTAAAGCACCTCAGGGTTTTTTTTCCCATCACAGAATAATGCAGTTGTTTTCTATTCAAAATCTAATCCAATCCAGCCTTGTTTCATTCATAAATTCTCAACAGTTAGAGTTAGTTTCTTATCTCAGAGGAGGATGAGGAAATATTTGAAAACAAACAGCAATCCTACATTAATACATTGTTACAAATGAACGCCTTGAAATGATAATAATATGGAGATGCTAAAGATTTTAAATCCCAAGGGCAAATTTAACATTAATGTACTATAGGTATACAGCATTGTATTTTCCTGAATATATTTTCTACTTAAAACCATGAGAGGAAGGATCTTTTCTTTTGTTGTGGGCAAGAAGCCCTCCTAAAAAGACAGAGATTAATATTACAGCTTGTGCATGCATATCACAGAACATACATTTTAAAAGCTTTATAGCTTGATTCACGTTTCACTGATGCTTTGTAAGACTTATCCAGTCAACTAAAAAAAATACCAATGGTATTGACACCTCTTCAGAAATTCTCCAAGAAATCTGTTCACCAAAGGAGTCTGTAGGTCTTATTGAACAGAAATGCGAAGGGATGCCAACAGGAAAATAATCCCTTGAGCCTTAGAAATGCTTAGCATTTGGCTTGAATTTCAAGTCAGTTTCCTTCCCATCTTCCTTATTTATTTCTTGCCTGCCTCCCTTCTTTTTTCCTTTCCTCCTTCTTTCCCTCCCTCCCTCTCCCTCTCTCCCTCCCTTCCCCCTCCTTCCCTCTTCGCTTGCTCCTTCCCCTGTACAGTCTTCCTTCCTTCCCTCCTTCCTTCCTCCCTTCCTTCCTTCCTTCCTTCCTTCCTTCCTTCCTTCCTTCCTTCCTTCCTTCCTTCCTTCCTTCCT
>Ga0181612_167511_pt1 | contig 23281 bp, 7 predicted proteins | sample HoacroProtozoa21_FD_119630 | JGI IMG/M metagenome (GOLD analysis project Ga0181612, IMG submission 119630) | Hoatzin crop microbial communities from Cojedes, Venezuel. Combined Assembly of Gp0051906, Gp0051904, Gp0051908
CAGAGCATGGTGTAGAAGAATCACCTGAGCTGCTGGGAGCGAAGTAGCATTGCAAGTCCTGATTATCCCTTCTGCAAGGTGCAATGTAGAGAAGGTACTTTTCTTTTTTTATTTTTCATATCGGGCGGTATCAAGAGGCAGCTGGGTTGCAGAGTCTGCCAAAGCTCAGTTAGGCTGCACAACTGTATGTTCCAAACTGGTTTTCTGAAGATCCTGTTTTATTATGTGCTGGTAATACAGTCAGCCACCAACCTGTGAAGTGCACACTGGCAGAACTCCCCTGGGCACCACTGTTTCTGAAGTTACAGATGTAGTTGCAGCTTAGTTTTGTACTCACTGGTGTATTTGTCTTGAAATACTGCAGACTTCCAAAAGGGAAAGGTGATTTGATTTCTTCTTACAGGAGATTTCTTCCTTTTACCAGGAGAAACTGAGGTATTCAGAGCACAAGAAGGGCTAAAAACATCAGTAGAAAGTATTCTGAGCTCAGTGCATTTATTATTTGACACTATCAAAAGGTGAAAGGAATCAATCATTCAAGTGGGCATTGTGGAATCCCACTTATGGCAGGGTGGAGACCAACCTGGTGATAAATGTTAAAGGTCAGAGCACTGCAATCTAATCAGTACAGTGTGATCCCCAGACTTCGTATTGCAGGCACGTTTAATATTTTATTATTGCAAGTGGCCTTTGAAAAGGCAGGGGAAGGAGTGGACTTGAGAGGTGGTGATCTGTTGACTTGGCACATGTTCACTTTAGGTAAGTGTGAGGAGTATCCAGCTATGTGGAACTGATGCCTTGAACAATTTTGGATAAGAGAGCCACTTTAAATGATTTTAATTATCAGTACTTCTACTTAAATGAAATTAAATCGGTTTCTCATTTTGCTAGTATTGAATGTCAACATAATAGTTTAATGTCGGATCTTAAAGGAAAGTGTCAAATTCAGAGAGGGCTGCTTTTCCCAGACTTGCCCATTACGCTAGGAGTACATGAAATGTGCAGTAATGGTATCCCAGGTCCAGTGTCTTGAAATTAAAATAAGTGAAAGAGTGAACAAAACTGAAACGCTGAGCTTGGGTTATACATTACTGTGTTTTAAACTGGGAGGAATATGTAGGGAAACAGATCCTTTCTAGCAAGGGTTTGCTTGTTGTACTCTGAAACTGTATCATAATGACACCACTAATCAGTATTCTCAAAGGTACTGAAGTGACACAGATGTTGATGGGAGGGGGGGGAGATGGTTTGTGTTGTTTCGGCTTTATTCTTGCCCCAAGAACTGCCTTCTGATTATTTTTCCGTCTCAGTTTCTAGACGGAAATAATGATATCAGGTAGCTGAAGTCTCTCACTGTTGCTGAAAATCTTCAGCTGGTCTTCTTACTTGTGTTGAAAGATTTCTCTTCCGCAGCACCACTCATTTTGTAAATTTTCTCACGTGCAAATGAGAGAGAAGTGTGTCTAGGGAATGACATCTAAACTGTAGAAACTGGTCTGGAAGGCAAGGTGAGGAAACCAGACACAAGAAACAGCTGGAGAACTAGGACAGTTTAGCCCTGTTTGGTGAAGGGAAAAGCGTTAAAGGCTTCTTTATCATTTGTTGTGTACAAGGAATTTATTCATGTAGCCCTTGTAAAGCTAGCAGGGTCATTTTGTCTGCATTGGCAACACCACCTCTTTTACCAGAGGAGATTCTTCCCCAGTTTGTTAAAGAATCACTGCTGGTTTTGATGACTGATCCTCAGTCTTGTCTTTCCTTCTGCTGTTCAGTGCCTGAGGAGCAGCTGCACAACATTGATGGGTATGATCTCAATGTCGTCCGTCTCTGCTTCCAAGCTTTCCTCCCCGACGAACATGGCAACTACACGTTAGCGCTTCCTCCTGTGATTTCCAACCCCATCTATGACAACAGTAAGTACCAACTCAGCCAAATGTGGGGTTTTTTTTCCTTTTGTTATTCTCTTTTGCTTGGGGTGAAAAATGCCAGGCCAATTTGAGGTCTATGCCGGTCTTCTGGGTCACCTCCGTGGCTTGCAACTGTTAGATGCCTGTCTAACACGTGGCAAGTCAGTGAGCTTATACTCAAAAGATGAACCCAGGGTGAAGTGTTGGCTGACAGTAAGAATTATCTGTCGCATCCATGGACTCATGCATGGGTGCTTTCTCAACCCGTGTTTGCATATCACAGTAATGACTGCAAGGAAAGCCTGCTCCTGACTTGCCAAGCAATTAAAATAAATAGTAGGGAGATGGGTGGCTGCCGTAAGACTGATCTGTTTTCCAAGGATGTCCTCTGCTTTAGAGAGAGGACCCATGAGGAGTGTTGGTACCCGTGAGGAGTCTTGCCTTTCTTTTGTGAGGGCTTTGGAGCAGGACTCAAGAGAGATTTGTCCCAGTGGGCAACTGTCTTAATGCTTTTATATCCTTTTGTATCCCGGTCGGTTGCCATTTTCAGTGTATAGGTAGGTATTAGAGGAATGTTTGATTTTGCTCTGGGAGGGTGCAGAAGTATGTGAAACACCCCTTCTTGGCACCGTTTTCCACATTCAGCAAAGTTGGACTTCTGTATGGTCGTAGTAGTTGAGGATTTTAGCCCTCAACGTGTGCTGGAATTCTTTGCTGGAAAAGAACAGCAGAAGAGCTTCTAATAGTTGGAAACTTTTTGGCAGTGTTTTTTATTTCTGCAGTGACAGTATTTGGATGCTAAATATTTAGTGTCAAGGGCCACTGCTTTAGCAGAAACTACTGAGTAAAACAAGGTCTGCTTTTTATAAAGTTGATGTTAGAATTGTGTTGATGTGGGCATAACCATTATGAAAACGTTGAATATGAACTTGAGTGTGTTTGATATTTTTAGAGTCTCATTCTAGAATTATCTAGAAGTTGAAATTGTGTGCATTGTTATTGAGAACCCTTGTAGTACTGAAGTAATTAGGGTTGAGATAAAATTGAGGTACAAGATTTACAGCTGTGTCTCGGATGCCATTTAGAAATACGCCAAATCATGATTACTCGTCTATGTTGATTGACGTCAGTCTAAGCTGCTGAAATAACAGATAGCTGTGTGGTGGGGGAAGCTTGTTTTTTTTTTTTTAGCGTGGGTGTATGTGGGCAGCTTCTGATACACTATAGGTATCTAAAATCCTCCCTGTAACACAGCAGCGGTATAAAGAAAACAGTGCATAACTGCAACCGCAAGTCATAAAAATCATGCCGCTCTTGTCTGGAACAGCTGTTTCAGATCTGAATTTCTTTTTAAAATGTTAGCCTTTTTAATCCAGCTCTATCGTACAGAACTGGGTAAGGTCAGGTTATAACTTTAGATAAAAGATTAAATTGTATGGTACAATGGGCTTGGAAATCCTATGTTGTTAGATTTCAAGCTTTCACAGATCTGTCCAGATCAGGAGCAAAAAGGTATTCAGAGCTGCTCTGAATATCAGTTTGCACATTTTAAATCTAGTATTTTCTTCACTTTCTTCATAGTCTCCACCTGCTTTGGATGGTAGAGATACATAAGAATAATACGAAGATAATACAGAGGCAATCCCATTAGCAGAGACTGCAAGTGTATAAAATTCAGTATCACAGGCAGCTTCTGTTTTCAGTTGCTTATAACATTAACTGGTTTTGAACAGAAATTTTTCAACTTGCGTATCCTATCACGCTGAAAACTCTTGGGAAGAGTCAGATGAAGCAGCTTACTGTTTCTGAGAAATGAGGTTAAGGAGAACACGGTGTTTTGCCCTTGTTGAAAGTGACACGATTTTTGACAGGAAGCTCGTTTTGCTAAGGTTCTGTTACCAGGGGTGTGTTTTTGGGGAGCAAGGAACAGCAACTGGGCACGAGTCGAGGTGATGAGGAGGCGAGGGCGTGCATGGGGGAAGAGATGGGAAGCATCACAGCATGACAGAGGCCACAGGGAACGACTCCCTCTGAGGCTGGCACTGAACTCGGCGTTCCTGCCCCGCACCTGGGCTGACAGCAGAGAGTGGTGTGTTACCCACATCTGCTGGTGTTTATGTTTCAGTCCTTTGTCCTCTCTTCTAAACTCCCCTTAAAATAAAAGACAAAACAACAAACTCCAGCCTAGGAGACCTTCCCAAAAACCTGTTAAAAAGACATTGAGTGCCATTCAAGCATACAGAAGTGAAACAAAGGTAAAATTAAGTTTCTCCTTGCAATTCTTAATTTACCCTTCCTGTGAAAAATGCACGATGACACTGTCCATCATATGATCCTCTGCTGTTTCTGGGTTTGTTTTGTTTCCCCTCCCTTCAAAGTTTCTGATTCATTCAGCGAATGAAGTGGCATGTGTCATGTTGTAAATGAGGCTGTAGCACCCGCTTCTCCTAAAAATAACAGTAATAGCTGCAGATTGTAACTACGTAATTGGGGTCTGGCCTGAGGTTACCAGGAGCTCTGTTTTAAGTGTAGTCCATGTTGTGCTGCAACGTACTTGTACAGTACCGTGAAAGACTGGGTAGGAATTGACTCAAACCGAGTGTCTAAAGTAGATTTTTTTTTTTTTTTTTTTTTTGAGGCTCATACCATGAGCTTTTGTTTAGTATTTCATCTCTCTGCCTGGAACAGGGAGCCTGTGGTGGTGGAGCCTCATGTTGCTGTGGCGGTAGGAGGATTGGTTTCTGGGTTGCAAAGCAGCACCAGCTGGATCCTCCCAGGCATTTGAAATACATTTGGAGTTGATGTCTTGATGTAAGAAGACAAGACAACATCATGGCACAGTGTAGTTTCGTTCTGTTGAGATTGGAGGGATGGAAGAGGGTGCAGTAAACTATAAATATGGTCACAGACAGTAGCAGAGAAATGAGCATCACTTACTTCATACGTTAAATGAAGACGAGGTCTTAAAATTGATAGGTGGTCACGTACTTAAAAGTATTAACACAGCACATAGGCACAAGAGGTGAACTTTTGAAATAATAGAGTTCTTCCATTCTGGTTTTCATGTTTGTTTGTTCTTGTTACTTCTGAATCACTGTATTGTGACATTAGTGCCCTTTTAAAATGAATTGAAACATAGCTCACAAAGCTCCAAGGGGGCTGTTCTTCCTTGCAGTAGTCTGCTGTCTGTATTTACTCTGCAGGTAAAGCTGCTGCTACTGACCGGGGCCAGACACTGTAGCTACCTCAGGCAGTGCTTGTCTCCATCCCGCATGAGTTCCCTGTAGCCATCGGGTTGTTTGGATGCAGTGTGCAAACTTGGGTTACGGTTAATTTATTGCAGCACACAATGCTGCCAGAGATTGCGCACAGGGCAGCTCTCCATCCACAGCTATCATGAGTGCCGTCCACATACAGCCACAGCTTGGAGTTGAATTTTGAGCATTTTGGGATGAAATCCACTACCCTTAGTAAAGGCATGAAACCTAGGCTCCTAAACCTGTTCTGAAACACCTAGAGAAGTTTGATGGCCAAGTATGTCTGATATTCAGAGAGGGGAATTTTCTTGACTTGCCAACCCAGCTTTTTCCAGAGAAGCATGACTGTAACAGGTAATCAGTCACTCAAAGAACTGCTTTGAATTCTGCAGCTTGAAGGGCAGCAGTACTGAGCACAATCACGTCATTGGGGAAGTATTTTGAGACTACTTTAGAATAGTTACGGAGTGAGTGGCACAGCTGCACTGGTATTTTGTGTTTGGAGATGAGCGGTCGAGAGCTCTAGGATCATGCAACATCAAACCCTGCTTCCGAATTTCCTGTACGAAACAACTTGTTTAGTGTGGATTTTGGGGTGCCATGCTCCTCCAGCTGTTGCCTTCCCTTCACATGCCTTAAATTCCAGCACCTCATCCTCAATAGTGACAAAGATACAGTGATTCTTTATCATTAAATTTGCCTCTTTGTTTCCAGGAGCTCCCAACACAGCAGAATTAAGAATTTGTCGTGTGAACAAGAACTGTGGAAGTGTAAAAGGAGGAGACGAAATATTTCTACTGTGTGACAAAGTTCAGAAAGGTAATCATGACTAGGTTGGCTTTTTTTTCCCCCATCTTTGTTCCAAATGGCTGGCACTACCACTTTCTAGCTGGGGAATTTCAGCCCTTCACCATGCTCCCATGTAAGTGGTGGGAGCTGAGCAGAAGAGCTTTCAGGTTCAAGGGCTCTCAGCACCTCTGAAAGAGACTCGGTACCTTTAAAGTCAAGCCATTTAGTTTGCACTTAAATTCTGAGTCAAGCTCCTTTCTTTGTTCCCCTTCCCCCTTTTTTCTGTTGCAAATTTTCAGTTTTCAGTTTAACAAGCATCTTCTGTTTCTAATGGACTAGATGATATAGAAGTCAGATTTGTCTTGGACAACTGGGAGGCCAAAGGTTCCTTCTCACAAGCTGACGTTCACCGTCAAGTTGCAATTGTGTTCAGAACGCCACCGTTCCTCAAAGACATCACCGAGCCCGTCACGGTGAAGATGCAGCTACGAAGACCTTCAGACCAGGAAGTCAGTGAACCTATGGATTTCAGATACCTGCCAGATGAAAAGGGTATAGTTCCAATTAGTTAAGTTTCTTAAAAGCTGTCATCAGTGCAGAACTCACGTAGATGATAAACGGTAGCTTAATTAGTAAAAATTCTACAACTCTACCTCTGCAAAGTAGATTTTTGGTTTTTAAAAGTAACAATAGTCAGTTTGCTCCCTCTTTCAATGAAAATATCAAGAATCACTGTTAATAACATGGCCTTGATTAGTGCTGTCACATCTGAAATATTTTTCTTTAAATATATTTTACTACAATTAGGGGCCAGTAGTCTAAGTTTGAGAAAGTTCCCTTCCTAAGTATATCAAAGAGAAACTTAACACTTCTTCCTTCTACTCCTTTCTGTATAGATCCATATGGCAACAAAGCAAAAAGGCAAAGATCAACGTTGGCTTGGCAAAAGCTCATGCAGGACTGTGGTAAGGAAAATATTTGTCTTTTTCTTGTTTGAGTGAAGTTACATTTAGATGGAGTTATTTTACATAAAAGAAAACATTCAGTGTAGATTCATGCTTTCTTCCATTGCAGGATCAAATGCGACAGAGAGGCCCAAAGTAGCTCCATTCCCTGCTGTTGCCCCTGAAGGGAAGCTGATTAAGAAAGGTTGGTTTTCGCATGCATGTTCCAATCTGACAGCGGTTTGAAACAAATAGTGCCCGATAGCTGTAGGGAAGGGCGTTTTTCAGGGGGGCACCGAAGTTCCCAAGGCAGCAGTAGTGCCCATCCTCCTCTTACTCCTCCAGATTCTTCTCAAAGCCTAAGCCACGCTGCAACTTCTCTTTGCACAGGAGAGGGCTATGCCTCCTTCATCTTCAAGTGTTGTTAGCTTTCAGCGTTAATTTAGATAACTACTGATTTTCCTATGTGTTCAGATACTCAGCCCTTCAGACATACACTGGTTCCTTGCCTTCCCTTTGCTTGAAATTTTAATAATCTCTTGAGGGTTTCTTCTGTAAGATATTGGTAGTTTTGACTGTACAAACTTAAACCATCCGTTATTTACCTAAATGTAGCTATTGCCTTCAACATTTGCCATAGAGGGGTGAGGTTGGATAGCTGTCTGACTCCTGTCCAGAAATCTAGGGTCCACCCTGGAGAGCAGTTAAGTACGGAAGTGCAAATGCACATATAATCTTACTAAGATAGCACTGCTTTTGCTTTGCTTTTTACCTTTTGTGATTTCTTAAAAAAAATACAAAAAATGGCATTAAAATGTCTTTCCTTTCCATAGAACCAAGCATGTGTTCATCCGCACTGATGATGCCGGGGCTAGGAACCCTGGCCAATACTAGTCCGATCTACCCTGGCTGCAACCGGATTGCCCATCCACCTGCACAGCTGGGGCTAGGGAAGCAGGACACGCTCCCCTCGTGCTGGCCGGCGCTGTACAGCACCCAGTCTTCAGCCAGCAGCCTGCTCAGTGTGCACCCACAGAACAGCTTTGCGGCAGATGGGTCTCAGCCTGCTGCTCAGGGCAGCGGCGCTCTTCCAGCTTTCCACAACAACCCTCTGAACTGGCCTGAGGAGAAGGATTCAGGCTTCTACCGGAATTTCAGCAGCACAAATGGGATGGCAGCAGTGGCGGTGTCAACTGCAGACATGCAGAGCCTTTCTAGTAACAGCATTGAGCAACAAGCTCATCCTGCCAGCGTCTCCACAGCTACCATCGTGAACATGGAGACCGATGACATGAACTGCACTAGTATAAACTTCGACAAGTATAATCCAGTGTTAAATGCAAGCAATCACAGGCAGCAGCTCCATCAGGTGCCTCCGACTTGCCCATCTGTAGGAGCCCCGGGCAGCATGCCTTTTAATTCGCAGTGTAACTTAGCTGATACAGCAGTTTACAGTTTTATAGACCAAGAAGTTTTAAGTGACTCAAGACTATCCACCAACCCAATCCCAAACCATCAGAATAGCATTGCAGACAACCAGTATTATGACACCGACGGTGTCCACACTGATGAGCTCTATCAGTCTTTCCAATTTGATAACATATTACAAAGCTATAACCATTGAGCCAGCAGGGTCAGGCTGGAAGCAGGGACAGAGCTTTAAAATGGCTAGCTGTGTGAAGAGGAGTACCTTACCCTTCTGGAGCCTGTGCTTTCTCTTTCAGAATGTTACTCTGCGAGTTTCATGATAAAACTTCCAAGTTCTTTATTACAGCCCAAGGACCGGTGCCCATGAAGGAGAGGTGGGAGTAGGGTTTGTGGTTCTGTACCTTAAAAGTACCTTGTACACATATTTTTACACTGTTAGAAAAGGGAACTGTTAACACTTAAATCCTCCTTACCTTTGGGGACTGTGGCATCTTCAGAAGGGTTAAAACTTCAAATACTTCACAGGGTTAAAATTGTTTGAAAAATAACAAATTTTGCTACGGAAATTAAATTTAAATTTTGATAGGACAGAAATTAGGAAAAAACCCTGCATGTGGGCACTCTAGTTCAGACTTGCCAAATGATCTTAAAAGTTTTACTCAACTTACTTGAAAGCTTTAGGTTTTTCTTACCCTCTCTCATATAAAATATTCTTCTCCTAAAACAAGATCATGCATTGATTTTTCACATTTTCACCACGCTCCATTTGCTTTGAAGGCAAATTTACTCTAAAATTTTTTTAATGACTATGTCATTGTTAGATATATTTTAAAAGACCGGAAGGTTTGAGTTTTTGAATAGTCCAGCTCTGTTGTAAATTAACCACTGCACAAAAGAACAAACAAAGTAAGGACTTCTCTGCACTTCATCCAAAGTGCACTATTTTAAATAACAAACCCCTGTTGCTTTAGGAGTGGAGCACGCTGTTATTTCTCTGGAAGTGTTTGTGTGTGCGTGGATGTGTGTGTAGCTGTGATGTGTGTGTCGGTTTGAACTGCAGAACTGTGTTGAGCCGAAGCACCTACCTGTTCTTTCCTCAAGTATCCCGGCAGTTTCCTGCTATGCAAGTGACTGCTTAAAAGAAGACTCGGATCCTGCCTCCCCCTCACCCGCACCCAAGGAAGCTGTGGGGCAGACCCAGAGGCAGTCTTAGTGCAGCCTCCTCTAGATGCACTCTATTAACAACCTCGGGCCATTTCAGTCAGTACTAATTAAAAACACACTTCTAGACTCTTGTATCAGAAACCAGAACTTCCTCCCTCCCACTTGATTTCCAGTCTTCATTCTTAGCCTGAGTTGCGAGATGTTCAGTGAAAACTTGCGTGGATATAACTGGCTACGTAAGACACTCTGCATTATAGACCTTTGCTATTTTATTACTAACATTTTTTAAGAAGCAACACAGCAAGAAATGTATGAGATTTCTTAAGTTACACAGCTGTTTTGTATGTCAGATAAGGCTTAAGAATCTAACTGTTACTGTTTGGCAACATAAAACTGCACCATGGAAAGAAGCAATTAAAAAAGCACACTCAGATATACAAAAAACAAAAACTGCAACCCCAAATCAAAAAAGCCATTTGAGAAGCATAATTGTACCCAACTTGAGATGTGTAGTTGTACCCAAGGCAGAAAGGAACTCCAAAACCTATCTGTAGTTTATAGGAAAGCAATGACTCCTTAACTGCAGTAATTCATTGCATTCAAAGCAATAACGTGCTGCTGCTGTAGTGCATTACACCCATTACACAGGTTTGACAGAGTATGCTCTTTAGACAATGTGCAGAGTGTATGAAGTTTGGAAAACTGCTTCCCCTGACTCCAGGTACACAATACAGTGAATTGACTCTCCGTGTTTTGAAGCAGTTTCTCCTCACTTCTGTGTAATACCTTTTTCCAGAGCTCCTCTGCAAGTCTTAAGTAATAGAAAGACCAAAGAAATACAAAGAAAGCTTGAAATGTGTTGTTTATTTGGTTCTTTTTTTGAAGTTCTCAATTTTAAGTATATTAAATGTAAACATTTTACTTCATAGAAAGCTCTTTATAGAACAGGTTTTTTTTACAGTATAATTAAATATTGTCAAAGTTCTGTTTTCCTTTGTAAATGAGTTGGTTTGGTAATTAAAAACCTGGTTATACTAAGTACTCGGCTTCTGCAGCCTTCTCAGATTCACGACATCTCTCACCACAGGAAAGCCGGAGAAATGGGAGAAGGTAGGTTATGGGTTGCTTATCTTGGGGCTTTTTAGAGTATTTTCTGCTTGCAATTACTGTTGGCCACTACAAAACAAGTAATGTGCGCAGGAAGCATTCATCTGCACTTAGCAATTTTTTGTGGCAGAGCACTTGACTTTTTTGTCCAAGGGGCAGAGAAGACAGATGCTTTCATGCTCAGCTAGAGCTGTGCTACTAGAGCTTTCTCCAGGTTCAGCTAACCTCATGCAAAAAAAATGTAGGGGATGCATTATTGGTGATGAGTTGTTGGGAGAAACACAACGGCTTTAAGTCCTTCCGGTGTAAAGAAGGATGGTGCCAAGGAACACTGGACCTCATTTTTGAGTAGTCTTCACATAATATGCTAGAAAACACCTACCTCTTTCACATGTCTCATGAATAAGATTAAATCTTATTCTCACAAGATGTCCTATGTGAGTACTCATAAGCAGGTCTTTTAAAACCAAGATGAAGGCCAAAGTACAACATTAATCTTATTGCTGCAATATCCACTAGAGATTATGATAGTTCAAAGTGTTTACCTTGTATTAGAAACTGCAGACTTTAAGCAAAGTTCAAAAAAAAACAGATTACATCTCTTTTTCACATGATCACTGAACAATTCTAAAGAGCTGTAGAGATAACTTGCACCAGCTTTTTTTTCACCTCATTGGGATACTTCACATTTATCGTAAAAATAAGCAATTTGGGATTTTTTTGATGGACCTCTCTACATTGTATGGAGAAATTAGACTCAGCATATTTATCTGCACTTTGATTCTTAACACGGTTGCCTCTGTCACCATGATAATGTACAGCAAAGTGCAGAAAGCGCTGCAGATGAGAGCTCTGCGAGTGTCCATGCGCTATGTCAGGAGCAGGAGCCCTCTCTGCTTCTGCCTCGTCAGCTTCGTAACCCCCCTTGGAACAGCCCTGCTCATGTCTGCTGTTGTCCATAGCACAGTCTTGTTTACCCCCCCTCCCCCTGTAGTTTATGGAATTTATAAATCGTATTTTAGCTCACTTTGGGTTTCAAGAAATCACATAGATATGAGACTGAAATTCTCTTTTGTTTTCTGAATTCAGTTTCTTAAGTTTTCCATCATTCATGACGCTTCCTTTCTGGGTACTGATTATTATCTGAGACAACTACTCCTGCAATGTGTTGCTCATGACAGCTTTTCAGATTAAAAACAAAATATTGCTGTCTGAATCATGTTCCTATTATTTTTGTGTTAGAAAAATGGGCTTCTGAACTACTGCCATACTTCTATTACAGTGGACTAGGAAAACAAATCACGAGAGACAAGTTTTGACAGCCCATCACATGCAAAGTGTATAATATTTAGACTAATTTTTCAAGATCAGCTTTTAGGACCTCCTTGAAAATGTATTTCTTAATGTCTTTTCGAGCCTTCAGCTAAAGTTATCATGCAGCTGTTCTATCACGAGGTCCTGGCACCACCAAATTGATGCTAAGACATCTCAGTAATCCTCCCTGTCTCCAGACAGTGGTTTGTCTAGGCCAATATTACCCTCTTTATTTCTGAAATATTAATTAACAAAGAGTCCTTAAATTGCAAACCTTAATTTCTTGTTGATAACTTCCTTCTGTACTTCACGCAAGCAGAAGCATCTTCCTAATGGATTTCCATGACAGGCATAGAAGTAGCTTTTCCTAAAGATGTAGGTGGTGGGACCTGGCTAACAAACATAATCCTGCAGCCCAGGCCCTGCTTTGTTTGAAACATTTAAAATAACACAAATAAATAAAACTCCCTCAGGTCTTCTCTATTCCAGACAAGTTCCTAGACAATGTTCAACTCTTCCAGGCATCCATCCAAGGTTGGATACTAGAAAACTATATTGTGCTATAAACCAAAGCTTTTTATCTCTGACTTGTTCTCTCAATACCAACATTTTTCAGTACATCTCGTATTTGCCTGTGCTTTGGGGTTTCTTCATGTTCCTTTTTTTCTCTAGATTTCCATCGTGCACCACTGCCAGGAGTTTCCAGTCTTTTTATATATGGTGACTCAGCTGGGGAAATCCTATGCCTGAAGAGGACTGTAACCAGGCCAGAGAGCTGTTGAGGCCTCAAGTACCTCAATGGTTGTTTCTAGGAAGAAACACTGATGTTTTTAAGTGAGAAAAACTTGGTTTTAAGTGCAAAGTTTTCCTCTGAAAGCTGTTTTTCCCTTTGAAAAGTACTTTGGAGACAAATTTGCCCATCTCTAAAACTGTCACTGACCAAGAAGCAGAGAGCAGAGTGCTGCCTTGTTGCAGGCACTATTGTAGGGGTTTCAGAGTCTGCTGACTTTTGGGAAATACTCCTGCGTGAATAGTGCTCAGAAGAAGTTAGGACTGGGTTTCAGGTAACTCAGTGCTACCTGCATCCAGACAAGAAGTTTTAATTAAAAATAACCCTCCCTCAAGCCGTATTTTCTTAAACATTTTAAACTACAGCAGAAAGCATATTTGATGTACTTGCTCAGTACACCATTTGCATGTTACACCATTTACCTTTTTCTTAACTGTTTTCTAAAAAGACTTCTTATTGATACACTAGCTTACCAAATTTTATGCACAGAAGACATTAAAATAGGACTAGAGGTTGAATGAACACTACCTGTTCCAGACTGTTTAAAGTTGATTGAAAGCACAGTAGCCTTTGGCAGATCAACATGATCCAAACGTTCAACAGAAATACTTTGCAACCAAGCTGTAATACTACACAGTGTTCAGTAACCAGCTGTTGACAGAGTTGCTGCTTCTTCCTTGTCTTAACTTGAAAAGTTAATTATCCAGGGTTGGAGGCCAGTCAACATCAACAGACTAGAAAAACAGGGAGGAGAAAAAAAAAAGGCACAATCAGCAGACGATATTTTACATATCTAAAGAGACTTGCTCTGAGAACTCTATGCTTGTCAGCTACAGGCTAATAGTGGAAAGAAACAGTAAATAAAGGGCACTATAATAAGAGACATGGAACAAGACAAGCAGGAGCCAGTGGCATGAAACAGCCGTGTCATTCTAGTGCCTCCATGTATGTGTGGTGCCAGCTCGCTGGGAGCTCAGCTTTTTTCATAAAGCAGAATCACAACTCCTTGTGCTACTACTACTACTTCCCAGCATCATTCAATGTTGGCCTATATTTGTAGAGTGTCCAGAACTGTTAATTAAAAACACGAACCATCTCCATTTTCTACCCATCCTGCAGATGGGCCGTTATGACGTGAAAACAACCAACCTGTTGACTGAACAGAAATATTCAGGTATTGGGCAGTGCAGGTAAGGGTCAAGTAGAAAACCATCACCTGTCCCCCAATTTGCCTCCTGAGTAAGGAAAACTAGGCTAAAAGAAGCAGCTGTCAAGCATTATGTGCAAGAATTATCTAGGCAACAGCATTAACAGTCATCCTGAGTGTTAGTCAAAACGGACAAAACATGCCTGATGCTTTATTAGAAGCAAATGTCATAATTACTACAACTTGGATTATGCCCTTCTTCCCTGGCCTCCCTGAGGCCACATCTCCAATTCCCTTGGGGCATAAACTTGCTGCTCACCCTCGTCCAAAAGCAGAATGCTCAACATTACCCTAATATCACCATTTGCAATCACACCACAGCACATTAAAACACCTTGGCTTCAAGACTGCCTACGTTAATCACACCTACTCCCTGTCTAATCTACAACTTCATCGAAGGATTAGGCTCTTAGGCTGAGCTAAAATGCATTATAAGCAAGATGACTAATTATTTTGAAGTCCCTAGACATGTTTCATAGTTATGTCAAATAACTGTAGCGACGCCTATGCATAAGAGAGTGATGATCATCTGCCCAAGCCCCAGGTCACGTATTCCTGTTTTCAGAAGTAACTGAAGTGCCCTCTGCAAACTCTCTTTCTGTATTACCCTTCAAAAGATACACAAAAAACTGTAAAATGTAACGCACGGGCAGCTTTCCAGAAATAGATGAGAACAAGCATGCTGATCACTGGCTACTTGAAATGAAAATCCACGTTTTATATAAACCTTGCCAAACCACTAGGTTAAATATTAAATCCACATCTCTACATACATTCTTTTAACCAAAACAAATTTTTTCACCTGACTCCAACAAGTGAACAGATATAATTTCTCGCTGTGTTTGAACCACAACTGAAGAAGTCAGTTCTCTCCTATTTTTCATCCGACCCAGTTTTCAAAAGAAATGATGCAGTATACAGAGCATTGCTAAGCTCTGTCCCACTGGGTGCTAGTCCCAAGTGTCATCAATTCATGGTATGTCTTCCCATTTCTCCCCAATATAAATTCAGCAAAGGAAGCCTGTCACATGTGGCAGCATGGTACAAACCACTATTTTTGCATTAACATCAATTGTTCTATTAACTGTGGTTAAGGAATGTTCGTTGGGTTAGAGCAATTCCACTCACACCATCTCACAAATGCAACTGTGTTACTAATTTCGAGGAAAGATAAATAGCAAACAACTTACTTCTACATCCAACTCCACAATGTCGGTGGTTCTGTTCAGTAGGGAGCCAATATTGGGTTTTGTTCTTCCAAAGTCTCCATGCACAAATTCTTTAATGTAGCTAGAAATACCAGCTAAGGAAAGGTGTATTTTACCACAAAGAAATCAAAAGAAAAAAACAAGAGTATGGTGAAAAACACTCAAAGCAAAACTAGTGTCTTTTCCTATTCCTAAGCCAATTTGCAGTCAACATCCTGTTAAGCCCATACCCATCTTTAAAAGACATTCTAATTCTTGGCTTCTGACTCTAATGCAAAAAACTGCACTATCAACTTGTATTTTCTGTTTTATTCCAAAGCGAGAGGTGACTTTATGACATGACTGTTAACTTGTAAGTATCAGCAATCTACAGTATGCATTGCAGTGCATTAAATATTGCGGAAAAGCTTATTTTCTACGGTGAAAAGTTTTCAGTTAAATTAGAAAAGGCTTAAGCATATCTTTAACCATTTTTTATAGTTATCGTACTTTAAAACTATCACACTGGTCATCACAGAAATACATACACACAGGTAGCATTTTTGAATGAAAGCCTGAATGTGGAATTCTGACATTAAAGCAAACATTATGCAGCAACCTATGACTGCTGAAGAGCAGGGATTTAGAAACACCACAGTGATAAAAGCAGGAAACTTCCCATTACCCGAAGTACTCTAATCAGCAAGCTGTTTTGTATGTGTTGTGTAACGGCATCTTAGGATACGTTCCTGCTTGAGTCTTCAGATGCAGGCGAAAATGATGCTCGTCTATGTACTCAGATTGCATGGTGTGAATGATCCGACATCTTACAGCTAGAGGCCTTCTGTGAAGAACCCGCAGAGGTGTTTTCTGGTCAAGTTTTAATTCCTGTTACAAAAGGTAACAAAATAAACGAGGAAGAAAATGTGCATCATACTGCACAGATTGTAAGAGTCACACATATTATTAACCAGTCACATCTTTTTCATGTAGTGTTATGTTAGTTGAATGATCTTCTTGGGGCAAGACTAATTTTTTCCATGTTTATCAAAGGAAAAAAGGACAGCCATCTCAAAGGCTCAGTGAGAAGGCCTCATATGAACACAAACTAATGGAATCACAAATACAGAGGAATAACCCTGAAATCTCCATAGTCCTTTGCTGGCATGACTCCAGGATTTAGAAGCTCACCGAGAGCCTCACCGCAATTAAATAAATAAAAAAACCCCAACAACCTCACCCAAAAATGCTTTGTCTAAACTACAGCCAACCCCCTAGAAATAAAAGTGAGGAAAAAAACCCTGAAATGAGATTAGATCTTGTAACAGTCTTTTTAGAAGTTCATTCCCACCCTCTTTCCCAAATGAGATGCAACAGTTTGGAAAGCAACTTATCAGGAAGTGAGTGGGCATGCTAAAAAAAAAGCTTCACAACAGTTGTCTCCCTCAACTGTAATGGCTCAAGCCCTCGCTTTGAGAATGATTTCATGGCCAAGAACCATAGGAAATGGTGCAACACAACAAAAACTTAACATGCTTCTCCATCAGCAGTATTTCTCTGACCACCATTTGGAAAAAGTTCTCGTTAACACAGCGTACTTGTTACACTGAGCACTTTATAAGGCCTCTTTGCATTGTCTTCCATAGACATTTCAAACTCCTAATTGCTGCAGCTGTGGAAGAAGGCTTTCGAGCTCACAGAACAAAAGACCTTCTCTTCCCCAAAACACTATCTAAGCTAAAGAAAGGGGTGCAGGTGCCAGATTTCCTCCTCTCCCATGCACTACTTCTTATTATCTGGTCTACTGTAAGGTCGACATTATACAACAATTTGTTGTCTTGGCTAATAGCCAGCTGGCTATATTGCTAGCATGACAATGGTGAAGTAAGGAAGGATGAGAAGGGGGAAGTAAGGTACGAAAGTCCCCATAGCAAAAGAAACCCTGATGTAGAAAAACACCAAACACGGCAAAAGAGGTATGTCCGTGGCTGCATGTATATAAACTCTCCCCTTACACACCAGGACAGGTACTATATAAATTAGCAAAAAGAGCTACAGATACCTTGATATCATCTAGAAATGCAACATCTTCTTTCTGTATTGCTTTGTTTGTCCATATTAAGGCACTGTAGGTCTTGGTCTTTTCTTCTTCACCTTCCTTCATACGACCAATTGCCTCTCTAAACAAAAGAAATTAAATTACTCACATAACATAAGCATAATTATATAACGCTGCGAGCAAGAATGCTTGCAAAATTCCCAAAGCATCGCTTTGAAATCCCTTGCCAGAAGTGATAAATACTGACCTGGTGACAAGCTGTAAATCTCGAACCTGTATTTTGTCTGAAGAGTTATTAATTGTCTGTGACATTTAAAAAAGAATCAGTTAGCAAAACTGCTCAGTTAGAGAAGAAACACATGCTTTATGAGTTCTACAAGGTGCAAATGATTTACCTGCTGAAGTCCCTTCATTTCCTCAGCAGTAAAATGTATTCTACGAGGATTCACAAGCTCAATTGCAAAGGGCCTTCCTGGCAACATGCACAGTCATAAAACATAAAAACATGTTGTTCTAAATTAACGTTTGAATTTATGCAGTAAAGTTGGAAGGTGTGAAGATTGTCTGCTGTTATGCAAACGGGGATAGGACTTGCGGGTTTAGGAATGTAGCATCAGACGGAAGGAAAGAAATAAGGGACGTTTTTGGGCCACTAAACTCCAGTATCAGCAATAAGTGCAAATTATGACTTCCTAGAAGACATCTTGTACAAGTTGTACAAGTCTGTGCTAATTAAAAAATAAAATGAGAAAAGAAGTTAATTAGCTAATTTTCTGTCACCTACAGCAATGCCCAGGTGCAAGATGATGTTAAATCCCGCTCCCTCAGCTAAACATCTGTTGCAATAGCTGCGCTTTCTGTGCTCGGGGCCAGGGATGATCCTCAGTATAAGCAATGCCAAGAACTACGCTACAAATCAGACAGCAACTGGAACACATCACTGTTAATTTTTACTTTTTCTTTCCGCTCCTCCTTTGGCTATGGTAGCTTCAGCATGCTGGAAAGCAACTGACCTTTATAAAGGACCCAAGTTCAAAAAGACAATAAGGCTTCCCCACCCACCAGTGACAGTAACGCAAAGTAGAAGGACCCAACAGAAACCATGATAGGAATCAGTCTGACATAAATGGCTTAAAAATAGGAAGTGAATAAAGTACTCCTAACAAGCTATGCAGCTCCATGCATCTGTGCAGCCCAAGGACACTGAAAAAAAGCCCCTCTTTCAGTTGGTTTTATGAAAATGTTCGGTCTTTGGGAATAAATATATAAAAAATGTTTCCAAGAAAATTTCAAAGCATGCCTAGTCACGCACTTATGCACTTAGCATTCAGCGAGATCTATTAGGGTAGCTTTGGTTAACCATTTTGTTTGTTTCTGTGTTTGATAAGGGATGTTCCAAGCCTTACCATTGCCTAGTGTTCTCACATCCACATCTTCTCTTCCAGAGGAAGAAAAATTAAAGCCTAGAACAAGGGAGATGAGATTTTATTTTACATTTTTAATACTCTCTACAGCTTTTAAAAGGTGAAATATTTTCTTTCTAAACTTGTTTACAAATACGCTTTGAAGAGCTATCTTTATAAAATGAAACCTGTACTGTATTTAAACAAATCTGGGATAGTTGTTGTTTATTGCATCAGGTTCACAAATTTCTTGAACAGCACTCCTAGTTCCTTGGCCTGAATGAGATCGCTATAACCCTGAAAATGTCCAAAAAAAGCCCAGTACCATCCTAAAGGAATTCCACTTACTAACTAATTTTGTTAATTTCTCACCTAGCTAATTCAAGTCTACGAATAAAATCAAACCAAGCTGTCTTCCTTCAAAACACAACTTTTTATGCTAAATACATCCAATGGTTTCTAAAGATTTCAGAGAAATTTCTGCTAGTCACACACACTTGGACAAAAGAGGAAGAAAATTCAAGTCCAAGCTGAGAATAAACCTCTATTTGTTTTTTTTTTATCTTTCATGCTACAAAAATGTACTGCTGGGGAACACACAGAGCACATAAAGATTTCCTCCTCGGGTTTTATTCTCTCATTTCTCTGGTCATATTATGGCAACTACATAACCATCTTCCATGGTCATGAAGGCGTATTTTAGTTATAGTGTCAATTTTCTTAGTTGGGAATGTTCCAGACCCTTAATCATCTTCACAACCCTTTGCTGTACTCATGCTGGTATGTCCACGTCTTTCTTATACTGGGGAGCTCAGAACTGGACTCGCTACTCCAGACGTGTTTCCCCAGTGTTGAGTAAAGGGGAATGAGCACCTCCTTTGACCTGCTGACAATGGTCTTCTGTTCATTTATATCTCTTCTCAACATTACTGCACACACAGTGCTGGTAGTCACCTGTGTCAATTCTGCAAGCTGAAATCAGGTGTTAGATAGTACCTGGCCTAAAGACACAGTTTGAGGATTTTCCAGCGAAAGTAGCTGTTTTTTCCAAACTAATATTTAATGTGATTTTTCCTTGGGCCTTCTATGTCTTTAATTCCAAGTCTAGTAGATGACAAATAATGGGCAAGGCTCATTTCATCTGGATAATCCCTGGACAAGCATTTAGCTTGTGGAACCCTATACACTGAAGAAAATTAATTAATCAAGGTAAGAAGCACGAAGAGGTCAAAGGCTAGGCTGATATTATGGAATGCAGATGGCAAAAATCTTGTCATTACAAGACATTTTGTGAATTACCAACCATAAAGAAGTATGACTAGGCACAAAATACTACCACATTAAACCATAATATTTACATCATGAGATCAACTGAGGAGATATTTTAGAAGGATAAAAGACACTGCATCAAACAAAGCAGTCATCTAATTACTCACAGATCATAGCTAAAAAAAGTTTACAAGCTTTGACTTAGAAGGATAAGCGAGGGATAAAGAAACATAGGGTTTTTTCCATTACAGTCTGTATTAAGTGAGTAGCTACTAAGAAAAAATATTCTAGTAATGATGAAAAATAAGTATGTTAAAAGAACTCCTAGATACTTACTATCTGCTTTGAATTCTGCCATTAGATGCTCCGAAATCAGTTCTTCCACTGAAGATTCCAGCTTCCGCTCCCCATCAATAATCCAGGGAGTCTGAGGTAAATTCCTTGAATATTTGTTGTATCTTCCTGTAAAAAACAACTATGTTACCTGTAACAATTCTAAAGCAATGGATAAAAGCTCCTGTACTGCACAGCACAACACATATAATTTTCACTGGAGCCTTGTGAAAATAAATTTACAGGCTTAAACTTGTTTTATGGCAAGAGCATTATCACAACAGTATGAAATGCATGCTGCTGCACCTATGAGTTTCAGCATCCCAGATGGTCAGCTTAAAGGTAGACTTGGAGAGCCAGTTGCTGCAGTTGTACCTTCAGGTATAACCATAGAAATAAAACTGTATATAGCCTGACACAACTGGGAATGAAAACCCAAAGGTTCAAGTCCCTAGTCTGAGTCAACTTAATTCCGAATATAATTTTTTTTTTTTTTTAAATCAGACCATGGTCTTTAATCAGACTTCCATACACCAAACTAGTGTTATACATATGCCTGTCCACCAATGTATGTATGTCTCAGGTGAAGAAGTTCCCACACACCCTGTATCAAGTAGTTCAGGTTTCAGTCCAAGTTCTGCCATTGTCTGAACATTTAACATAAGAAACCTAAATTAAAATACTTCGGCTCATTACAAGGAAAACCATGTGAGTAAAATGTCTTTACAATCAAGTACAAATTTCAAGAACCTTAAAAAGTTGCCCTGTAAAGAGACTGCCATCCTCTGACTGATTCCAGCCAAAGTCTTGTGTTATGTCACACTAGCATGCTGTCTCCCGTGACACCAGGATTGCTATGACCAAAGAACAAGCCTGACACGGATGACCAAGATGAGCTTTCTTATTTCCAGGTTTTATAAGAAGTGAAAATATGCACAAAACAAGGAACTCATTCATGAAGAACAATGAGTAACCTCCCTGCACAAACAAGTTTCAGTCTGAAACCTTGCATATAGAAAATAAAAAAGGAGTTCAAAGTAACTACGCGTATTATACTGTGCCTCTGCCATCTGAATTTCTTTGGTTTTCAGTATCATATTTTCCTATTTATAACAATGTTTCTTTCTTGCACTTTCATCTGCAGAAAAACCCACACAAAGAAATGGGGAAACTGAGTAATACTGTTTCACTGGGGCAAATAATGAAAGTAATATGACTAACTCATCAGAAGTCAGCTTCACACTGCAAAATTATCTTTCCATAAAATGGAAAAAGGAAAACAATATTTTGTTTTCTCTCAACTCCCCATTCTAATAATTTTGGCTTTTGCTCTGGACAGGAGTGGGTTAAAAAATCAGAAGGTGTTTCTCAGTTTGACAGCTTCTCCTGAACCCTTAAAAAAAAAAGCTGGGGGGAAGTGATCACTAAACACCAAAGATAAGATCAAGAGGGCAATACCAACTCTGCAACTGTGCTTACAAATTAAGATCCCGTCTCATTTAATAATAACAAAATAACTGCACTGTACTTAATAAATTCTATTCTGGATTTAATTGTTCAAAAATTAAAGACAACATCCTGCCTGGGTTCTTTTTTGTTTTTTTGGTTGGAGCAAGCTATAAACTATAAATCACAAAACCAGTATTAAATCACATGCAAAATGCTAACCCTATGTCTCACTCTCCATACAGATGAATTCTGATAAAACCATCCAACAAAGCAACCTAAAATGAAACAGTGTGTTTGAAAAGGCTAAGAGACACTGGATGTCTTGGATTCACGTACACCTAACTGTCTAATCAGTAATTAAAAATAAGAAACAGGTATGTCTAGAACATCAACTAGCCTGCCATGAAAACATCCACTTCCGCATTTTTTGTTTTCATTTTACATTTTCCTTTATTCAGGATTTGTACCATTCTTTTAAACATAGTATGCTGGATTTAAATTGCAGGTGTGTGGTTTTTTAAACAATCTGTCTGCATATATTTAAATAAGTGATTGTTTATATATAGGACTGGGGAAAGGGTACATACTCTTGCAGGCAGGTGATAAAAAAGTTGAATTATATCAAATCAGGGACACCAAGTGTTGTCGCATTACCTGTCTCACCCAATTACCTCAGACGCTATCTTGTTTGGAGGGGGCAACTGGAAAGAGCTAAGCCTTCCAAAATTTAACCTTTATTAATCCCATTAAGATTGGCAGTTTTGGATGGAATAACATGCAGATAAATCCAGATGGTGAAAACCTCTGAATCCAGATCAAAATCCAAGCAAGTGAAGAGCACTGCCAGGAGCTTATTTAGTGGGAAAGTGCCTTTCCCAAACCATATGAAGGGACATATTACAACTGCAAGATTTGCAGAGATAAACTTTTTCCGAAGGAGAGAGCAAGCTTTGATGACAGGTCAAAATTTTTCATTTCATAAACTGCTTCTGGATAAGCCCCCTTGATGAGCAGGGGCACAAAGTTGTTTTAAATCTTTACATCACCTTGTGCTGTCTCTAGAAGAGAGAACTCTTCTATCTCTCAAAGCAAAAGAAAAACAATGGCAACGAAAAGCAGGATCTTCCTAAATATCCAGAAGGGACGTGTGCGCACACTGGGAGCAGCAGAAATGACATGCTCCCCCCTCCTGCAGCTTCTACTGTGGGAGCCAACCCTGTCTTGGCCCTGATACAGCTGTCTGCAGCTCCCACTCCTCTTCAACCACATTCCACCACACACTATCTCCAAAGTTTAAATTCACCATGTAGTAGGCAAATAGTTGATTATAGCAAGTTGATCTGTCATTTCTAACTTTTGACAAAATCATGTCTTCAGCAAAGGCAAGTATAATTTCTTCCCCTTTCAAACAAGTCCACTCTTGGAAAGAGCTAGATTTGTTGTTTCTTTACTCCTCATACTTAATTACAGGAATCAACAAACAGCAAGAATCTTCTGGGTCTCATGGCAGTATTACAAAGTTATGTTTAAAACAACACAGCAGCAAATAAATGGATCACTTTCCCAGCCACAAAAACTGCACCATTATTGCACTGAATTTCCAGAGCAACACAGAGGTTCTTTGGTGAACTTGGGGGACATCGAAAATGCCTGTTTAAAAAAAAGATTAAAAAA
>Ga0181612_114452_pt1 | contig 23280 bp, 16 predicted proteins | sample HoacroProtozoa21_FD_119630 | JGI IMG/M metagenome (GOLD analysis project Ga0181612, IMG submission 119630) | Hoatzin crop microbial communities from Cojedes, Venezuel. Combined Assembly of Gp0051906, Gp0051904, Gp0051908
CAGAGGGAAGAAGTTCTTCCTCATGTTCAGACGGAACTTCCTGTGCCTCAGTTTGTGCCCGTTGCCCCTTGTCCTGTCACTGGGCACCACTGAAAAGAGCTTGGCCCCATCCTCCTGACACCCACCCTTCAGATATTTGTAGGCATTTATAAGGTCCCCTCGCAGCCTTCTCTTCTTCAGGCTGAACATTGCTTCTATATTTTAAGACAAGATCGTTAAGAACAAACTCTTTTTCAGACAGCAAATGTCTTATTCGCTCAGAAATATTCCTTTATATTTAAGCCAGCTAAAACAGTTAAATTCTTTGCATCGTTAACCAACACCGAAGTAACCTCCTAGCAGTGATATAATGAAGTGAAATTAACTGCCTTCATGGACATAATGTAATGCTGTGTACCAAATGCTCACTACCGATGCAGGGCAAACAGTTTTGGTTTGCACTATTAAAAGCCCCAACACGCACGGATAATAAAAACTGAGTATATACCCAGAGTGGAAACGAATCTCTTCGTAAAAGAATATGGACAGCACAGAACATAGCTTGTACTGATCTGAAACACTGCAGCAGATAGCATGGCTACCAACAAGGTAAAACCAGACAAAACAAATTGTCTTATTACGTATTACTTGCACCCCTAAAAATGCCATCTGCTGTTCAGTTAAAGCAGGAAAGAATCACCTCTCCAAGACAGGTTGGCAATGCTTGCAATCTTCAGCTACAGTGAAAAATCTTAAAAACCTTTCACCTTTAACATTGAATGAGCAATGGATGATTGAAAGAGACTCATAATGTGTTAATTTGGCAAATTCATCTCCCTGGCAAAATGTACTCTATTCCAGCTCTTTTATTTTGTAAAATTTTGCAAGTATCTTCTTTTTCTGCAGTTCTGTAATGAGCTTGTGTAAATTATAATGTAGGTTGTCGCATTTAGTTAAATCAGTAAGCCAGCATCATTTTTAAACCATCTTAGTTTGCATGGCTGTATCACAACAGCAACTGAAGTTTTGTCAGTAGTAGTATGATTTGGAATTGCTGACCAATAGACCAGCGTGGTCTTACTATTTGTTTAATTCACAAGGACATAATTTGTAATGCTTCTTCAAAAAGATTCTGATTTAGTCCCAGGTTTATGGCACAAGAAGACCTTACCGATCTGAATATTTTCACATTAGAAATTATTAGCTGTCCTGAATCTTTTCTTCTAATGCATATATGATTTTCATGTACAGGTTCCTTTCATTCACCATTTTAAATTAATTCTGCTGTTCAATCTGCATAGTTCAGCAGCAAATGAAGGGAAAGCTGTGTTGGTATTTCAAGGAGAAGATTCTAATCCAGGTACTCTTACACATATCAGAAGTCCAGCCTCCTCCTAACGAATCAAAATTTCTAATGTCAGCACAGGAAAAAAAATGGGCACATCGTACCTTTCTGCCTCCAACAGTACAGAGATGTACATGTTTTAAATATTCTGTAGTTCTTCAGAACGCTTGATTTCTTGTATCTTACATCTAACGAGTATAAATCTCCTTTATTCCAAGAGTCGATTAACTTTTCTAACCCTCAAAACATGTCCTATGTCTGCCTTCAGTCATGCCCATGTCTACATCATACAAAATTATACAAAAACTTAAAGTGCTTTTGATCAGAATAGGTACTTGATGGTCACAGGAAGAAGAATAGCTAGAAAATTTGAGAAGAAAACATGGACGTTTTCTTAGCTTCTGCCTGCAAGAGGGTGCTGTAGCAATGCAAAAGGGGGGCTCAGGCTATAATACTCAAAACATAATTATAAGAGCGATACCAATTCTTACGTGCTTACAGATCCAAAGCTCCCTGACACCACCATGTACGACTTCAGTATATAGCACCAGGCACTACCAGTGCCAAGGAAAATTCTTTCTTCAAAGAATGCGAATGATGGATGAATCTGGATAATGGCAAAGTCCAGAAAGATTTCAAAATGTCAACAATAAAATTGTGTCATAAAGATCAGAAAGAAAATTTACAGCAAGAGAAGGCTCACGGTATGAGATCCAGTACAGCAAAAAGAGTTTACTTTTTATTTGTGCAACTGTGTAGAAACTAGCACAGTGAATGAATGCACTTATATACCACCCAAGAAAAAGGAGCTACGCAAGACCAAGACATTCTCTTAGCTGCAATATGATTTTGAACAGGAATTTAAGTTTTTGAAGTTTCAGAGTTTCATTTACGTTAAAGCGGGGATTCTACCACTCTTTTTAAAGTATTTCACCATGTCTTTTAATAAGCTTCAAAATCCAAGATAAAAATGACATACCATACCTACATATTGTATTATTATGCGTTCAACTGTCTGATTTACAATTATAATGACTACAGCTCCATGTGCACATTGGCCAGTTGTGCATGTGTTAATTTCATTTATCCACGTAATACCCAATTTGTTTGCACAACTGCAATCTTTATTTCCCTTTAAGTTTCCAAACTCTGTTTCCAGACTAGTTTCATTCATTCAAAATATAACTTTCACGAAAAAGACCCAACAACTCAACTGTGACAGCATTCATGCAACTGCAAGTCAGCTAGGTACACAGCCAAAAATCAAGGACATGTACTTGTATATGTATACAGGGGGAAATACTCTCAGATAAGGATAATGAAGATTTTTCTCCCTAACCTAGAACTAAACATTATTTTTCTGAATTAAATGGTAAATTTAAAAAGGATAGGAGGGAAAGATAATTCTATTTTGCCATTCATAGCCATTCCAAGTAAGATAACCATACAGCATGTAAATTAGCCCAGCAAGATACAGCTGTAAGCCATTATGAAGCATTTATTAGAATTGCACTTAAGCCTAAGACCAACTTTACTATAGCCATTAGATACTATACAGTAGATAAAAGTACAACAGATGCATTTCTTTTCTTTAAATATTCGAATAAACACCTTATCTACAGGTCTGCATGGAAAAACAGAAAGACCAGACAGCAAACACACACAACAGTTACTCATACAGCAATTATGAAAAGAGAATGAATCTTTTTTTAAAACAAAATATCCCATCTAGGTATAAACCATTGTTGTATCTGTTCTCCTGCATGTAGATCTTTTTAAGGCACTCCTCTGTAAAATGTTACTGGAAAATCCACCCGTATCAATTCACAATGATCGTATTTTTAGATACATATAACACACACAGAGAAGCACATATTAACATGCAGTAATAATTGGATCCTAATAGCTTTTCACTTGCCTCCTGATCTCTTAAAAAAGCCAACTGCCTTGCACATTTTTCCTCTCTTCTCTGACACAAAGCCTTTATACCTATCTCCGGTATCAGACACACTCCCAGCAATGTAAAGCAGCAGAACAATTTAATGCTTTTGGTCTATATAGTGTTCCTGTAGCAGTGCTCAGCTCAATAAAAATCTCATTCAAATATATCATTGCATCTCTAATGTCAGATTAGACTTAAGCCATCAAAGTCTAGAACTATCAATTATTTTTCAGTTAGCTCATTAATATATTAATTTTCTGGAATGAAGAGTAGAGAAAGGGGAGAATGAGACTTTGAGTTGCACGGATGATAAAGAGGATTACTGTTTCAGCTTGAATGGATTCCACAGATGTTTTATGTTTCCAAGTCCACTAATGGAGTAAGACTCTCATCACTCCTGTCTGCTGGTAAAAATAAGGAAAAGCTATCACAATTGTTTCGTTGACTTCAAAGCACTGCCAGTGTGATCCCCTAAGGCTGCTTTCTGAAGCTGGAAATAAATGATTTTTCCTCTTTGTTTGCTATGCCAAGAAAAGATAATGCAGCACTTGTCCCTGAAGCACATTATCCCTCCAGGAGTAATATGTGGGAGTAGCACAGACATAGTTTTTTAAAATAAATCAGTAACCCGATTAATCATGCAAGAAGTAGAAGTTAAAATGCAATATTTAAAAATAAAGTTAGAGCAGTAGCAAAGCATAATTAAAATATTCTTCCTAGCTACCATTTCTGTTGCTATCTTAAGTTTCATTTTATCAGTTACCGTCCTCTGTTTTCTAATTTCTCAGCCATAATGCGTTACAGCACAAACTTGCCATTTATTAAAGCCTAGTTAGAAATGTCTGAGCTTTTTCCCTATTCCTTCATTTTTAGCAAAACACAACAACTTCAAAGAGATTTTGATTTGCGCGTAAGATCTGAATGACTTCAGAGCAGCACATGGGGACAATGGACTATGGAATGCCAGTGAGCAGCACTAAGAGAGGGGAAGAAAAGAACTGAACAGGCAGATCAAGGGAATGTTGTTCCTGGTGAGAACTGACAATGTAAACTAAACCAGAATTTTAGAGCACGCTCAAAATAATGCCATGTGAGGGCCAGCAGTAAGTGCAAGAAATCTGAACATGATACATAGCACAAAAAGATTGGAGTGGAAGGGCAAGTGGCAAGGTTCACCAAGAGCTATGTGTCATCTGAATGTGGAAGAATATTCACACTGCACAATTCATGTCAGTCACTTGGTCAGGATTGCTATAATTAGAAAAATGGACTAGCATGCTTATTGCCGCCTCCTCCTCACATGTGGTATCTTAATTTCAATCAAAACCATTGAATTCACTAAACTAAAGTTTCTCAGTGAGTTATGCTAGGACCTCTCTAACTTGTTCAGCTGCAATTTCTGCTAACTGCAATACAGTAACAAGAAGCATGACATTATTTGAAAAATGTATATGTAATGAACTGCTGGCAGAACATTGGCATTTATTTCATGTGCATATTATGAATCTTCTCATATTTATTTGCCACAATAAGTATAAACAATCATTGCTCAAAAGCTTTTAATTTTTACCTGACTGGAAGCTGTTTTCTTACTGGGATAAGTTTTATTATTTCCTATAACTACAGCAAAAACCTAAGAGTATATATAATAGTGAGTCTATGCCGATTGGCTGTATTATATTAAAATGACTATATTAAATTCAAGGATAGTAATCATCTGTCCTTATTTTTACATCCTCCAAACTTACTCCTATGGAAACAATGCTACTTGTGCATGATCATGCTGAAGCAGTTTTGCAATTGCTTCCCTGTAGTTACATTTCCTCTTTCCACCCACTTATTCTTCAGAACATGCTGTCTTCCTATTTTAGGCACCCAGCATCTTACACCATCTAATGTTCACTTCAAATACAACAAGCCTTTATCCTTTTGGTCTGAGAAGGGACTTGTTTTTTCGTACAATGATGTTGATATTGAATATACCATCTCTACATTATTTTGCTTTCCTACCAAGAGGCCAGATGAAATCTCTTAGGAGTCAAAGTGGTGTTTTATCTAGTTCATATTTTTCATCAGACAGTATACTCCTAGTTCAAAATGTATAATACAAATCAATACAGATCACAGGATTTTAAAATACTAAAAGTGTTGCTGAATTAAATTGCTATCACACTGAAGAAGGAAGAACTGCAGCTTGCATGAATAACGCATTGACAAGCTTCACGTTAACATGTAGTGGATTAATCTGTAGCGGTATGAAAATATTTAAGAGCTCAGAGGTTTACAGTCAGCATCTTATTTAAGAGTTCAGTCAAGCACAGGTTTTATAGGAATGGGAAGTGCTCCAGCATTGCAGTCCTTCCTTACTTGGAGCAATTACTTCAAATATAACAGAAACAAAGTAGAAGCTAACTTCACGCTTACATGAGCACAGTCAGCAGGTTGCGACACTGATTACACCCCCCATATTCAGCAACTCTAAGCCCATATCTTGAGCAGTTGGTCTGTTTTGGGGTTCCCCATTGGAGGAAAGGCACTGACAAAGAGGTGAATCTAGCAGAGGGCCACAAAGACTATTAGGGGCCTGGAGCGGTTGAGGTACGTGGAGAGGCTGAAGGACCCAGGTTTGTACAGACTGAAGAAGGGAAGGCTAAGGGTATCTAAATGCAGTCTTCAGTGACCTAAAGGTGTGAGGATTTATAGAGGAGTCACAGTGAGTCTCAGAGGCATGCAGCATGAGGCAGCAGCCACAATCTTCAAACAAAGAAACTATCTGATTAGATAGGTGGAAAAAAAATTCTTCACCATAGGAGCAACCAAACCCTGGAACAGAGGTCCAGAGAGGTCGTGGAATCTCCCTCCCTGAAGACACTCAAAATTCAGTCAAAAAAGACCCTGAGCAACTTAATTGCAACAAAGCTGTGACCGCTCTGAGCAGTAAGTTGGACCAGACGACATCCAGAGGTCCCTTCAAACTGTATTTTCTATTATAACTCCATAAGGACTAAGATCAAGATTCAGACAAGTGAAATATACATCTTGGCTGACGGGATAAGAAAAAAGTTTAAATTTTGAGCAATAACTCACATATTTTTACTGGTTCCGCAAAAAAGTTCTGCTAATTCCTAACAGACGCAGATATCCAGACTATATTGCTGCATCTTGTATTATCGGAGTTTAAGTTGTTCTGAAACACCTTTCACTAGGCCAGTGGTCTCCAAAGTGGAGGCTGTGCAAGAGGAGCCACTGAGGTGTGAGAAGAAAATATTAGAAGTTCTATTTATATTTTATCTCAAAAAATAAGGATGAAATTAACTTTTACTAATACTTAATATACGGCTGAACCCTGGCGCCCTGACTCAGTCCATATGTCAGGCAGTCACATGCCACATACAGTACGCAAGGTGTCCTGAGGGAAGAGTGGGTGTTCTGCAACATGGAGGGCTCGACAGCAGTGTCCAGGCAGTGTACACTTGCAGTGTACTGGGACATACTGTGGTTTATGTATGCCCATTTAAGCAGATTTAGAGTTTATACTATCTAGTTTTAACTAAATGAAGCCTCACAAGACGGACAAGTGGCTTAAAAAGATTCCTGCAAAAAAATCACAGATTGAAGATAACGCTAATAATGCAAGTACAAGGCAACAACAAGAAACTGGCAGAGCTCTTACTCCTACTATGAGCTCTTCATCAGCCATACTGAGGTAAAAACCAATGATGATCTAATCAGATCTGACAAGAAGTTGGCCGAAAAAATTCAAAATTGTCAGGAGGACTTTTTTGAAACATGGATTTACTTCTGCTGTCACTAACAATGAACCTTGCTCTAAATGTATACTGTGTCTTGAGATATTAGCCAATGATGGTATGAAGCCATCATAATTAGCAAGACATTTAGGCATCCAGAACATGAAGACAAGCCTCTACAATTTTTTGTCACACAAAGACATGCAATACTTCACCCTGTAATTTACCATATTTCACTAAACTTAACAATATGCAGAAGCCTCTTTCAAGGTTTATTACCCAATAGCAAAAAACCAGAAAGCTATGTTCCATTGCTGTTAACAATCTGTTTTTTCTGCCACAGTAAAAGACTTAAATACTACACACAAACAAAATAGTGACAAACTCAAATGCATTATTTTGCCAGCAAATACTTTTGTAAAACACAGAAAAACATTACTTAAGATGTAAAGAAAGAAGAATTAAAACAAGTTACACAATGTGGAATGTTTGATACACAACTTGATGAAAGTACAGAGGATTTTAATATGTCTCAGCTTATGGTATGGTAAACAGCTAGATTCTGTTTCAGTAATGACATACATGAAGAACTACTTTTTTTTGAGTCACTAAAGGAAAGATGTACCAGAAAAGATATATTCTCAACAATAAATGACTTTCATAAAAATAATGTTTTAGGGAAAAATTATGTAAGTATAACCACTGATGGAGCAGCTGCTTTGACTGGAATAAAAAATGGATTCTGTGGTAGAGCTACAGAGATAGTATCACACATAAAATTTATTCACTGCATTCTTCATAGGAAAACTCCTGCAGTAAAGAAATTGGGACCAGAAGTGTAGAAAGTGCTACAGGATGTCATGGTTAATTTCATAAAAACAAGACCTTTTAATAGCACAATCTTCACAATACTTTGTAATGAGATGGAGAGTGGCCATGAAAATCTTTTGTACCAGACAGATATTTGATGGTTATCTTGTGGCAAAGTGCTTAGAATAGTTGTCAAACTTAAAGGTTTTACACATTTTTATTTTACAGAAAGATAAGTGTTCCAAATTTGCTGACCTCTTCTGTGATGAGAAGTGGCTGTCAGTGGTATGCTACCTAGAGTATATTTTTGAAAAAACAAATAAAATCTGTCCCTTCAAGGTAAAGGAAACGTTTTCAGAATTAGTAACGCTTAAGAAAGCGTTTTTCAAAAGAAATTCGTGGTATCGAGAGAGTACTTCGACAATGGATGTTTGAAGAACATTTTTGACAACAAAATGACATAAAGTGTATCACCTATAAAAAGTCTTACCTGTACACTTAAACTTGGAAGCAGAATTTTCTAGCCTGTTGAAAATCTTCCAAGCAAAAAGTTTCAGTGTTTTTTTAACCCACTGGTTAAAAAACGGTTTGTGAGAACAACTGATTCACATCAGGGAAGACGGAAATTTACTAGCCAAACTTCAACAAAAAGCTTTGCATCATTGGTGGATGGGATTCAAAAAATGAGTATTATGATTTAGTAACTGTGGCCAAAGACGTACGCCTTCTTTTTAGCTCTATGTGTCTTTGTGAGGTATATGTTGCAGCTATCATAGCCATCAAAACTAGCTATCAAACTAAACTGAACTTAGAACCAGACCTTTGAATAACTGTATCAAAAAGTGTTAAATCAAGATTTTCAAGAATAATTAAGCATATTCATATTCATATATTGTTTATAATAATTATGAATGGTATTTACGAATTTCTTCACTCCCATTAAAAGTATTAATTAATAAAAATAATTATATTAAAATAAATATAAAATAAATAAATTATTTTAAAATATTGTTTATTTCATCTTTATCTCATCCTTTCTAGATTTCTATTTTTGTGTATGTTTTACAATGTGCATAATAGTACAGTGGTACAAGTATATAATTTATATATAAAAATAGATATATTGGGGGTGCCTGCTCAAAAACTTTTTTGCTGATGGGGTGCACAGTCAAAGGGTTTGGAGACCACTGCACTAGGCAATCACAAAATCAATGCGTTTCACTCAATCTGAGTGCACATTAAAGCAAGTTCAGCATTCATTTAAAGTAAAGCAAAAGAGTAAAATTCAGTTTTACAGAATATTCAGCACTGCATAGTGGACTGCAAACGTATTAAGATTTAAGAGAGAAACTAGAAATTCTAAATAAAGCTTGAGTTATGTGAAGATATCCAAAAGATTTTTGTGGATTTCGTAAATCATTCTTCATGCATATTGCAAAATTTAGGACACCAAAAATCCCACTAAAAATCTGGACAGCTTAGTTATTCAAATAAATCCTCACATCAGCAGGTGGTAAAAGAATCCAAAGCACATTTCATTTTCAAGGAGGCAGAGCTTAATGTCAAGAGTTTTTAAGTACGGGCTAACTGTATTCTTTTGTACAAACATTCCAGTTAGGCCTGTTAAATGAAAGGCACAGCAGATTGCTCCAAGAAGTTTCTAAGGCACTGTCCAATGCCAAACCTGCAAATATTTAGCAAGACAAACTCCAGGAGCAAATTCAGATGAAGCTGTAAAAGAGCGGCTGCAAGCGGCAGCAAAATCCCAGGAGTTACTCTGCTGTATTATTTGAACAGAAATCGTCAGTTAATTATGAAAGCAATTACTCCACAGATCTACTTGCTTGATTCAGTTTACAGTAGGTCACATTAAAGTTATACCCCCACCTTCACAAATAGGTTCCACTAAATACTGAACAAAATCCAAAACTATATTTATTTTCTAATAACGAGAAATAGCTATGCCTATGAAAGTTTTAGATTGGGGAGGAAGAGAGACATTAATCTAAAAATTAGTTGCTTGGTTATTGAAGTCAGTAGGAATTTTTTGACATGCAATTAATATTTTGAGGATTAAAAACATTTTAAAAACCTAAAATCTTTACCTTCTCTATGAAACTTCCATTCTGGTCAACCAAAATGTTTTAATTATGCCAATTTGAATTAATTTCATACTATTACGACTAATGTTATTTTTTAGTTTGGTTTCTTCTCTCCCACATACCAAAAAGACTATGAGGTCCAGAGGATTTAAAAAAAAAAAAAAAAAAAGGGGGTTTTACGTGCCTTTCTTTCCCCATTTTCTCCTCTGATCCTTTTTTTTCTTCTTAAAAAAAAATAAAATGCAAGTTTTGCTTGCAAAAATCATGTAATACCTACCTCCTGAATTTAATTACTACAGTTCTGAGGAAATACAGTTGTCTTGCAGTGTCCCTACAGCATGTTTTATACTAGACAGAATAAAATAGCATAAGGCTCTAACAATGTACTTTAAGTGAATTGTTGTTCCAGAACTGCATCCTTGACTAAGCAGTACTTCATCTACACACATTTTTCAGAAACTTCTGAATAACTTTTTATGCTCTTTAAAAATGTCAAACAAGCACAGTTAGTTTCTCCATGTAAAATTATATTGGTTATCATCTTATTTTGCATAATTGCCTTTTTTATATATCTTTCTTTTGATTTGTATTTCAGTAATCACTACCTCTCCTGCCCCCCCTCCCCCCTTCTCCATTTCTGGCTCCAGTTATCTGGTAGAAATCTCACATGCATCAGCCTAGAATCATTATTTAGCATAGACAGTCGAATTTCAGTAGCAATTGGAAAGTATTAACAATAGTAAAAGTATAAAAACTCAGCTCTTGAATTCCAGGCTATTCAACAATTTGGAGATTTCCACAGTGAGAAATTTTACTGTGTAGGTTTCTGAGGGCACTTACTGGTGTTTTGTACTCTAAGAGCTATGGTGAGTCTGTGACTTCTGCGTCTCTAATTGTTTATCTATCCTACATAGGAATCAATCTCATCATCCTCCCAAAAGAAAATACACATCTCCCTCCAGATTATGATTTAAGGTCTATCAATACCAACCCCTTCTGGCATCAAACTGCACACACAGATCCCTTAACTATAAACACAGGTCCCTTAACTCAAGAAACTCCTTTAGCTGAGCTTTTGATTGCTTGGTGTTTGAGGAAAATAAAATTATATTTATCCTAGATTTTTTGCTTTTTTTATGATGTTTTTAAAGCCAAATCTAGGAAACCTTAATGCACCTTAATGCAAGCAGAGAAGATACTTTCTTGACTAAAAATGATTCTTGAATGAAATTTGATGAAATAGCACACAGGGATCAGAAGTGTGTTGATGAAAATTCGTGTTTACCAGTATATATATTTACATATACTTTCTTCCAATATTTGCCAAAATCTGTTTCAAAGCATGTGCAAATATTTAGCTTTTGCCAACAGCTGGAAGAAAGTTTGATAGGGACAGGTGGTCTTTTTGAGAAATGCGGTTTTTCTTCAGTTGAAGTTTTAAGGTGAAATCTTAGGACCACTAAAAAAAAATCGTAGCAGAAGTTTTAACAGCAAGTTCTATTAATATATTAAGTATCAAGTGTCTTGCTCCATATGCTAAAGCTAGCATTAGGTTCTAGAGTCATAGATATTTAAGTGACTACATTAAAAACAGAATACGGTGGGGAGTGGGAGGGTTATGATTATATTTAAGACTACCCAGTTTCACATACCCGAGATATGAAGTTTAGCAGAAACGGGTGCAAGAACTGTACAAATCATTTATTTCTCAGCTTAAAGTAAAAAAGTGTAACAAAGACTATGAAAAACTCATTTCAAGCTAACTGACCGTACAAGAAGTCTATTTTCAGCGGTGAAACGCTTTCATTCAGGTCACCTTACTTTTCACACTTGAGCAGCCTATTATCTGTAACTGAATTTAGCTCAATTTTTATCAAAATAGCGTCTTCAAACAAGCAGCCAAACATTTATTTTGAGAAGTCTGAATTAAAAGGTTCAGCCCTAACAAACTTCTATGAGGGGGATAGAAGTGGGGGGAGTGGACTATTTCTGGTTTTGCTTTTCCTAACGGTAAATCTTCACACAGTTCCAAGTGAATTCATAAATACTTCTCATTGATATAACACTCCACCTTTGTGTCACTCAGCCCAATCAAGTGCTTCTCTTGCAGAAATCAGTTCCCTTTATTGCGTTTCAATTTGTGTAACCAAAAGCCTACCACATATCTAAAAAATCACACTCAAAAAAGCTACCTTATAGTTATCTACAAAATAAGACAATAATTAATTGCTATTAGCTGAAAATAAATATGCTCTATTTTAAAAAAGGTTTCAGAATAAGAAAAAGCTATCTGAATTTTGTAACAGCTGTCATCAGCTAAGACTTCAGTACCAATTAGTCACTTCAATGTGCTCTTACTAGCATGTAGCATGTAGAAAGGTAATAATTACCAAACAATAAAGATACTTGAGAGAAATTCTCCTGAGTGCAGCTGGATCAAGATAATAAGCAGGCAGCAACTTAAAATGAGCTATAAACTTTTTCAATAACAGAAATAAGCACACAGAAAAGAAAAAGAACATAGAATGTTGATCAATTAACACAATACAGACTCCTGTTTGCATTACATCCTAATTAGTATCAGTTACTACAAATTTCATTTAGAGAATTTCTCTTTAAAAGAGATGAAGAATCTTCAAATTTAAGTTCCTTTATTTTTCTCAACACTTGGCCATGGAATTCATATGAGAATCTTCTCAAAAGTCTGTTGGGGAAGAAGAAATCCAGAGTAAACCACATTACAAACAGTAAAACAAAACCCTTCCTTCCCTTACCCCCCATAGAAAGGAATGAATCTGTAAAATGTTTACTATATTTTGTTTCTAGTATCTGCATTTCTAGAACTAATTACCGTTCACAGATGCCTCGTAATTGGCTTGTTCAGACTTATTAATGATGTCATGACTAATTACAATGCTTAATAGGCCATCTCAGGTAGAATTCCAAGAACACATACCCAAAATTATGTTAAATGTGTGAAGAGGGAAATGTTAATGGAGAGATGAAGACAAATCATATATCAAAAATCAAGAATGAAGACAGGTGATTCCAAGAAAGAAATAAGTACCTGAAGAGAGAACAGATGTTGCCAACTGACTGCTGACTCATATGGCAAAGCTGCCGTTTCATTAGTAATGACAGCCCTTTGCTTTATCATATGCTTATTCAGATGAAGAACCATATTTGTGCTTTTTGTATCTTTTTAAAATCACCTAGTCATCATTCAGATGGTCAAAAGTCCCTGCCTAGTCCCAACTGATCCATTTGGATCCACTTTTAAAGACTATAGAGAACATTTTTTTTCCATCACAAACCCAGGTTACCGAAACTGAAGCTTCTGCATGAAGTTCTGTGGAAAGTTTCTCAGATCAGCAGACATACACATTGACCTCAGAACAGCTCTCTTTCAGGAACTTATGGGAGAAGCCTAATTTATAACTCGCGTATTGCCTCATTTAGAATATGAACTTCAGGATTTCATATGGCAGACAACTACTCAGTGAGATTATTGCTTGTTGCCTTGTGTCTGTCTGTGTCTTTAGCCTGAGATTAAGTCAACTAGGCAAATCAGCATATCTGAGGGCATGTGCATTTCTGCATATATGCACATCTGTTCACCTGTGCTCCTGACATCTCTGAATGTATCTGCCAATTTCCATCAAAGAAAACTGAATCAGCATCCCAAAGGTAGTTAGATTTTTAGATATTTTATTAAAGGCTGCAATACGAACCCAACTCATATTATACACCAGAGAAAGGGTTATGAACATCCCAACTACAGGAAGAAATTTAATCAGCATTTGCTGATTTGCCTTTTTAGATAAGAATCCAACCATGAATTGGAAACCAAGTCTTATTACTCCCACTGCTTTCATAATTAATTGCTTGTGAAAAAGTTAATAAGCTTTACATTTTTAATGTAGCACGGAAATGTCAGAACACTAACATAGTCTAAGATATGGAAATTGCCTTTTACAAACAATCCTGCTGATGATTTAGCCACAGTGTTTATTGTTAGCACATTTAAACGTCTTTCCTAGAAATGGCAAATTAGAGACCATTCATGTCCAAGGTGGTTTTGAATCACTAAAAAGCCCAACATAGTTTCAAATTCATAATTAAACCTTTGGATAAGTAATAGAAATAAGCAAAGCTCAAATTTAATTCAAGGGCCTTTAATGAGAGAATTGAGAGCATCAAGGGAAAAATAAAGAGTCAAAACAGCCAAGAAAGATAGTCAACTTTCCCTCTAATTTTCTTTTTCTAAATTTGTAATTGGAACCCACTTCTCAGTATTGAATGCATTGTATTCAAACATTACTTGAAAAATGTGTGTAATTTCAATAAGGAAAGCTACAGTTCCAACCAAACCATTTAAGATATCCAAAGGACAGAAAGTGACTTAAAGAACGCAACAAAAATTTTAAAAATAGAATTTGTGAAATCTCACCCTTCTCCCATTTCCATAGACTGAAAATGACCATCAGTATGTAGTTTGATATAAGCAGCCTCATCAAGTTACCATTAATTTTCTACTTCGGTAATCATGAATTAAAACAATCTTTCCAATTAAGATCATCTCTTTGTACACCATCTACAGTTTTTTGTACTGTACAATTACAGTGGTAAGAGTGCACAGCGCTATTCAGTGATGTAGGACTCAGAACTACTCAACCATTCTTTTGTGATGTCTCTCAACACACCACTCAAATTACTTGTTCTCAATGAATCATTTTTATGCTGCTTGCAGTTTTAGAGTCATACATCTTATCACACGGGGGCTTAAAAAATTTACCTCCTCCTGAAATGCTACTGTGTTTTGTGAGATCTCCCACGTCATCCTATAATTTGGTCAACTTCCCACTAGCTTTAGCAGGAACTGAATAAGGCTTTATATCTATTTATACACATGTTATTCAGAGTATATCATAGAATTTTATGTTTTGTTTTAAAATGCTTAAAACATAATTATTTGACAGCTTCAGTCTTCAAGTTTAGTCAAACCACAATTAAACATAAACAAAACTCTCTGCGGTTTAGATTTTATTGGAACTAGCTCTCTTTCATCCAAAAAGCTAAAACTAAGGGGACGTCGCTGTTCAACTACAATTGCAGTTTACATATAGCCTTGGCAGCTCCTATCAGAGGTGACATCGCCACAAGAACAGTGTCATGCCCTTCACATTGTATCTGCACAATCTTCTTGACATGTGATCACTTCACAGCAACAGTGTGAGAAATCTGAGAGCACATTTATTTAAATCTGCTGTTTCTGCCTTGGCCTCTATATCAGGATGGTACATTTCTCACTGTGCACGCTAACACAGCTGTTATTTTATACGCAATGTAAACAACAATTATGCTGCATATAAGAAAAAAAGCAGCTTTTACCATTATTTATTTGAATTTTGAAAGAAACTAACTCAAATAGAAAGCAATTTTAATTGCAACAGAACCTGCCCTGTTTCATCATTAAGTCTTAATTTTACATTATTTTTATTTTCCATGTTTACAGAGCACATTTATTCATTAAGGTGAAAAGCGTGCAAACTGAAGATAATATTCTTTTCCTACCTCATTTGATTTCTTTTTAGAACAGGAGGCAAGTCCTATCACAAAAACAGTTCTTATCATACCTGATTAGTGTTACAATGAGTTAAAAATGAGTCCATGTGTCTAAAAAGTACAAATAAAAGCAGACTTGATCTTCAACATTTTAACTTGCTTAATTCTGCAAATAGTCACGAATAAATTACTTGATAACCCTATTTACAAAACTATACCAAATCTAGCCCTCCTCACAGTCACAGTTCTATTCAAGGGTATATATATCTTTAGTATTATTTTTTCTATATCCAAAGCATGTTTCAAACATGGATTAACTAATCCGATAGACATCAAGCAGCCGACTGAGAATGAAGCATGTGAAAACAGACCTTAAGTGCAGCACAAAATAGTAGTACAGGCTGTTACAAGTTGTAATAAACCATAGAAGGAACAGGCATTGTATCAATCCCTCAGGACAATATTTTGTTTAAAGTATACCCTAAAATACATCTGGAATATTCTGTCAATAGTACTTTGGTTTTAATTCTGTATATGCCATGATCTAGAAACTCTTTTAAACCTAGCAAGAGCACTTGTAGCTATCTATATGTAATGTTCTCAAAGACAAGCTACACTATATATAATTCTTTACAGCATAGGAGTTCTAGTAAAGATTTTTTTGTTGATTTGTTGATACTGTGGCATTTTGATTAACACAAATTACCCAATACCTGAAGTATATTGATAGAAATGTTTCTTTATGACTTACTGCTCTTGTAACAGTGCATGTTCAATAATATTTAATTCTCAGCTTTCATAAACTCCCAGGGACTATAAAAGGATTAGTGGGAGATTCATTTAGACATCCTGAGTCTCTTTCATGAGAAGGAAAAAACAAAAAATACAAATAAATACAGCAGCCTTTCTTTAAGCACCTAGTATTTAATATCTGTTTAAAGATGGCCAGTTACAAATATCTCATGCCTGCTCTTCTTCACTTTAAGGGATGAATATAATGCAAGGTAACAACTGACAAAATTTTAGATTATGACCTCTGTAGCCAGTGCTGAAAAAAGTGGTATTTTTTGCTTAGGAACCAAAATCACTATTTATAAAGCCTCAAGTGAGAAAGTTCATGTTCTAAGGGCAAATTCACTCTCACAGATATACGGCAAGGATACCAAAGAGGAACATTTAAATATCACAGTCAGTTCAGGACTACAAATATACTTAAGAGCTTCTGGCTCCAAAAGATTCTCTCAGTAATAATGGTGTAAATACAAACAATTTATTATTCATACGTAGTTAATCTGGATTCATGTCCATTTAACAAGCCAAAATATAGGCTAGGTTTGAACAGGAAAATCAAGCAGATTAAATTAAATACATGGAGTTATGCTTACAGGAAAGGACTTCCTTCCTCGTTTAGTTTCTTCAACAAAATTTTTTAATCTAGGGTTTGTTGGGCTAGTTCTCTCCGCTTGGGTCACTTATTTATTTTAGAACAAAATAAAATGAAACACACCATATCAAGGGATTAAACTGTACATGGAGAAGAATAAAACAAACATAAATAACAGAAGGTGGATACCAAAACCCACAGCTGAACAGAGACTAGTAAATTCGCTACTGCCCTTTGTAGCACATGGTAAGTTGCTTAAACTTGCCAACCACAGAAGAATAAAGCAATGACAGTATTATTCAGTGTATATGTGTATTTTCAAAATTAGCATGAAGAATCTCATATGACATAGAATGCCAGCCCTGGCACTCATTTGTTTGCTTAAGTGCAGTCAGTTCACTCATGCAATAGTGCTGCCTTGAAACAGCAGCACAGCAGATCACTGTTTATTCCAGAATGTAGTCTTACAGATAAATCCTTTGGAAGAGGAATGCCCTCTTCCTTTGGGTCTCTTCACTGTACAAGTGATTCTTCTCTACACATGGAGAGTTCCATGAAACTTTTAAAGTCCATTACAGCCTATCTCATACTCAGTAGCCCCTGCTGAGGCCTGAGCTGAGCCTGCACATGTAGTGTGAGCTTCCCAACACCGACCAGCGTTCTACCAGTCTCACAGGACATCTTCCAGCACCCTAATCAATTCTTCTCCAAGCTTCCAATGAGAAGCTATCCTAAAAACTAACTAGCACGCCCTTCCCTCAACAATCCAGATAAACACTCCCATTCAACTTCAAAATTGTCTTAAAGGTATGTTTAGTTTTCCCACCTTCTTAAACACAACACATTCTTTTAGTGGACAACTATCAGAATTCACTTATTCACCCCTATCCACAAGCACTGTCACAATGCCCAGATATCCTCTAAGTTTTCCTTTAAAAAGGAAGAAATCCTTGTAGTAAATCACACCTCAGTTAGCTGAAAACAATTAAAACAGTATTTTTGTATTGATACTGAAGGGTAAGTGTCCACAGGAACAGCTACAACATAAATTAGGGCCTGTGAATAGGTACATTGTACTTTCAGAAGACTTTATAATAGTATCACTTGACACTTTCATTGTTTAAATAAATGACTACAAGACAAGGGCTTTTGAGAGGTTGCTGATTAAAGTGCCCTTTATTGTTAAAAGCATAATTAAGTAATACTTGAATTTATAACTCTCTTCAGGGAGTCCACACTCCTAAAGAAATTAGAAAATGGCTCAGACAAAGTCATCTAGTTAATAACACTTTTTAATTATCACAGCTAGCCTGGATGGCATTCACATTTGCAAGGTTTCATTTTATTTAAAGAAATTAAAGTGCAAATCAAGTCACAAAACTCTCCTCTTATCCATTGTCCAAAGTCTATTAAACAAAATATAATTTGAAAACAGCATGGAGTTACAAATAGCCTGCTGTTTGGAATAGCCTGTCAGTCTGTTCCCAATTATATATGTTTAGCTAACAGCTCTCTAATTAGCACTCACTTCTGACTACACAGCTCCTAAAGTGTTTACACTGGAAGTCACAAATTACTGTCTAATTATATTGGCTACATTATTTTGCATAAAACATAAATATCTGCCCATGCTATAAAAACAAAATGTGCTGTCATCACTGCATTACTATAAGACATATCATTGATATTCCAAGCCTTAGAAAAAAGAGCACTTAATTAAAGCACTTTAAAAGCACAATAGCAACTTTACTGCATCAAGGAAGATCATATTTATTAAGAGAGTCCATTATTTCTGAAATGTATTTTACTTGGAAAAGCAAAGTAGAATTAATAACTCAAATCTGCTGAACTTCTTTCAAATATGCATGTTGTCATATTTCCATCCACAGTCCTTGGGAACTTTGTGTGAAGGACTGCTGATTAGCAGTGTGAGATGGAGATGCAAAATGAGGTGAAGCCTGGCAAAGAAGCAGGACAGAGGTAGAATGGGACACAGCAAGGGTTGTTTGGGAAGTGGTTTAGAACCCAGAAAAATCAACGTTCTTTTAAAAAGCCCTTTCAAGTCACTGAAACTTGAAACAAAACTGAAGACAGCCTAACTTGTATCAGATGCTGAAACTTCTCGATTCCCACAGCTAAACCAGAGCCAGCAACTTACTTTCCCTCAAATTCTAGGTTGTACTGCTAAATCAGAACTGTAGATCAAAAACAAAATTAAATTATCACTGTAAGCTCCCTCTCTCTCAGAGAAGAAGTGGCCAACATCTAATTTTGAGGGATACACGAAAGAAATCAGCAATTTTCTTCTTCACACCTGAGTTAATGTAATCTGTGCATGAAATGTTTTTCTTCCTGAATTCTGATGAAGTGGTCTCCAAAATGTCATGTGAAAAGTACCAGCCTCTCTGTGTAATTGTTATATGTAAACAAGATTTCTTTGTCAAATATGTTGAAATATTTCTTTACTATGTTTCTGAAAGATGCCATGCTCATTTATATGCAATACAGCAAACATCTCAATGACCATGTAACACAATTATGCCTTCGGGCAGGCACTGACAAGACACATCCTTAAACACAGTTAGCAAATACGTTTTTTCTAGTTATGTACTTTGAGGATTTCAGCAAATATAATTTTTTCCACATCACTCACCTTCCCTCACTAGCATTCCAGAACAAGTTCTTTAAAGTGGTATTTGTAATTTAGTTTTGGGCACATCTATTTTAACATGTTCTTACATATTTCTAAGGGCTTCTCTAAGATATACAAAAATGGTTGCTTCCACTTTTCATGCCTGAGGCTTTTCTTTCCTAATAAAAATACTACTCATTTTTGCAGTTAACATACATTACTTTAAAATACTGAATTTGGATTTCCTTGGTCATTTTCTAACTTCTTCCACACTGTAGTACCCAAGTATTGACCGATATAAACATCCAGTGAGTGGCCTCCAGCTGGACTTGTGACACCAATCGCAATCATTTGAGCCCAGACATTCAGCCAGTTTTCAGTACACCGCATTGTCCTCTTAACTAATCCATACATCATAAGTTTGTGTATAAGAATGATATGGGAGACAGCGTCAAAAGCGTCGTAAAGATAAAAACCACAAACGCTCTCCCTTCATCCAGTGGGTTAGACATCTCATCATAGAAGGCAGTCAGGTTGATTAAGCATGATTCCCCCCCCGAGAAATCCATGCTGACTGCTCCTGATCACCCCTCTTGTCCTCCATGTGTTAGGAAGCGGCTTCTGGAAAATTTGCTCCATCACCTTCTGAGGGACTGAGGTAAGGCTGACTGGCCTGTAGTTCTTGAAGATACGAGGGACATTTGCTTTCCTCCTGTCCTCAGGAACCTCTCCCAACTGACTTGCAATGATGTTGGCCAGTTCCCTCAGCATTCATGGATATAACCCATCAGGTCCCATGTGCAATTCTTTTAAATGTCTCCCAACCTGATCCCCTTACACTAAGGGTATGACTTCCTTGCTCTGGACGTTCCCACTGGTCTAAAGGACCTGGATGTCCTGAAGGCCAGTCTTACCAGTAAAGAACAAGACAAAGAAGGTATTCAGCATCTCTGTCTTCTCCACGTCTTTTGTCACCAGATCCCCTGCCCCTTTCAGCAGCAAACCCACATTTTCTCTAGTCTTCCTCTGCTGCTGCTACGCCTGTAGAAGCCTTTTTTCTTGCCCTTAACATCCCTAGACTCCAAGTGGGCTTTGACTTATCTATGCCACATGGCTCAAAACATGTCTTTCTATTCCTCCTGGATCACCTGGTCCTGCTTCCACCTCTGGTACACATCTTTTTTACATTTCAGTTTTGTCAGGAGCTCCCTACTCATCCAAAATGAACAGTGCATCCTAACACCTTTGCTTGATATCCTGCTCATCAGGGTGGACTATTATTTTGCTTGGAGAAGATGATCCTTAAAAATCAACCAGCTTTCCTGGATGCCTCTTCTCTTAAGGGCCATATCCCACAGAATTCTTCCAGGCAGGCACTCATGTGGCATACAAGAAGCAAACAGGCACACCCAACTATCTGACTCAAGATAAAAAGCCCCAGATTTTATCTTTAGTCACGCTATCCTAAACACATAGGTGAAAAGTTGAACTTCACATTAAGGTAACTGAGACGACCTCACTTGATTTTCTACCAAATATAACTTCTGATGAAGTCATAATCTTGAATATCAGAATGTTAATCCAGTTTACAACTCCTTAAAATTTGGTCCAAATCTCATTACAAACTTTTTTCTTATTTCATCCACATTTTACATATTCAGTAGTATTTTGGTTTACATTGTAATTCCCATTTACTGGAACTGGACTTCATGACACTTCTAGACTTCATATGATCCTTCCTACTGTAGCACCAGATATCTCAACAAGGTATCACATCCACGCAAAGAAGCAGCAACTTAATGTCCAGTGAGCACCTCTTACGACCTCCCAATAGTATGGCAACAACCAAATACTCAATAACTTTATAAAGGATTCCAGAATACATGAGAGAACAAGTAATGTCACTTGCAGAACACAAAAAATAAACATATAGCAATCATGCCTTCCCTTTCAGACACTTGTGGGAGATGAACAAAAAAACCTGAGATCTCTTATCCTCTTATAGGGAGCTAAAACAAATGTGAGAATTAGAAAACATTTTGGTTTTCCCACGAGTATAAAAAACAAGAATATATTGCCAACTTCTGGCACCATCACTGAAGCTATTTAAGAAAAGGCATAGTATGATTACTGCCATGTTGTATTCCATTTGATGGAGGGATTTGGATTACAGTAACTGAAAGGTCAAATCAACAGCTACAATTCATATGCCAAGTAGATATTCTTAAGAAAGCCGTACAACGTGAAAAGAAGTTACTATAAACAGCTGAACAATAATTATTTCAAAATTAATATATGTGGATGAATTATCAGTCTTTGGAAAAGAACTGTGTATTTAGGTTTTCAATTTTGTTACTGGAGAGGCATAAACATTCTTTACAGCCAGATCTGACACCACTGCTTGTTAATGCTTCCTAGAATAAGATGCTTTTTCAGACACTTTCAGTGATAGAACCCAAATAATTTCAGTAAGAGATGAATTAAAGAAACATGAAAATCCCATCTCATGTCCTTAGGGGCTGACACTGAAAAGTTAAAAAGCCAACTACGTTTGTTGTGCACTTTATTAATAGTTATCCTCTGCTTGTGAATTATTCTCTTTTTAGAAAAACAAGACAAACCCAAAATAGCAGTTCCCATTTCCTCCAGGGCCCTAAACCACATTTTTTTACATATCCTCACATCTCAATACCTTAATTATTAATTTGTTCCTTCAGCTGACCTGTTCAGTGAGCTCTCCTCACCAGTACAAACCTATTTACCAGGCTGCAATTTCCAACTTACACATGATCCTTCATGATATTAAAAATCTACTCCCTAAACACTTCGTTATCACTCAGAAAATTAGCTGTCACACATAATTGTGTTAATTTAGCTTAATGTTCAGAAAAAATGTGCACTTTATTAACAATGAAAGCAAACATAAGGAGCAGGTGACTTTGCTTCTGTCAAAGAACGTACTTAGTACATTCAGCATTTGGTACGAATGACCTTTACATACAGTTAATTTTCCAACTCAGCTACAGTGAGAGACAGAACATTTCCACTGACAGTAAATATATTACGGAAAAAAAAGTTCCCACACTTTGTTTTCGTGTCTTCCAAAGGAGACAGAAGTCAGGCAGGGACACAGGAAATTACGCACTCCTGTCATCTCCATCTTTTGCACAAAAAGCCACCACGGTACATTTACGAATGTCATCTTTGGTGTTCAACTCCTCAAACATCCTATGACCAACTTGTCAGACCAAGGTTTCCCCACTACATGGAGTTTTCAGTTCTTCAGAGTTCAACTAGAGTGCGAAGTCCCATGACTTACTTTACACGGGATAACCACAGCAGTCCCCTTTCATTGTTATTATTTATGAATTATTCTGTTTGCTTTATTGACCCCTTTAACCAATTCTTTTCTCACTACTTTGACAGGATAATGCAAGTCCTTGATCAGAAATCCTTTCTGCTCTATTTCGTACCAGAACACGTGCCCGTTCCAACTTCAGAATAAAGGGATTATTAACAAGGCCAAGGTCCTGCACTTCAGTCACGACAACCCCATGCAATGCTACAGGCTTGGGGAGGAGTGGCTGTAAAGCTGCCCAGCGGAAAATGCCAGGGGGGTCCTTTGTGACAGCCGGCTGAACATGAGCCAGTGGTGTGCCCAGGTGGCCAAGAAGGCCAACGGTATCCTGGCTTGTATCAGGAATAGTGTGGCCAGCAGCAGTAGGGAGGGGATCGTGCCACTGTACTTGGCACTGGTGAGGCCGCACCTTGA
>Ga0181612_136639_pt1 | contig 23280 bp, 20 predicted proteins | sample HoacroProtozoa21_FD_119630 | JGI IMG/M metagenome (GOLD analysis project Ga0181612, IMG submission 119630) | Hoatzin crop microbial communities from Cojedes, Venezuel. Combined Assembly of Gp0051906, Gp0051904, Gp0051908
AGTTTGGCTACGGCTTTGGCTTCACGGCCTACATGCTCTACCTCATCCAGTACAGCCAGGGGGCCTACAAGACCAGCCACTACGCGCTCTGCACGGCCTTCATGGCGCTCTCCATGATGATCCCGGGCATGTTTGCCGGCGCCCTCCAAGAGGCGGTGGGCTACCGGACGTTCTTCTGGATAGTGATGATATGCTGCGCCCTGACGTTCATCGTGACGGCGCTTATCAAAATAGACGAACCGGCTAAAGAGGAGGCGCACGATGAAAACGAAGCATAACGCAACGGACTGCATCCTGGTAGCGGATAGCGGGTCCACCAAGACGGACTGGTGCCTGGCCAATGGCGACGGGACATGCCACGAGCTGTCTACCTCGGGCCTCAACCCGTTCTTCCTAAACGAAAACGAAATGGTGCAGGTGATGCGGGTGGCCCGCCAGTTGATAGACACCTGCCCCACGGCCATCTACTTCTACGGGGCGGGCTGCACGCCCGAGAAATCGGGCATCGTGGCCGGCGCCCTGCAAAAAACCTTTGCACAAGCGGCGCGCATAGAGGTGGAAAGCGACATGCTGGGGGCGGCACGCAGCCTGTGCCGGCACGAGGCGGGCATCGTGTGCATCCTGGGTACGGGTTCCAACTCGTGTTTCTACGACGGACAGTCCATTACTGCCAACGTGCCGCCGCTGGGATTTATCCTGGGCGACGAAGGGAGCGGCGCCGTACTGGGCAAGCTGCTGGTGGGCAGCATACTGAAGAACCTGTTGCCTGCGGGACTAAAAGAGGCGTTCCTAAAGCGCTTCGACACCTCGCAGGAGGAGATAATCGACCACGTGTACCGGCAGCCTTTCCCCAACCGCTACCTGGCGGGATTCAACGTCTTTTTGGAGGAGCACCTGGAGGTGCCAGAGGTACGGGCGCTTGTGCTGCACAGCTTCGAAGACTTCCTGACACGCAACGTGCAGCAATACGACTACAAGCACTACCCAGTACACTTTGTGGGTTCCATCGCCTATTGCTACCGGGAGGTGCTGGCGCAGGCGGCACAAAACATCGGCTGCACCCTGGGACACATTGAGAAGAAGCCTGTTAAGGGACTGATACATTACCACCTAAACCATAGGACATGATCGAATTAGGAAAATACAACACGCTAAAGATAGTACGACAGTCGCCTATCGGGCTGTACCTCGACGGACGCGAGGAGGGCGAGATACTGCTGCCCAACCACGACGTGCCGGCCGATTACCAGATTGGCGACAAGCTCAAGGTCTTCCTGTACCTCGACAACCAGGAACGGCTGGTGGCCACGACCCAGGCGCCGCTGACACAGGTAAACGAGTTTGCCTACCTGGAGGTGGGATGGGTGAACCGCTACGGGGCATTCTTGAAATGGGGGCCGCAAAAGGACCTGTTCGTCCCGTTCAGCGAGCAAAAGAAACGCATGGAGGTGGGCAAGAGCTACATTGTCTATACCTACATCGACGAGGCCAGCTTCCGCATCGTGGCCTCGGCCAAGGTGGACAAGTTTCTGAGCAAGGAACGGCCGCCCTACCGCAACGGGCAGGAAGTGGACATCCTGATATGGCAGAAGACCGAATTGGGATTCAAGGCCATCGTGGACAACCGGTTCGGGGGACTGATATACGACAACGAGGTGTTCGGGCGGCTGCATACGGGCGTGGCCACCAAGGCCTATATCAAGCAGGTGCGCGATGACAACAAAATCGACCTGATCATGCAAAAGCCGGGCAAGGAAAAGGTCGGCGACTTTGCCGACACCCTGCTGGAGTTTATCCGCCACAACGGGGGCAAGACGCTGCTCAACGACAACAGCGACCCTGCCGAGATACGCGAGCTGTTCGGGGTGAGCAAAAAGACTTTCAAAAAGGCGATAGGCGACCTCTACAAGCGGCACCTGATACTGGTGCACGAAAACGGATTGGAATTGGTTACAAAAACATAATAAATTGTAACAGATTTGTCTTTTCTGTTTTTTTTTAGTTTATTTGCATAACAGATTACAATAAAACACACATTAAAAATATTTGACTTATGACAACAACAATGGAAAAACCCTACGTGGTAGGCGTAGATGTAGGAGGAACTAATACCGTATTCGGAATTGTAGATGCACGTGGCAACATCATAGCCACCGACAAGGTGAAGACCGCTGCGTACGAAACGGCTGAGGAATATGCTGACGCAGTGTGTGCCGGCATCCAGAAGCTGATAGATGCCAATGGCGGCAGCGAAAAGGTGAAGGGCGTGGGCATTGGAGCCCCCAACGGCAACTACTACAACGGCACCATCGAGTTTGCTCCCAACCTGCGCTGGAAGGGTGTTATTCCCCTGGCTGCCCTGTTCGAGGAACGGCTGCACATCCCGTCGGTGCTGACCAACGATGCCAATGCGGCTGCCATCGGCGAAATGACCTATGGCGCGGCACGCGGCATGAAGAACTTTATCATGATTACGCTGGGTACCGGCGTGGGAAGCGGCATTGTCATCAACGGACAGCTGGTGTACGGATGCGACGGATTTGCCGGCGAGCTGGGACACGTGATCGTGCGCGAGAACGGGCGTGTATGCGGCTGTGGTCGCCACGGCTGCCTGGAGGCTTACTGCTCGGCTACCGGCGTGGCACGTACCGCACGCGAGTTCCTGACCTCGAGGGCCGAACCGAGCCTGCTGCGCAACATCCCGTCCGAAGAGATTACCTCGAAGGACGTGTACGATGCTGCCATCCAGGGCGACAAGATTGCCTGCGAAATTTTTGACTACACGGGCACCATCCTAGGCGAGGCCTTGGCCAACTTCATTGCGTTCAGCAGTCCCGAGGCCATCATCCTCTTTGGCGGACTGGCCCACGCAGGCGACTTGATCTTCAAGCCGGTGCAGAAAGCCATCGACGCCAACATCCTCAACATCTTCAAGGGCAAGGCCAAGCTGCTGCCTTCGGAACTGAAAGATTCCGATGCTGCCGTGCTGGGTGCCAGCGCCCTGGGATGGGAAATAAAGGAACCTGTGGAATAAAGTTTGTCCACCACTTACAAAAAAAAGAACGGAGCCTGCGCTTCGTTCTTTTTTTATGTGTCAGATCTTTTGACGGCGCAGCCGCAGGCTGTTGGTTACCACGCTCACGCTGCTGAAGGCCATGCACAACGCGCCTATCATGGGGTTCAGCAGGAAGCCGCACACGGGATACAAGATGCCGGCGGCCACAGGTATGCTGACCACGTTATAAACGAAGGCCCAGAACAGGTTTTGGCGGATGGTGCGCAGGGTGGCACGCGACAAGCGCACGGCACTGGCAATCTTGTTCAGGTCGCCGCCCACTATCGTGATGCCGGCGGCCTCCATGGCAATGTCGCTGCCACTGCCCATGGCAATGCTGATGTCGGCCTGCGCCAAGGCGGCGCTGTCGTTGATGCCGTCGCCCACCATGGCTACCTTCCTGCCATTTTGCTGCAGGGACTTGATAAAGGTTACCTTGTCCTGCGGCAGCAAGGAGGCTCGGTACGAATCGATGCCGGCAGCGTGGGCCACCGGGGCAGCTGCCTGCAGCTGGTCGCCGGTCAGCAGGTATGAGGTGATGCCTTCCTTGCGCAGCTGTGCCACGGCCGAGGCGGCCGAGGGGCGCAGCACGTCGCTGATGCCCAGCAATGCCAAGACGCGGGCTTGAGTGAAGAACCAGACGAGTGTTTGGCCTTCGGACTGCAGTCGGGCAGCCGCCTCCCTCATTTCGGCTGTCGGTTCCACGCCTTCACGGTGCAGCAGGGCATCGTTCCCGGCCCAATAGTCCTGGCCGGCATACTGCCCGCTTATGCCCATGCCCACCACGCTTTGACACGAGGTGACGGGGAGGGCGGTCGTGGACAAATAGGTGCAGACGGCTTCGGACAACGGGTGGGTGGAGGCCGATTCCAAGCCGCACAGAATGCCTTCGGCCTGCGACTGCTCGTCAGCTGCCACAAACCAGTGGCAGGCCTGTACCGCGGGATGTCCCTCGGTCAGGGTGCCGGTCTTGTCGAACACGACGGCATTCACCTCCTTGGCCACTTCCAGGCTCTCCGCATCCTTAATCAGTATGCCGTTCTCGGCCCCCTTCCCCATGCCCACCATCAGGGCGGTGGGAGTGGCCAGTCCCAGGGCACAGGGACAGGCAATGATAAGCACGGTGACAAAGGCCAGCAGGGCGTGCGTGAAGCCTCCTCCCAGCACCATCCACAGCACAAAGGCCAGCAGGGCGATGCCGATGACCACCGGCACGAAGACGGCAGCCACCTTGTCCACCAGTCGCTGCACAGGGGCCTTGCTGCCCTGCGCGTCTTCCACCAGGCGTATGATTTGCGACAGCACGGTGTCTTGGCCTACCTTGACGGCCTGCATGCGCAGGCTGCCTTTCTGGTTCACGGTGCCTGCATACAGGGTGCTCCCCACTGTCTTGGGGGCAGGCACGGCCTCGCCGGTAATCGTGCTTTCGTCCACCGACGACTCGCCCTCCAGCACCCGGCCGTCCACGGCAATGCGCTCGCCCGAACGCACCAGGACCTCGTCGCCTACCTGCACCGAACGGAGCGGCACTTCTTCGGTCCGGCCATCGGCACGGCATACGCAGACGGTCTGCGCCTGCAGTCCCTTTAACTTCTGGATAGAGGCATTGGCCCTGCCCTTGGCCAGGTTCTCGAGGTAACGGCCCAGCAAGATGAAGCCGATGATCATGGCAGCGGACTCGAAATAGAGGTGCGGGGTGATGCCGCGCGACAGCCACACGCTCGGGAACAGCATGTTGAACAGGCTGAACAGGTAGGCGGTGCCGGTGCTGCCGGCCACCAGGGTGTCCATGTTGGCGGTCCCGTGCCGCAGCTGCCTCCACGCCGTGACAAAGAACGGAAGGCCGCAGTAAAACAAGACAAACGAAGCCAGCGCCCACTGCACCAGCTGCGTATATAAGTTCGAGGGCAGCAGCATGTTGACAAGCATGATGAGGACTGATACTGCTAGGGCCGACACGGTACGCCGCAGCAGCTGCCGCCGCTCTTGTGCCTGTTTTTCTTCCCAAGCCACCATCACCTCGGGGCCGCCATCCTGCACCAGATCGTACCCTGCCGCCTGCACGGCGCGCTGCAGCGACTCAAACCCCGATACGGCCGCATCGTATTCCACCGTGGCGGTGTTGTTGGCCAGGTTGACCGCTGCCGAGGTTACTCCTTCCTGCTTGCCCAGCGTGTCCTGCACCCTGGCTGCACAGCCGGCACACGACATGCCCGATACCTTGAACTGCTGTCGTACACTTGACATATCTATACAAAGCTCCTTTCCTTGACTTTCCTATATAAAATGGTCTGCACCACGCCCCTGGTCAGGAGGTAAGCCTCGAAGGCCAGCCATAGTGCGTGGTTGTCGCCCACAAAGTTAACACATTTGTACAACAAAAAGAAAACCATGGTGGCCGCCAGGATGGAAGCAAACATTTCGCGGGTGGCCGTGGTACCCACAAAGACGCCGTCCCATATAAAGGCCACCATGCCGGCCACGGGCAGCAGCAACACCCACGGAAAATATTGGCGTGCCGCCTGCAGCACCTCCGCATCGTTGGTCAGCTGCCGCAAGAACCAGTCGCCACCCGCCAGGTAGGCCGCCACAAACACCACGATGCCGGCCAGCCCCCATCCGAAAAGCCGCCTCACGGTGGCGCTGAAAGCCTCCTCGTCGCCGGCCCCCACAAAACGGCCGCAAAGCGACTCGCCCGCAAAGGCAAAGCCGTCGGTAACATACGAAAAGATGGTGAAGAACTGCAGCAGCAAGGTGTTGGCGGCCAGCACCACGTCGCCCTGCGAGGCACCGATGGAGGTAAACGAGAGGGTGACGATGATGAGGCACAGCGTCCGAAGGAAGATGTCGCGGTTAACCCTAAAAAAGCGGACCAGCTTGTCTCGTTGCAACACCTCGGACAACCGCGGAACCTGCCACAGGCGGCCGTAGCGATACCGCCACAGGCAGGCGGCCAGCACGATGCCGCAGTACTGGGCTATCAGCGTGCCCAGGGCCACGCCCTCTATCTTGAGGCGGCAGACAAACACAAAGAAGAGGCTGCCCACAATGTTGACCACGTTCTGCGTCACCGCCACCACCAGGGGGGCCTTGGCATTCTGCATGCCCAGGAACCAACCCGTAAACCCGTAGAGGCACAACATGGCGGGAGCGCCCCAGATGCAGATGCGGTAATAGGTGCGCGCCAACTCCTTCACCTCTTCGGAGGCGTCTATCAGCCAAAACACAAGCGTGAGCAGCGGACGCTGGAACAGCAGCAGCAAGCAGGCCACCGACAGTCCCACCAGCAGGGCGCGGCACAATATCCTGAACATTTCCTGGCTGTCGCCTGCCCCATAGGCCTGGGCCGTCAGGCCGCTGGTACCCATGCGCAGGAAACTAAAGATCCAGTATATCATGTTGAAGGCCAGGGTGCCCACCGCAATGGCGCCGATATACGAAGAGTGCCCGATATGGCCCACAATGGCCACATCCACCATTCCCAGCAGGGGCACCGTCACATTGGATATGATGGACGGTATGGCGATGCGTAATATGTCGCGGTTGCGCGTGTCTAATTTCATGTCGGTCGCTTTGCGGCTACAAAATTATAAAATTATCGGGGTTTATCATGCAGTGAAAGATTTTTGGCCCATTTATAGAAAAATCAAAACATTTTGTATATTTGCAACATAGAAACCCCTAAAACATGGAATCACATGAAAGACGTTAAGACCATACTGAACGAAGCCGAAGAAAAAATGGAGATGGCTTCGCTGCACCTGGAAGACGCATTGGCACACATCCGTGCCGGAAGAGCCGACGTACGCCTGCTGGACGGCATAAAGGTGGACTCGTACGGAACCATGATGCCGCTGAAAAACGTGGCAGCCATCAACACGCCCGATGCCCGTAGCATCACCATCAAGCCGTGGGACAAGTCGCTGTTCAAGGTTATCGAAAAGGCCATTATCGACTCCGACCTGGGCATCATGCCCGAAAACAACGGCGAGATTCTGCGCATTGGCATCCCGCCCCTGACGGAGGAACGCCGCATACAGCTCACCAAGCAGTGCAAGAGCGAGGCCGAGAGTGCCAAGGTTAGCATCCGCAACGCCCGCCGCGACGGCATCGACGAACTGAAGAAGTCGGTGAAGGAAGGCCTTTCAGAAGACTTCCAAAAGGATGGCGAGGACCTGCTGAAGAAGGCACACGACAAGTTCGTCAAGAAGGTGGACGACATCCTGGCCGTCAAGAACAAAGAGATTATGACCGTATAATCTCCCTAACACGCACCGCATTTGCGAGGACTGGTCATTAAAAACACCGGAAGCTGGTACTTGGTAAAGACGGCCGACGGGGACGAAGTGGAATGCAAGGTCAAGGGCAACTTCCGCTTAAAGGGGTCGCGTAACACCAACCCCGTAGCGGTAGGCGACTATGTGCACATCGACAAGAACGAAGAGGGCACGGCGCTGATCTACGAGATAGAAGACCGCAAGAACTACATCATCCGCAAAGCCTCCAACCTGTCCAAGCAGTCGCATATCATTGCCGCCAACCTGGACCAGTGCCTGCTGCTGGCCACCATCAACCATCCGGTCACCTCGCCCATCTTTATCGACCGCTTCCTGGCTACCGCCCGGGCCTACCGGGTGCCAGTGAAGCTGTTGTTCAACAAGACCGACCTCTATACCCCCGACGAGGTGCAGGCCATGGAGGACCTCATCCGCATCTACGAGCCCATCGGCTATCCGTGCTTCCGCATTTCGGCCGCGCAAGGCACGGGCATTGAAGAGGTAAAGGCCAAGTTAAAAGACCGCACCACCCTGCTCTCGGGCAACAGCGGCGTGGGAAAGTCCACGCTCATCAACCGGCTGCTGCCCGACCTGCCCACCAAGGCCAAGGTAGGCGAAATATCGGCGGCACACAACAAGGGCACGCACACCACTTCGTTTTCGGAGATGTACGAGCTGCCCGGCGGCGGGTACCTCATCGACACCCCGGGCATCAAGGGGTTTGGCACGTTCGACATGAAAGCCGAAGAGGTGGGACATTACTTTCCGGAAATTTTCGAGGCCTCGAGGCAGTGCCGGTTTGGCAACTGCACACACCGCAACGAACCCGGCTGCGCCGTGCAGCAGGCGGTGGCAGAGGGGCGCATCAGCTTGTCGCGTTACGCCTCCTACCTCAACATTTTGGAAGATGAGGACGAGTCCAAGTACCGTCCGGCCTTTTAGCGCTTCTTCAACTCCATCTTTATACACCCTACAAAGGCGCCATTCTTGCCCGAGTGCAGCAAGGGAATCTCCTTGCCGTCGGCATCCTTCAGCTTGATGGGATGCTCCATGTAGGTGTGCGTGTGGCCGCCCAGCACCAGGTCGATGCCGTGGGTCTGCGGAATCACAAAGTTGTCGTAGTCGCGCATGGGCGACAGCGAGTTGAACACCACGCCCAGGTGCGAGAGCAGGATCACCACGTCGCAGTGCTCCTTGTTACGCAAGATGTCCACCATCTCGTTGGCCACCTTGGCCGGGTCTTTATACACCACGCCCGCACACTTGGAATGCTGCACCAGCCCCTCCATGGGAGGCGAAAGCGAAAACACGCCTATCTTCACCCCGCCGCGCTTCAACACCAGGTAAGGCTTTACGATGCCCTCCAGCACCGTGCCGGTAAAGTCGTAGTTGGAGCAGACCACGGGGAAGTTGGCCATTTGGTAGATGCGGGCCATGTTTTCCAACCCGAAATCGAACTCGTGGTTGCCTATGGCCATGGCGTCGTAACCCATCTGGTTCATGGCCTTGACCTCCACCTCGCCCCTGAAGAAGTTGTAGTAGGGCGTGCCCTGCGATATGTCGCCACAGTCGAACAGCAACGTATATTTGTGTTCCTGGCGCGCCTTCTTGATAAACGAGGCACGGCGCACCACCCCTCCTTGGCCGGCAAAGGTCTCCGACGAGTGGGGGTCGAGCGGGTCTATGCGGCTGTGCGTGTCGCTGGTATGCATGATAAACAGTTCGCGTGTCTTCTGTGCTGCCAGGCTGCCGGGCAGGCAAAGCAGGCAGATCATGTATAAAATGATTGTTTTTTTCATGTCTGTTCCTCCTCGTTATTCCTTTACCGTCACACGTCCTTCCAGCGTGGCCGCCAGCTTCTTGCCGGCAGCCGTCTGCTGTTTCACATACTCTATGAACAAGTCGCGCAGTGTAGCCTGCGGCGGGCAGTCGCATTTCACCGCCTTGGTCAGCGCCATCATGCCGTCGTTTCCCTCGGTTAGGAAGTCGATGGTGGCCAGGGTGTAGAGCTTGTCGTTTTCTATCGGCTTTCCACCGCACAAGGCCTCCAGCACCTCGCCCTTGCGGTTGAATGCCAGCTTGATGCCGCTCAGCCCCTCGCCGCCCACAATGGCTATCTCGTGCAGCAGCTCGTTCACGTCCGACCCTTTCATGGTCAGCACGCACAGGCTGTTTTCAAAAGGCAGCAGTTCAAAGGCCGTATCCATGGTGATGGGGCCCTTGGTGATGACGTTGCGGATGCCGCCCACGTTCATCAGCCCTATGTCGGCCGGCTTCCCAATCACCCGGGTGGCCGCATTGCGCAAGATGTCCGATATCAGATTGCCCAGCAGGCTTTCGGGGCGTTTCCGGTCCATGTCCATGGCACTCTCGCCTATCACGGTCGCCATGGTATTCTCTATCTGGTGCGTGTAAGGCTGTATCAAGGCCTGCATCTCAGCATCGGGAGCCGCATCCCACCGACTGTCGATGGGTTCGCGCCAGCCCGTGGTTTCCACCACGCTGTAGTGGGTGTGGCAGCCCGCCAGCAACACGCACAACAAAGGCAAAAATATTTTTTTCATTGTGATTGTGTTTTTCAAAAATGTCCTACAAATATAACCTTTCTCGCTCTTTTTTTCAAAATAAAGTCTCGAAAAAGTTGCGCATTTCAAAAAAAAGTTGTTCCTTTGCATCCGCTTTCGCGTAATCGCTGTCAGGAAGTTTTGAGAGGCCTGATATGTTGCGTTGTGGCAATGAACAATTTAATAAAAAGTATTATGGACTTGATTAAAGTTGCAGAAGAAGCATTTGCTACGGGTAAGACTTACCCGAAGTTCAAAGCCGGCGATACAGTAACCGTTGCGTATCGCATTGTAGAAGGTAACAAGGAGCGCGTTCAGCAATATCGTGGCACTGTTATCAAGATTTCGGGTCATGGCGACCAAAAACGCTTTACCGTCCGCAAGATGTCGGGCACCGTGGGTGTGGAACGTATTTTCCCCATCAGCTCGCCGCACATCGACAAGATTACCGTGGACAAGATTGGTAAGGTACGTCGGGCCAAACTGTATTACCTGCGCAAGCTTACCGGTAAGAAGGCTCGCATCCAGGAAAAAAGAGTTAACGTGTAATTTTCGTACACTTTTATACTCCAAAAAAAAGGAAAGACTTTTCGGTCTTTCCTTTTTTTGTGTAGCAGTTCAACCCCGGCTCTGGGTACAGATCATTGACAGGTGCGAGGCAGTCAGATAAAATCGTCGCCAAACTTGATCTGCACGTCGTTTACATACTTGCGCAGGGCTTGCTCGTTGTCCTTCTTGCAGATGAGCAGGGCGTTGCCTGCCTCGGCAATGAGGTAACCATCCAGTCCGTCTATCACCGCCAGGTGGTCGGCCGGCAGGGCTATGATGTTGTTTTGTCCCTCGTAGATGATGCTCCTGCCGCTTAGGTCCACGTTCTTCCGCTCGTCCTTGTCCGACAACTCATAGATGGAGGTCCATGTACCCAGGTCCGACCATCCGAAGTCGCCCAGCGACACATACACGTTGTCGGCCTTTTCCATTACGCCGAAGTCGATGCTGATCTTGGGACAAGCCACGAAATGTTCCTCTATAAACTTTTGCTCGTCGGGAGTGCCGTACACCTCGCCTTTGGCCGGGGTGAGCTTGGTGGCCAGTTCGGGCAGGTATTTTTTGAGGGCAGCGACAATGGTGCGGACGTTCCAGATAAACAGGCCCGAGTTCCAATAAAACTCGCCGCTCTCCACAAATATCTTGGCCAGCTCGGCATTGGGCTTCTCGGTAAAGGTCTTTACCTTGTAGAGGTTCTCGCCTTCCTTCTGCGCCACCTGTATGTAGCCGTAATTGGTTTCGGGGCGGTTGGGCTTGATGCCGATAGTGAGCAGCACGTCTTTTTGAGCTACGTAGTCCAGCCCTTTTTGCACCACGGAAAGAAACTCGCTTTCTTTCAGAATGAGGTGGTCCGACGGGGCCACCACGATGTTGGCATTGGGGTTTTGCGCCTGTATGTGGTACGATGCCCAGGCTATGCAGGGTGCCGTGTTGCGCCGCAGCGGTTCCAGCAATATTTGTCGCGGGTTTATTTCGGGCAACTGGTGCTGCACCATGTTGGCATACATCTTATTGGTGACGATTACGATGTTTTCGGCAGGGATAATCTGCTTGAACCGGTCGAATGTCTGCTGCAACAACGAGCGTCCTGTTCCGAAAAAGTCTAAGAATTGCTTGGGTTTGTTTTCACGGCTGAAAGGCCAGAAACGGCTTCCTACACCACCACTCATGATGATGCAGTAATTGTTTTTATTGGGTGTCATAGATATGCTGTTATTTTTCGCTAATTTACTAAGAATAAACAGGAGAAAAAAATTTGCACGTATAAAAAAAATCTTTTTATGTTTTTTTATCTAAAAGCATTGCGTATTCAAAAAAAGGTTGTACTTTTGCCACGCAAAAAGGCCCAGATGGCGGAATCGGTAGACGCGCTGGTCTCAAACACCAGTGGGATTTCCCATGCCGGTTCGACCCCGGCTCTGGGTACGCGGCGCTAAATTGTTGATTTTTAACAGTTTGGCGCTTTTGTTTTTAGCGACCCTTGCACCATAAGCAGAAAGGCAACCCACCCTGCGGCAGGTTGCCTTTCGCCTTGTATGTATCTGTGCTTACAACTGCGCCCTGATGGCCGAGGCCACCTGCTCAAACTCCTCGGGGGTCAGCTTGAGCTTGGGGTTGGAAAACAGCATGTCCTTTTCGCTGTTCATGGGCACCAGGTGGATGTGTGCGTGAGGCACTTCCAGTCCCAGCACCGCCATGCCTACCTTGACACAGGGGAAGGCTTTTTTAAGGGCCTCAGCGATGCGCTTGGCAAACACCATGTAACCCGCCACCTCCTCGTCAGTAAGGTCAAAGAAATAATCCACCTCGCGCTTGGGCACCACCAGGGTGTGGCCCTTTACCAGCGGGTTGATGTCCAGAAAGGCAAAAAAGCGATCGTCTTCCGCCACCTTGTAGCAAGGAATCTCGCCTGCTATAATCTTGCTGAAAATGGTTGCCATGGTTAAAACGAAATTTTTATGATTTGCAACTTGAGGGTGCCGCGCGGCACTTGTATCTCCACCACGTCGCCTTCCTTCTTGCCCAGCAGTCCCTGGGCAATGGGGGTGTTCACCGATATCTTGCGTTCCTTCAAGTCGGCCTCGGTGTCCGAAACAATGGTGTAAACCATCTTGGCACCATTGGCAAGGTTCTTGAGTTCCACCTTGTTCAGGATCTGCACCGTGTCGGTCTGCAGCTTGCTGGCGTCGATAATCTTGGCATCGCCAATAATCTTCTTCAGTTCCTGTATCTTGCCCTCCAGAATGCCCTGCTCTTCCTTGGCAGCATCGTATTCGGCATTTTCCGACAGGTCGCCCTTGTCGCGGGCCTCGGCTATGGCAGCAATCACACGGGGTCGCTCCACGCTTTCCAAGTTTCGTAATTGGGCCACCAACTTTTCGTAGCCCTCTTTTGTCATATAAGCCATAATTCTTCCGTTTTTTCTATTGTTCTACTACTTTCATAAGATACAAAAAGAATTTCCAACATATTTTACTATGTCGGAAAATCTTCTTGTCCTGTTATTGTTTTGTCAAGACAAAGGTAGGGGTTATTTTATTTCAAACCAAATTTTTTTTAGTTTTTTAAAACTTTCTCATCCCCGCAGGTCGCGCAAAAAGGCGTGCTACAGCACCGACTTGATGGCTGCGTCTATGTCCTTGATGGCCTCGTCGCGCAAGCGTATCTCGTTCTTCCGGTCTATCAGGAATACCTCGGGCAGTCGCTGTATGTTGTAGGCCGTGATGTACGACGAGTACACCCCGTTCGGGTCGCGTACGCAAATCCAGGGCAGGTTGTTGGCCGTGGTCTTCCAGAAATGTTCGTCGGCATCGAGCGACACCTGGTAAATCTCCAGTCCCTGTGCCTTGTATTTTTCGTACACCTGGTTGAGTTGGTAGTTGTGGGTGGCCGACACGGCGCTTTGGTAGATGGTGAAGTCGAGCAGCACGATCTTGCCCTTCAGATCGGACAGCTTGTGCTCCCTCCCGCGCTGGTCGCGCAAGGCAATATTGATGATGCCCGTCTCGGGAATGCTGTCGCGCGGTATCTCTATGGTCTTCTGTCCCAGCCTGGTGTTGCGCATGCCCTTGATCACGATGTTGTACAGGTTCTTGGAACGGTCGGCATGCGGATAGGTGTTGTTCAGGCTGGTGGCCACGGCGGCAAACGTCTTGACATCGTCGCGACTGTTCATGGGGTCGAAAATCATGTAGTTGTCCAGTTTCTGGAACAGGGCAAAGTAAGCGTATGCCTTGTAGGGTTCCTTGTAGATGTAATTGTTTTTCACATCGTTCTTGTAGCTGTCTATAAGCGACTCGATGCTGTCTTCGTACACGCTGGGCATCAGCTTGTTGGCGCGCACATCGGCCAACAGCTTGTTGGCCTGCTCCTGCAGCTTCATCTGCTTGAGGGTCAGCTCCTTAATCTTTTCAGTGTTTTCCGAACCCTGGACGGTGTAATCCACCGAAAAACCTTCCAGCGGGGCGTTGATGACGACCGTCTCGGTCGAGTCTATCGAAAAGTTGATGATCTCGTCGCCTATCCGCAGCCTGTAAAATTCGGGGCATTCGGGCTGGGCCTGCTTAAAATGATACATGGCCTTGTTGCCTTTCATGGTTACCGAATCCAGTGCCTGCACGCCCTCTATGGTAGAGGCTTCCAGGTATAGCGTCTTTCCGTCGGCCCCGTCAATCTCTCCCTTTACGTTGAACTTGGGGGTGCGGTTGCAGGCGGCAAAAGACAGCATTATCAGAAAAAAACAAACAATCTTTTTCATACCATTTTTTAGTTTTTTAACACTTCCAGTTGCAAAGATAATACTTTTTAATTTTTTTTTGTTATAAATCATTAAAAAAAATCATCGCATTTTCTTTTTATCCCTGTTTTATAGGGCCTATCTGAAAAAAGTTGTATCTTTACGCGATTTTTTTAGACAAATACATTTTTACAGATTTTTTTATGATTAATCCTATTACCAAGACGATCGAGTTGCCTGATGGAAGAGTCATCACACTCGAAACGGGAAAGTTGGCAAAACAGGCAGATGGCGCTGTTATGCTGCGCATGGGCAATACCATGCTGCTGGCTACTGTTTGTGCCGCTAAAGATGCAGTTCCCGGAACAGATTTTATGCCATTACAGGTTGAGTACAAAGAAAAGTTTTCGGCTGCCGGACGTTTTCCCGGCGGTTTTACGCGCCGCGAAGGCAAGGCATCGGATGCCGAGGTGCTTACCTGCCGCCTGGTCGACAGGGCCCTGCGTCCCTTGTTCCCCGACAACTATCATGCCGAGGTGTATGTAAACATCACCATGTTTTCGGCCGACGGCGTGGACATGCCCGACGCACTGGCCGGACTGGCTGCCTCTGCAGCCCTGTCGGTATCTACCATTCCGTTCAACGGCCCTATCAGCGAAGTGCGCGTAGCACGTATAAATGGCGAGTTTGTGATTGACCCGACTTTCGAACAGCTGGAACAAGCCGACATGGACATCATGGTAGGCGCCACCTACGACAACATCATGATGGTGGAAGGCGAGATGAAGGAAGTGTCGGAGAAAGACCTGCTGGAAGCCCTGAAGGCCGGACACGAAGCCATCAAACCCATGTGCAAGGCACAAATGGAACTGATGGACGAGGTGGGCTCGGTGAGCAAACGCGAATACAACCACGAAGAGAACGACGACGCGCTGAAACAGGCCGTACACGACTTCTCCTACCAGCGCCTTTACAACATTGCCAAGGAAGGCTGCGCCGACAAGCACAAGCGTAGCGACGACGCACAGGCCATCCTGGACGAGTTCAAGGCACAATATGCCGAAGAAGAACTGGAAGCCAAGGCCGGCATGATCGACCGCTACTTCTCGGCCGTTACCCGCGAGGCCATGCGCCGCTGCGTGCTGGACGAGGGACGCCGCCTTGACGGACGCGTGCCTACCGAGATTCGCCCCATCTGGTGCGAGGCAGGCCCGCTGCCCGGCCCCCACGGTTCCAGTATCTTTACCCGTGGCGAGACGCAGTCGCTCAGCACCGTTACCCTGGGTACCAAGCTGGACGAAAAGATTATAGACGAGGCACTGGTGCAGGGCAAGCAAAAGTTCTTGCTGCACTACAACTTCCCGCCCTACTCTACCGGCGAGGCCAAGGCACAGCGCAGCGTGAGCCGCCGCGAAATCGGACACGGCCACCTGGCATGGCGCGCCCTGAAGGGCCAGTTGCCCGACAACTTCCCCTACACCATCCGCATCATGAGCGACATCCTCGAAAGCAACGGTTCCAGCTCCATGGCTACCGTATGTGCCGGTACGCTGGCCCTGATGGATGCCGGTATCCAGATCAAGAACCCCGTGAGCGGTATCGCCATGGGCCTGATCAAGGATTCGGAAAGCGACAAATACGTGGTGTTAAGCGATATCCTGGGCGACGAGGATCACCTGGGCGACATGGACTTCAAGGTGACGGGCACCAAGAACGGCATCACGGCCACCCAGATGGATATCAAGGTGGACGGACTGTCGTACGACATCCTGGAGAAAGCTCTGCTGCAGGCCAAGGCCGGCCGCGAGTTTATCCTAGGCAAGATCCTGGAGACGCTGCCCGAACCGAGGGAAGACCTCAAACCGCATGCACCGCGCATCGTCAGCATGCTCATCGACAAAGAATTCATCGGCGCCGTAATCGGAACCGGTGGCAAGGTCATCCAGGGCATTCAGGAAGAGAGTGGCGCCACCGTGGTCATCGAGGAACAAGAAGATGGCGGACACGTGGACATTGCTGCTTCCAACAAGGAGAGCATCGACAAGGCCGTAGAAATGATCAAGGCCATCATCGCCGTTCCCGAAGTGGGCAAGACCTACCAGGGCACTGTCAGAAGCGTCATGCCTTACGGCGCGTTCGTAGAGTTCATGCCCGGCAAGGACGGCCTGCTCCACATCAGCGAGATAGACTGGAAGCGCTTTGAGACCATCGAAGAGACGGGCCTCAAGGAAGGCGACACCATCGATGTCAAGCTGCTGGAAATCGACCCGAAGACGGGCAAGTTCCGCCTGTCGCACAGGGACCTGCTTCCCAAACCCGAAGGCTATGTAGAGCCCGAGAAAAACTCGAGGGGTGGCGACAAGAACGGCAACCGCCGCAACAACAACGGCAATAGGAACAACCGTCACGACAACAAGAACAACAACCGCCACGACAAGGGCAACGAGTAATTCTTGTGACATACAACCAAAAAGGGGAGAAACCGTCTGAGTTTCTCCCCTTTTTTATGCCTTGCGACAAGGTTACCACTTGTACTTGGCTGCCTTGGCTATGTTGCGGGGTATGTCGATGTTGTTGATGCGCCCCTTGAACGCCTCGGCGCCCACGCCCACGGCAAATGCCGGCACGTAGCCTGCGCTATGGCTGCCAAAGGCCCAGGTCACCAGCGCCAGCTGCTGCATGGAATTGCGGGCAGCCACGGCCACGGGGTCCAGGTTGGAGTACAGCGTCTTTTCGTACTTGGCGGTGTTCTTCACAAAGCTTTCCTCAAACGCGTCGCGCATCAGCTTTTCCTGTTCCCAGGGCACCTCTATCTCTTTCCAGAAGCCCATCTTCTGGCTCAGGTAGTCCTTCATCTCTGCCCAGGTGTACTTCTTGCCCGAGTCGCGCATGCGCTTCAGCTGGTCCGATAGCTCGTCTATCGAAATCTTCTGGTGCTGCAGGATGCCCAGGTTGGTGTTGTAGCCGCCTGCGCTCAGGCACAAGCCTGCCGTCTCGTGGTCGGCGGTAATGACAATCAGCGTTTCCTTGGGGTGCTTCTTGTAAAACTCGTAGGCAATGGCCACGGCCTTGTCCATGTCCTTCAGTTCCGTAAACGCACAGGCCGCATCCTTGTTGTGGCAGCCCCAGTCTATCTTGCCGCCTTCCACCATCAGGAAGAAGCCGGTGTCCTTGCCGCGTGTCAGGAAGTCGATGGCAGCCTCCGTAATCTGGCTGATGGTCAGGTCGTTGCTATTGCGGTCGAGTACATACGGCAGGCACCTGTCGGGCCGGTTCTCGGGCTGCAGCAAAATCATTTTTTGAGCGCTGGCGGCCTTTTGCTTGTAGGCATCGTAGCCGCGCACGATGGTGTAGCCGGCAGCCTCTATGAGGGGCACGATGTCGGTAGTGTCCTTGCCTCCGGCTGCGCGCTTGCGCTTCTCAATGCCTGCGCCGGCAAAGAAGTCGAATCCCGAAGCCGGTATCTCGCTGGCTATCTCGTACATCATGCCGCGGGCGGGCTGGTGGGCGTAAAAGGCGCCGGGGGTGGCATGGTTGATGCTCACCGTGGTGGCAATGCCCACGCGCCGGCCGGCCTTCTTGGCCTTGTAGGCGATGCTTTCCATGGCATTCTTGTTCTCATCCACGCCAATGGCGCTGTTGTAGGTCTTCTGACCGCAAGCCAGTGCGGTGCCGCCGGCAGCCGAGTCGGTTACCGGGCTGCTGGCCGAATAGGTGGTGACCATGGCCCCGTAGGGGAACGAGGGAAACACCAGGGGTTCAATCCCCTTCTTGCCTTGTCGCAAGGCTTCGTAAATCTCGGCTCCGTTGACCTGGTTGACACCCATCCCGTCGCCTATAAAGTAAAAGACGTACTTGGCGGTCTGGGCGCTTGCCATCGTCATGGTGGCCACGGCCAATGTAAAAATCAGAAATATCCTTCTCATAATGCTTGTTATTTATTTATAAAATCAGTTTACAAATATAGCAAATTCTGCGATATTTTTCTTATTTTTGCCTTTACAAACTTTTTATTTTTTACATAAACTTTACAGACTTATTATGAGCAATTTGATTGATACCATCGTGGCGCGTGCACAGCAAAACCGCCAACGCATCGTCCTTCCCGAGGCTACCGAGGAACGTACGCTCAAGGCTGCCGACAAGGCATTGGCAGACCGGCTGGCCGACATTATCCTGATTGGCAATCCCGACGAGATTGGCCGCCTGGCCAAGGAATGGGGGCTGTCGCACATAGCCGAGGCCACCATCATCGACCCGCTGAACAATCCCAAATCCGAAGAATATGCGCAGCTGCTGGCCGAACTACGGAAGTCGAAAGGCATGACCATAGAACAGGCCCGCGAGCTGGTGAAGAACCCGCTGTACCTGGGCTGCATGATTATCAAGACGGGCAACGCCGACGGACAAATATCCGGAGCGCTGAGCACCACTGGCGACACCCTGCGGCCGGCCCTCCAAATCATTAAGTGCGCCCCGGGCATCAGCTGCGTGAGCGGCGCCATGCTGCTTGTCACCAAGCAGCCGCAATATGGCGAAGACGGCATCCTGGTGGTGGGCGACGTGGCTGTCACGCCGGTACCCGACGCCAACCAACTTTCGCAAATTGCCGTATGCACCGCGCAGACGGCGCGCGCCGTGGCCGGCTTTGCCGAACCGCGCGTGGCCATGCTGAGCTTCTCTACCAAGGGCTCGGCCAAGCACGAGGTGGTAGACAAGGTGGTGGAGGCTACCCGCCTAGCCAAGGAGCTGGATCCGCAGCTGCAAATCGACGGCGAGCTGCAGGCCGATGCGGCCCTGGTGCCGAGCGTAGGGGCCAAGAAGGCGCCCGGCAGTCCCATAGCCGGCAAGGCCAACGTGCTGGTGTTCCCCTCGCTGGAGGTGGGCAACATTGCCTACAAGCTGGTACAGCGACTGGGCGACGCCATGGCCATAGGCCCCATCCTGCAGGGCATAGCACGGCCGGTAAACGACCTGAGCCGCGGCTGCTCCATAGACGACATTTACTACATGGTGGCCATTACGGCCTGCCAGGCACAAGCCGCCAAAGAACAATAACATTTAATACCTATTCCGAACTATGAAAATTTTAGTCCTCAACTGTGGAAGCTCTTCCATCAAGTATAAGCTTTTCGACATGCCCGAAAAAAAGGTGGTTGCCTCGGGCGGCATAGAAAAAATCGGGTTGCCCGACTCTTTCCTGAAATTTACCCTGCCCGACGGGTCGAAAAAAATCATCGAGAAAAACATTCCCGAACACACGGCCGGCGTGGAATTCATCCTGCACATTCTTACCGACAAGGAATACGGAGCCATCCGCTCGTTTGAAGAAATCGACGCGGTGGGACACCGCATGGTGCACGGCGGCGAAAAGTTTACGCAGTCGGCCCTGCTGACCCCCGAGATATTGGAAGTGTTTGCCTCGTGCAACGACCTGGCGCCCCTGCACAACCCGGCCAACCTGAAGGGTGTGGAAGCAGTAAAGTCCATCCTGCCCAACGTGCCGCAGATAGGCGTGTTCGACACGGCCTTCCACCAGACCATGCCCGACTATGCGTACCTCTACGCGCTGCCGTACAAGTATTACCGCGACTACCACATCCGCCGTTATGGATTCCACGGCACCTCGCACCGCTTCATCTCGCAGTATGTGTGCGAGTACCTGGGGGTAAAGCCCGAGGGACTGAAGGTCATAACCTGCCATATCGGCAACGGGGCCTCCATAGCTGCCATCAAGGATGGGAAGGTTATCGACACCAGCATGGGACTGACCCCGCTCGAGGGACTGGTCATGGGGACGCGCAGCGGCGACGTAGACGCCGGCGTGGTGACTTACCTGGAAAACAAGTTGGGCGTGACAGCCGACGAAATGAGCGACATCCTCAACAAGCAGAGCGGCATGTGGGGACTCTCGGAAATATCGAGCGACATGCGCGAGCTGGAGGCTGCCTGCGCACAGGGCAACGCCCGTGCCCAGCAGGCCACCAACGTCTATACCTACCGCATCAAGAAGTACATCGGGGCCTATGCTGCCGCCCTAAACGGCGTGGACGTCATCGCATTTACCGGCGGCGTGGGCGAAAACCAGCCGACGGTCCGCAGCGGCGCCCTGAAGGACATGGAATACCTGGGCGTGGAAATGGACTGGCAGGCCAACGACGTCATCGCACATGGCAAGGAAGGCCTCATCTCTGCCCCGTCCTCGCGCGTCAAGGTGCTGGTACTGGCTACCGACGAGGAACTGATGATTGCACAAGACACCGTAAACATTATAACCCGATAAGATTATGAGAATTGCAGTAGACTTCGATGGCACCATCGTGCACCACCGCTACCCCGACATTGGCGAAGAACGGCCTTTTGCCATAGAAACCCTGAAAATGCTGCAGGCCGAACAACACCAACTCATCTTGTGGTCGGTGCGCGAAGGCAAGCTGCTGGACGATGCCGTGAACTGGTGCCGCGAAAGGGGGCTGGAGTTTTATGCGGTCAACCGCGACTACCCCGAGGAAAAGGATACGCACAACAATTTCTCACGCAAGCTGAAGGCCGACGTGTGGATAGACGACCGCAACATTGGCGGCATACCCGACTGGGGCACCATCTACCGCATGATTCACGAAAACAGGCCGCACCGGCCGTACCATGCGTACGAAAACATCGAGGAAGAGAACCGCAAGGCGGCCAGCAAGCGCAAGAAGAAGGGATTCTTTGGGCGACTGTTCGGCTAATCCATCACCCAATCCGCATACTATGAACACAAAAGACAACGACCCCGAGATGAGGGTGAACCGGGAAGAATTTATCCTTTCCACCTCCAACAAGCCCGAAGACTTTGGCTGGACCAGGGAGAGCGTGGAATACCTGCTCAACCTGGCCGAGCACGAACCTGACTGTGGCGAGCTGCAAAACGGAAAGGTGCAAAACGACATCGGCACCTTCTACGAAAACGGAATCTGTACCGAAAAGGACATACGCAAGGCCATGGAATGGTACGAAAAGGCGGTGGCCAACGACAATGACCTGGCACGCAGCAACCTGGCCGACATCCTGCGGAAGGGGACGGACGGCGTGGCACAGGACCAGGAACGGGCCTTCGAACTGTACAAGGCCTGCGGACTGCCTTATGCCTACTACCGCGTGGGCGAGTGCTACGAACTGGGACGGGGCACCGAAAAGGACATAAACCTAGCCAAGCGCTACTACTGCATAGCCTACAGCGAGGGGCACCCGCTGGCTGTCCAAAAACAAAAGGAATGGGACTTCATCAATGGATGACGGCGCGGCCGCAAATCAAAAAAAATGTTTAATCGCGCAGATATTGTGGAATAAAGCGTATTTTTGTCACCTAACACACAACGCATGAAAAAAATCCTGGGTTTCATAGGCATAGGCATCCTGGTGTCGCTGGCATTCTTTAGCTGTGCCCGCATAGGCAACCTGCAAGGAGGGCCGTACGACCTGGCACCGCCCCGCTTCCTGTCGGGTGCGCCGGGGCCCAACTCGCTGAATGCCGGCCGGAAACGCATTGTGTTGGAATTCGACGAATACATCACGCTCGACAAGCCGAGCGAAAAAATTGTCATCTCTCCCCCGCAGGCGCAGCAGCCTACCATCAAGACGGTTGGCAAGAAGGTGGTCATAGCACTGGAAGACACGCTGCAGCCCAACACTACCTACACCATCGACTTTGCCGATGCCATACGCGACAACAACGAGGGCAACGAGCTGCAAGACTTTATCTACAGCTTCAGCACCGGCGACGTGCTGGACACCATGCAAGTCTCGGGCACCGTGCTCAATGCAGCCGACCTAGAGCCTGTCAAGGGCATGCTGGTGGGCCTGTACGATGCCTCGGCACCCGACTCGGCCTTCACCACCAAGCCGCTGGTGCGCGTGGGCCGCACCGACAGCCGCGGACGCTTCTCCATCAAGGGCATTGCCGAAGGCAAGTACCACGTCTATGCGCTGCAAGATGCCGACAACAACTTCTACTTCTCGCAGCCAAGCGAAAACATTGCGTTCAACGAAGATATCATCATCCCCTCGTCCGAGCGCAGGATGCGGCAGGACACGACGTGGATCGACTCGCTTACCATCGACACCATTGCGGAGCGCGAATATACGCACTACCTGCCCGACGACATCGTCCTGCGCAGCTTCCGCGAAAAGAACCTATCGCAGCGACTGGCCAAGGTGGAACGGCTGGCACGGAAAAAGTTTTCGTTCTACTTCACCGCACCGGCCGAGAAGCTGCCCGACATCAAGGGGCTTAACTTCGACGCGCACGATGCCTTCGTCATCGAGAACCCCACGCAGCACAACGACACGCTGCACTACTGGATAAAGGACTCGCTCGTGTACCAAAAGGACACGCTGCAGATGACGGTGTCCTACCTCTATACCGACTCGGCCAAGCGACTAGTCCCGCGCACCGACACGCTCAACGTGGTGTCCAAGGAAAAGAAGAAGACAGCCAAGCAACTGGCCAAGGAACGCGAGGAACAAGAAAAAAAGGCGAAAAAGCTGAAGAAACAAGGCAAGGAGGTGCCGCCCGAAGTGGAACACCTGACGGTAAAGACCTATGCCCCATCGGCCATGGACATATACGACTACATCTCCATCAGCTGCGATGAACCCATTGCCGCGTTCGACCAGCAGGCCATCCACCTGCAGCAAAAGGTGGACTCCGTCTTATACGACGTGCCCTTCGACATCAGGCAAGACTCCATAGATAGGAAGACGTACAACATCTTTACGGACTGGAAGGAGGGCGAAAACTATGTCTTTTCGGTCGACTCGGCCGCCATCAAGGGCCTCTACGGCCTAACGTCGAACAAGATCAAAAACGAGTTCAAGGTCAAGAAGGCGGAAGAGTACGGACAAGTGTTCTTCAACATCAGCGGGGCCGGCGACAAGGCCTTCGTGGAGTTGCTCGACGTATCGGACAAGGTGGTCCGCACGGTACAGGTGGAGAACGGCAAGGCCGACTTCTACTACCTCAACCCGGGGAAGTATGGCGCCCGGCTGGTCAAGGACGTCAACGGCAACGGCGTGTGGGACACGGGCAACTATGCCGAAAAGAGGCAGCCCGAAGAG